>Ga0208902_1001384_pt1 | contig 11574 bp, 7 predicted proteins | sample AntAceMetag02UKH_FD_184767 | JGI IMG/M metagenome (GOLD analysis project Ga0208902, IMG submission 184767) | Saline lake microbial communities from Ace Lake, Antarctica - Antarctic Ace Lake Metagenome 02UKH (SPAdes) (version 2) | ecosystem: Environmental > Aquatic > Non-marine Saline and Alkaline...
GGGGGATTGAAATAGCAAAAAAGTATATAGTATCGAGTTAAGATAATACAAAGAAATAAATAGAAAGTGATCCAACTTACCAATTCGTCAATTATATTAATCGTTAGTATTTAGTATCTAGTATGAAATTAAACAGTTACCCGGTTATTTAGTTGTTTAACAAATTAAATTAACAATTAACCAAATAACCAGCTAACTAACTAATAAAGGGAGTTTTAAATGGCTCAGACTAAAATAATTATAAAAGGTGCAAGAGAACACAATTTAAAAAATATAGATTTGGAGATTCCAAGAAATAAATTGGTAGTGATTACCGGGTTAAGTGGTTCAGGAAAATCATCACTGGCGTTTGATACAATATATGCGGAAGGGCAGAGAAGATATATTGAATCTTTATCTTCTTATGCCAGACAATTTCTCGAAAAGATGAAAAAACCGGATGTAGATTATATTGAAGGGTTATCACCGGCAATTTCCATTGATCAAAAAAAAGCAGGTAGAAATCCGCGATCTACGGTAGGAACAGTAACGGAAATATATGATTATTTAAGATTGTTATTTGCTAGAATAGGAATTCCACATTGCCCAAAATGTGGTAAAAAAGTCAGTAAACAGACAGTGGAGCAAATGGTTGACCAGGTCTTGGAATTACCTGAAGGCAATCGAATAAAACTATTGGCACCCGTTATTCGATTTAAAAAAGGTGAGCATAAAAAAATATTGGAAAATATTCAGAAAAAGGGATTTATTCGCGTAAGAGTGGATGGAGAAATCTATGAATTAAGTGATGATATAAAGATTGACAGGTATAAAAACCATAATATTGAAATAGTTGTGGATAGATTGATTATGAAAGATGATATTAGAAGCCGATTGGCAAGTTCAATTGAAACTGCCTTAAACCTGAGTGAAGGCGTGGTAATTATAGATACAGAGGGAAAGGGTGAAAAAATATTTAGTGAACATTTCTCATGCCCTCATTGCGGAATAAATTTACCCGAAATTGCTCCCCGTATATTTTCATTTAATAGTCCGTATGGTGCTTGTCCAACCTGTAATGGTTTAGGATTTAAAATGGAATTTGATGAAGATTTAATTATACCGGATAGAACAAAAAATATACTGGAGGGCGCGTTGGCTCCATGGGGAGAAATAAAAGGGAAATATTATTATCATCTTCTGAAAGGATTGGCGGATTTTTATGGCTTTAATCTTAAAACAAGCTTTAATCAATTAAAACCGGAAATGCAGAGCGTGCTGTTATACGGTTCCGGTGATAAAAAAATACCATTTAAATACCAAAATGATGAGAAGAATACCTATTGGAAGTATGAGAATAAATTTGAAGGTGTAATTAATAATTTAAAAAGAAGATATAAAGAGACAAAATCAGAATATATTCGAACAGAAATACAAAAATTTATGACTATAGGTCATTGTCCTTCATGCGGGGGGAAACGGCTTCGCCCGGAAAGTTTGAAGGTAGTGATTAAAAAATTATCTATCGCGGACCTCGCAGGGAAATCTATCAGGGATGTTTATCTATTCTTCGAAAATTTGAAACTGAATGAGAATGAAAAAGCAATAGCCCGTCAAATCCTAAAAGAAATAAAAAACAGACTCAATTTTCTAATAAATGTTGGTTTGGATTATTTGACATTATCAAGACCTGCATCAACTCTGGCTGGGGGCGAGAATCAGAGAATACGTCTGGCTACTCAAATCGGAGCCAGTTTGACCGGCGTATTATATATTTTAGATGAGCCGAGTATTGGTTTACACCAAAAGGATAATCATAAACTTTTAGAGACTTTAATAAAATTAAGAGACATGGGGAATTCATTAGTAATAATTGAACATGATGAAGACACTATGAAAAATTCAGATTATATAATTGATCTTGGTCCGGGTGCAGGAATTCATGGCGGTTATGTAGTTGCTCAGGGGAAATATGAAAGCATCATAAAAAACAAGAATTCTTTAACTGGAAAATATTTATCCGGAACAAAAAAAATCGAAGTACCGCTGAGAAGAAGAAAAGGTAATGGAAAATATGTTAAGATATTCGGAGCAGAACAATATAATTTAAAAAATATTGATGTCTCTTTACCTCTTGGAAGTTTTACTTGCATTACAGGGGTTTCAGGTTCGGGGAAAAGTACCTTGGTCGAAGATATCATTTACAAGGCACTGGCTCGTAAAATCTATAAAGCAAGGGTGCATCCGGGAAAATACAAGAAGATAGAGGGAATGGAAAATATTGATAAGGTAATTATCATTGACCAATCTCCCATAGGTAGAACTTCCAGATCCAATCCTATTACCTACGTAGGCGGATTTACACCTATTAGAGAAATTTTTGCTAAAACCAAAGAAGCAAGAATGAGAGGGTATAAATTGGGAAGATTTAGTTTTAATGTAAAGGGTGGAAGATGTGAAGCTTGCCAGGGAGCCGGAATTGTCAAAATAGAAATGTATTTTCTATCTGATATATATATAACCTGTGAGGTCTGCAAGGCAAAAAGATATAATCGAGAAACTTTGGAAGTAAAATATAAAAGCAGGGATATCTCTCAGATTTTAGATATGACTATAGAAGAGGCATTACATTTTTTTGATTCAATTCCGAAGATTAAAAGAAAACTAAAAACCTTATACGATGTAGGTTTAGGCTATATAAAATTAGGGCAATCAGCCAGTACTCTATCAGGCGGAGAAGCGCAAAGAGTAAAACTTGCTAAAGAATTAAGTACGAAAAGCACCGGGAGTACTTTATACCTACTTGATGAACCAACAACCGGATTACATTTTGATGATATAAAAAAATTGCTTAAGGTATTAGATCGATTGGTCAATGCAGGAAATACGGTGTTAGTTATAGAGCATAATCTAGATGTAGTTAAATCCGCAGATTATATCATTGATCTTGGTCCCGGAGGAGGAGATGAAGGAGGAAGAATTATTGCTAAAGGAACTCCGGAAGAAATAGCAAATAATAAAAATTCTTTTACAGGACAATATTTAAAGAAAGTGCTTTAGTACCAGAAAAGTATCGGGTATAGTTAATTGGTTAGCTGGTTAGATAAACGAGATGCTTATCTTACGAGAAGAATGTTAGGTAGTAACCCAAACTTATCACTTATCTTTGATTTAGTTTTTACTTTTGTCTTAACTCGATACTAATTTAATCGGAGAATTGGTCAATTGGTTAATCGGCGAACATACAGAGATGAGTAATAAGGAAAGAGTTGATTAGAGGAGAGTTTTTTGCCCTTTGCATTTTTTCTTTGTATTATCTTAACTCGATACTATATACTCAATACTCGATACTAATTTAATCGGAGAATTGGTAAATTGGTAAATTGGTCAATTGTATTATATTGTATTTTCTTTACTAACGACTATTCACTATTCACTAACGACTAATTTAATTGATAAATAAGGAAAACAATATGGATATCAAATCAAAGATTGGCAAATTACCTAGTACAAGCGGTGTGTATTTTTTTAAGAATAAGAACGGGAAAATAATATATATAGGTAAAGCAAATTCCCTCAATAGTAGAGTATCTTCGTATTTTAAAAAATCTTCAAATCTTCCACCAAAGATAATAAAAATGGTTAAAGAAATAAACGATGTTCAATACATGTTGACAAGTTCAGAAATAGAAGCAATTGTCCTGGAACGAAAGATGATTAAGAAAAATGATCCATATTACAACACACAGTTAAAAGATGATAAAAGTTTTCCTTTTATTAGAATAACATTAGAATTAGATTTTCCACAAATTCTATTTTACCGAAAAACCAAAGAAGATAATATAAAAAATAAATCTATATATTTCGGACCTTTTGTTGATTCTGAAGCTACCAGAAACGTGATTAAGATAATCAGGCAAATCTTTAAAATTAGAGGATGTAAAAAGAAAAATTTAAGAAAAAAGGATATCTGTTTAGATTATCAAATAGAACTTTGTTCTGCACCATGTGCCGGGTTAATAGATAAAAAAGAGTACCGGAAAATGGTTAGGGAAGTATGTCTCTTTTTAAGCGGAAGACAGAAGAAATTATTAAGAGATCTCTACTCGGAGATGAAAAATCTATCTATTCAATTGGATTTTGAAAAAGCAGCGAAAGTGCGGGATAAAATTAAATCAATTGAAGAAATTTATAAAGGTCATAAAGTAAACTTCTTTAATAATGATAAAAAAAAATATACATTAATTAAAATCGACGAAAAAGAAAAAATGGAGATTGAAAAAGGTAAACAAGCAATCCTGGACTTGCAGAAGCAATTAAATCTTAAAAAAACACCGGAGGTTATTGAGGCTTTTGATATTTCTAATATCCAGGGAGAATTATCGGTGGGATCCATGATCGTATTTAATAATGGTAGGCCGAAAAAAGAGGATTATAGAAGGTATAAAATAAAAACAGTTAAACATGCAGACGATTACGCAATGCTTCAGGAAGTGATTAAGAGAAGGTATACAAGATTGTTATCTGAAAACAGAAAAATGCCTGATTTAATATTAATTGATGGTGGGAAAGGTCAATTATCAGCAGTGGTTAAAATATTAAAATGGTTAAAATTAGATTTACCAACTATAAGTATAGCTAAAAAAGAGGAGGAGATATTTAATCCGGAAAGCAATCAATCCATTAAATTACCGTACAACTCAGAAGCTCTTTTTCTATTGCAAAGGGTGAGAGATGAAGCGCATAGATTTGCTATAAATTATCACCGTAAGATTCGGGGTAAATTAATGCGCAATTCAAAATTAGATTTCATTCCGGGTATAGGAATTGACCGAAAAAGAAGATTATTGGAGAATTTTAAAAGTATAGAAGAAATAAAAAATTCTCCAATCGAAGAACTAAAAAGGGTACCTGGAATCGGCAAAAAGCTTGCGAAAATTATAAAAACAGTTTTGGAGGTAAAATAATGATTATTGATTTTGAAGGTAGAACACCCAAAATAGATAAAAGTTCGTTTATTGCAGAGAACGCAACGGTAATAGGTGATGTGACCGTAGGAAAAAACGTGGGTATTTGGTATAATGCAATATTAAGAGGAGATGTGGCACCGATTACTATTGGGAACAATACAAATATACAAGATGGTAGTGTTATTCATTGCGATGTAGGAATTCCTACCTTAGTTGGTGAAAATGTTACAGTGGGTCATAATGTTATGCTTCATGCATGCAAAATCGGAAATAATTCCTTAATAGGCATTGGTTCTATTGTGTTGGATGGAGCAGTCGTAGGAGAAAATTCAATTATAGGAGCAGGAGCAATTGTGACACCAAGAACTAAAATACCTCCATACAGTATGGCTTTGGGTATACCTGCTAAAGTAGTAAAAAAAATTACTGAAGAAGAAGCGGGTAAACTTGTCGAACATGCTGAAGAGTATATAAAATTAATGATGAACTATAAATGAAAACAGTATATAGTATCTAGTATATAGTATCGAGTTAAGAAAGAAAAATCTGAGATAACCAGGAAAGAAGAAATCGGGAGTCAGAGACCAGAGCATATCACTCTCCTCCCGTAGGACGGGCGTCCCGCCTGTCTATTAGTAACTAAAAATAGTATAGTAAAGAAAGAAAAAAGAAGAAAAATAAAAGAATGGTATATAGTTTCGAATATCGGGTCAAAAAAGAAAAAGAGAAGAAAAATTTGAGACAGTATCAATCCGGTCTAACCATTTATAACAACTTTAGTGCCGGGCTCTTCAATAAATTTATGATTTTGTATTTTTGCTTTACACCCTTAGCTTAAATATTAATTTATTTGTAAAATATAAAATAAAACGTATATAATAAATAAATGAACCATTTTGGGAAATTAGTTTGTTGAGCGGATGCTTTTCTCCGAGAAAATATATTCTGTATTACAATATATTAAAAGAACACTATTGGATAGTAAAAATAGGAGGTCTGAATTTATGAAGCACAAATCAGTAGCTGATGTTGCTTATGAAATATTAATCAAACATAAAAAACCTTTGCATTATAGAAAAATCAGTGAAGAATTGATTGAAATAAAACCATTAAAAATGAAAGAGCCCTTTTATGCGGTGAATGCCTCCATGAGCGGGGATAAGAGATTTGTGCGGGTTAAAAGAGGTATTTGGGGATTACTAAAATGGAAGTATAGAGATGCTAATATTAAATACTCAGTGACCAGTTATTGTTTAAAAGATGGAACCATGTTTTTAACCAGCTATATGAGGCCTTTTTTTCCGAAAGAAAAAAAAGTAGTAGAAATTATTTTTATAGATAAAGAAGGAAATGAAATTGAAGCAAAAGTGAATAATGAATTTAGTTATATCACGGGTATAGATCAATGGTATAAAAGAAAAAAAATAAAAGTAAATGATGTAATTTATATTGGATTAATTGATTACGATAAGAGAAAATATTTTTTAGTAACAGAAGAAGAGACACAAATAGAACCAAAAGAAGAAATAAAAGAAAAAATCTATGCAATATTGAAAAAGGAAGGAAAACCCCTTGCTTACCATGAAATTTGTGAGAGAGCCCTGGATGTTGAATTAAGTGAAAAAAATCTATTTTCAGATTACATAATTGATACATTAAAAGAAAATCCAAAATTCATTGAAGAAAAGGAAAATATATGGGGTCTTTTCGATTGGTTAAGTGAAACAAAAAAACTGCAAAAATTATTGTTTGAAAGTAAAAACAGTGAAAAATTAAAAAACACTATCAAAAAAATATTTGATTTTCTCGGTTTTGAGACCTCTTTTATCATCAAAGGCAAAACATCATTCATTTTGGCCAAGGCATTGTTGGATTATAAAAGTTACAGTATTATTATTGACGGAAAAGTATCAGAAGAAAAGAATAAAAAAATTGAAAAATATGAACAATGGGATGATTTGAAAACTGCAAAAAAAGAGAACAAAGCTGATTTTTCAGTGATAATTTCAAATGATTTTAATTATGATTCCTTAAATATGCAATCTGAATTGCAAAATGTCATATTACTTGAATCGAGATGGATAGATACGATTATAAAAGAACACGATAGATTAACCTTTTCCTTAAGCAATTTGAAGAAAATACTTTCATCAGATAATTCAACCGAAAGTAATATTTTTCAATTATTAGAAAAAAGAAATACAACATATAATAGAATAAAATTAGTAAATACAATGATGGATATTTTAAAAAAGAGTTCTCGAAAAAAGTTATATCTCAATATTGAATCATTAACTAAAATTATTAACCAACAAGATGGCGAACTGGTTAATTTTGAAAAAATACAAGAATATGAAGTTGAACAGATTGTAAATATGCTATCTATGGAACCTTTTAACATACTGCAAAAAACTGAAATGGATAATATCATTCTTAATTATTCTCCGAAATTAGCCAAAGAGAGGTTGGATAAAATAATAATTGAAATATTTTGAAGGTGCAGGTAAAGATGGAAGACGAGATAGGTTGATTAAAAATATGCTTTGATAAATTATTTTTATTCAGGAGTAAAATAATGAAAATAAAATGGTTCGGACATGCTTCATTTTTAATTGAAAATGAAAAAGGAATAACGATTGTAACAGATCCTTTTGATGAGACTTTAGGGTATAAGCTTCCAAGGGTAAAGGCAAATATTGTAACTGTTAGCCATGAACATTTTGATCATAATTACGTTAGAGGAATAAAAGGAAGACCGGTTGTATTTAAGGGTTCGGTAAAACGGGAATCTCATAAAATGGAATTTCGAGGTATATCAACTTATCATGACAGTGTTTTCGGAGCACAGAGAGGGCAAAATACTGTATTTAAAATTAATGCGGATGGTTTAAAATTGTGTCACTTGGGTGATTTGGGACATATTTTAGATGCAGATAAATTAAATGAAATCGGAAATGTTGATGTATTGTTTATACCGGTAGGAGGATTTTATACTATTAATAGTGACCAGGCAAACCAAATTATAAAAGAGATAAAACCCGGGATTATTATTCCCATGCATTATAAAACAGAAGCAATAAAATTTTCAATTGATCCTATTGATATTTTTATTAAAGGCAAAAAAAATGTAAAAATATTAGATTCAAATGAATATTTTATTAGCAAAGAAACACTACCGACGGGCAGTCAAATCATTGTATTCCAATATGAATAGGCTATTGCGTTAATGAAAAAATGCATCATTGTGTGTTGCATATTTTTTAAGATAAACTATTTTTATACCTTATATTCCATATGCAAATATTAATAGCTTGGAATATTTTTTTAATTTTTTAAAATATACTAAAGTTAAAAAAATTGAAAGATAATAAAATATTTGGTATATTTATGTTTTGTTGAGTTGCTGAAAAAAAACAATTATACAAAAAGGAGACTTATGGCAAAATATATTTTTGTGACCGGTGGAGTAGTGTCATCTTTAGGGAAAGGTATTTCCGCTTCTTCGATAGGCAGGTTATTAAAAAATAGAGGTTTAAATATCTCTATGCAAAAAATTGACCCGTATATAAATGTTGACGCTGGAACAATGAATCCTTTTCAACATGGTGAAGTTTTTGTAACAGAAGACGGTGCCGAGACAGATTTGGATTTAGGGCATTATGAAAGATTCATAGATGTGAATTTATCAAAAAAAAATAATGTTACAACAGGCAAAATATATAGTTCTGTGATTTCCAAAGAAAGACGTGGAGATTTTTTAGGTGCTACAGTACAAGTGATTCCTCATATTACTGACGAGATTAAATCAAACATTAAATCTATTGGTATAAATGGAGAAGAAAAAGTAGATATCGTTATTATCGAAATAGGCGGAACGGTTGGAGACATCGAAAGCCTTCCTTTTCTGGAAGCTATCAGACAATTTAGAAATGAAATTGGAAAAGAAAATGTTTTATTTATACATGTTACATTTGTACCTTATTTGAAAGCTGCAAGAGAATTAAAATCAAAGCCGACACAACATAGCATTAAAGTATTAAGAGAGATAGGAATTCAGCCGGATATTGTAATATGTCGTTCACAATCAAAGTTAACTGCGGATGTAAAAGATAAAATATCACTTTTTTGTGATATAAGAAGAGAGGGAATTATCGAAGCACTCAATGTTAAATCAATATACGAAATGCCGTTAGTGTTTGAAAAACAGGGATTGGGAAATTTGATTGCAAAACTACTTAAAATAAAATGTAAAGAAGCAAATTTAGTTGAATGGTCAAAAATGGTGGATAAAATATTGAATCCGGAGAGGGAAGTGACCATCGGTGTCGTAGGAAAATATATTAGATTAAAGGATGCCTATATTAGCATTTATGAATCCTTATTGCATGCGGGTATCGAAAACAATTGCAAGGTAAAAATTGTTAAAATAGATTCTGATCAAGTTAAGAAAGACCTACATAAAGATATTTTTAGAGGTATTGATGGAATATTAATTCCGGGGGGATTTGGAAAAAGAGGAGTAGAGGGTAAAATAGAAACTGCAAAATATGCCCGGAAAAGAAATATACCATTTTTAGGAATTTGCCTGGGCATGCAATGTGCAGTGATAGAATTTGCCCGTAATGTTCTTAATTTGGAAAATGCGAATAGTACGGAATTTGATATTAAAACAAAATTTCCGGTACTTGATTTATTGCCCGAACAGAAAAAGATCATTATGAAAGGCGGGACTATGAGATTAGGATCATTTCCTTGTAATTTAAAAGAAGGTACTATTGCCTATAAAGCATATCAACAGAAAAATATAAGTGAAAGGCATAGACACAGATATGAATTCAATAATTTCTACGAAAAAGAATTTCTGGAAAATGGTATGCTGTTCAGTGGTATAAATAGTGAAATGAATTTAATGGAAATTATCGAAATACCCGATCATCCCTGGTTTGTTGGTGTTCAATTTCATCCGGAATTTAAATCAAGGCCTAATCGAGCACATCCAATATTTAGAGAGTTTATTAAAGCAGCAATAGAAAAATCAGAAAATAGTATTTAGTATATAGTATCAAGTCCAGGATAAGATTCGGGTAAGAATTGCGGGAAAATTCTTACCTGGTAGGAACAGACCTTGTGTCTGCCCACAATGGGAGAAAAGTATAAAAACGCAAAAGATGCAAGGTAATTTAATTAACCAATCAATTGGTCAATCGGAGAATTGGAGAATAGGTCAATTGATTTACTTGGTGAATATACGAATTGAATTATCCTATTTTATTTTTTTATTCTTTGAATTTTCTTCACTAGATACTAAATATTAAATATTAAATACTAACTATTAATTAATTGACGAATTTGTAAGTTGGATCATTTTCTATTTATTTCTTTGTATTATCTTAACTCGATACTATATACTCAATACTCGATACTAATTTAACTGATTTTAAATTCTGCTGAATTATCTTATTTTTCTTTTTGTATTTTCTTAACTATATACTATATACTCAATACTTGATACTCATTTAATAGGAGAATAGGTCAATTGATTTACTTGGTGAATATACGAATTGAATTATCCTATTTTATTTTTTTATTCTTTGAATTTTCTTCACTAGATACTAAATATTAAATACTAACTATTAATTAATTGACGAATTTGTAAGTTGGATCATTTTCTATTTATTTCTTTGTATTATCTTAACTCGATACTCGATACTAATTTAATTGGTCAATCGGCAAATTGGTCAATTAATCTTAATCTTTTCTTGATTTCTTAATCGGTAAATTGGTCAATCGGTAAATTGGTCAATCGGTAAATTGATTAATAGAAATAATATTTAAATTTTATCAAAGGGTGGTAAAATATGTTCAATGCCTTAATTTTAGCAGGTTCAAAGAAAATAGGTCCACTGGAAATCAGTGCTAACGTAGAAAATAAAGCCTTAATATTAATCAATAATAAACCCATAGTAAATTATGTAATTGATGCTCTTCAAGAATCGAAAAATATAAAGAAAATTGTAGTAGTTGGTCCGGAGAAAATGCTCTCAAAAGGTATTGACCAAAAAATTGATCAAATATTAAATTCCGGAGATACGATTTTGGAAAACATTGAAAGGGGTTTAAACTATTTTCATTCTGATGATAGTATATTAATTTTAACGTCAGATATTCCACTGATTTCAGCAAATGCAATTGACGAATTTTTAGGAATTTGCGCCGATAGAGATGCCGATGTCGGTTATCCTATAATAACCAAAGAAAAGATAATTAAAAAATATCCGGAAACTGAACGAACTTATATAAAAATGAAGGAAGGAATGATTTGCGGAGGCAATATAGTACTTATTAAGCCGGAAGTTTTCTTTCAAAATAAATCCCTGATAAACGAATTATTAAAGAATAGAAAATCCATTCAAAAATATGTTAAAATATTGGGATTTAAATTTATTATCAAATTTTTATTTAAAATCTTAACCTTTAAAGAAATTGAAAAAAGGATTAGCGAAATCGTTGGCTATAATTCAATTGCTGTGAATATTTCTTTTCCGGAAATAATGATAGATTTAGATAAATTGAGCGATCTGGAATTGATTAGAAAAATAATTGAAAAGGTTTAAATAATTGACCA
>Ga0208902_1001388_pt1 | contig 11565 bp, 6 predicted proteins | sample AntAceMetag02UKH_FD_184767 | JGI IMG/M metagenome (GOLD analysis project Ga0208902, IMG submission 184767) | Saline lake microbial communities from Ace Lake, Antarctica - Antarctic Ace Lake Metagenome 02UKH (SPAdes) (version 2) | ecosystem: Environmental > Aquatic > Non-marine Saline and Alkaline...
ACTATTTTTACTATTTTTGGAGAGAATAAATAATTACAAAAAAATTGAAAATGAAAATTTTAAAATCACTACTAATTGCATTATTATTAACGCCAATATTTTTAAATGCCCAAGTGGAAATTGCTCCTTCTGTTGGATATATGTTTGGCGGCAGGTTAAATTATTACCAGGGTGAGCTTAAGATTAAAGACAATATGAATTATGGTGTATCTGTAATTGTACCTGATATAAGCTGGGGTACTGATCTTGAAATAAATTATACCAGAATGGATAGCAGGGCTACTTTTCAACCCTATAACAACTTCCCAGATTACGATTACAAAGAATTCGACCTAAGCGTTAATTATATTCAAGTTGGTGCAATTAAAACATTTTCCGACGATGATGTGTTTAAACCATTTGGGTCGTTTTCTCTTGGAACAACTATATTTAGTCCGAAAACTGACTACAGTAACGTATGGAGATTTTCAATAACTCTTGGACTTGGTGCCAAAATTGCAATAAGTGAAAGAGTTGGTGTAATACTAAGAGGCAGACTTATGATACCAATGGTTTTTGCAGGTGTTGGTGGTTATTATGGAATTGGTTCTGGTGGCTCGAACGGTGGATTGTATGTAAATAGCTACTCTTCTATTGTTCAAGGTGATTTTAGTGGAGGGTTGTATTTTTCGTTGGGGAAATAGTGAAAGTTTAATAGTTCACAACCTCCTTCTAATAAAAAGCCAAAAGAACTAATTGTCATCCTGAACGGAGCTTGCGTAGTGAAGGATCTCCATTTGTGAAATGAACACTATTATTCTATTTTAGAACTTATTACTAAATTGCTAAATGAAACCTATAGGTACTCATAACTACTTTGTTTACATTATAACAAATAAAAACAAAACAACTTTCTACACTGGGGTCACTAATGACTTAGCTACTCGTTTATACCAAAATAAAACTGAGTCACGTACCACAAAAAAGATTTCGCAGGAAAGTACAATTGCGTTTATTTAGTTTTTTATGAGCATTTCGATTATATTGAAGATGCAATTGATAGAGAAAAGGAAATTATACCAATTAGTTATCAAAATGAGCCTTATAAAACAAAATATTTTTCTGCTTATCGATTTAAAATATTTGTTGCATAGCCAAAGCTACGGAAGAAATATTTTAAGAAGATAAGATGGAAAAGATAAAGGTTTTATGGCTCATTTTGGTTGCTATTTAGTATTAAAGGTTGGACCAGAAAAAAGAAGGTTGACTTGATTGAAAAAATTAATCCAAACTGGCTTTTTTTAAATGATGAGATTGAGGAGTAGTTTATTAGGTACAAAATCGTTTAGTTATTTTTTGTGGAGATTCTTCACTTCGCAAGCTCCATTCAGAATGACAATGTACTTCATTCAATTACATTCTATTAAATAATAGTATTATATGCAAATATTTAACACTTTCAGCAAAGAACTTGAACAAAAGTTACTTCTCTCTAAGCTGCCCGGTTTACCTTCCCAACTCAAAATGGCTCCCGTTACACGATTGGAAGAGCTTAAAAAGATGAATTTGTCATTGGAAGAAATGGGAAATATTGCCAGAAAAAGTGCTGTACTTATTTTATTTTACCCTAAAAATGATGAGACTCATATTGCTATGATCAAACGTGCTACAGACAATACTGTTCACAGTGATCAAATTTCATTTCCCGGTGGAAAGGTTGAAAAAAGCGATACTTCATTAATTTATACAGCATTACGAGAAGCTGAAGAGGAAATTGGGATAATGGCTGACTCGGTTAATATAGTTGGCAACCTGACTAAGCTCCATATCCCTCCAAGTAATTTTGATGTGTATCCGTTTATTGGGATTACTAATAATACTCCTCTATTTAGCACTAATTATGAGGTTCAGAAAATATTAGAAGTTGACTTAAAAACTCTTCTCAACCCTGCAACTTGTACTTATAAAAAAATACAGCATCGCACAGGAAATGACTTTGTAGTTCCTTGTTATTATATTCAGGATGAAGTAGTTTGGGGAGCTACAGCTATGATTATTTCGGAATTACTTGAAATAGTGAATGGTGATTCGTGATTTGTGAATAGTGAATCGAGGATTACATATGGTATTTGATATTTGAATTTATCTTTTCAAAATGTCCGAGCGCTACTTATCAATCAGACAATATCCAATCAAAGCTTCAGTACATTACCTCGACTTGTAAGGGATATAATCTATGCAATTTATTCTTTTATCTACTATAGACAAAAGTGACCTATTAGTTTGCTGAAGCTACTTCAATTTTGGCTTTGGTTTAAGGAGATACCTCGTCGCTTTGCTTCCCTCGGCATGACAATGTTTTGTAACAGCTTGTATATTTGTATTATATGATCCTAATTTTTTAATGTTGAATATTGAACACCGAATATCGAATGTTGAATTGAATTCAGTGCTTCATTCATTATTCGATATTCAGCATTCATTATTCGATATTCTTTTTGTCATCATACTATGTACGTGTCCGCCTGAGGAGGATGTTGAGTCTCGGCATGACAACTATGTATAACACCATAGACTAATAGCAACTACGCTTGTGCAGTAGGTCCTCCAAATGTAAATGGAGGCATGCCTCCATCTTTTGATTCTTTTATTGGACCATGCATTGATTCAAACTTACGAATATTATCGTTTAAGGCTTTTGTAAATCGCTTTGCATGTTCAGGTGTTAGTATTATTCTTGATTTAACTTTAGCCTTTGGGATACCGGGTAGCATCTTTACAAAATCTACAATAAATTCTGCATGTGAATGTGTTATAATTGCCAGGTTAGAATAAATTCCTTCAGCTACATCTTCACTTAAGTCGATGTTTATTTTGTTTTTGTTTTTATTTTCGTCCATGGTTGATGTTGTTAGATGTTTTTGCAAAGGTAGTTTTTTTTTGGTTGGCGGTTAGCTGTTGGCGGTTGGCTATTGGCTGTTGGCTATTGGCTGTTGGCTGTTGGCTGTTGGCTGTTGGCTGTTGGCTGTTGGCTGTTGGCTGTTGGCTATTGGCTGTTGGCTATTTGCGCAAAGTTGTGATTAATGCATTTAACTGTTTTTGTATAATTGTAAGCTCCTTTATCAATTCTGTATAATCTATTATTGATATATAATCAATTTCTTTTGAAATGAGCAATTGTGTTTCGACTTCAAAAGCAGATCCAAGTGCAATTTCAATAAATCGTGAAAAATCCTTTTCACTTCTTCTGGAAGACCCTTCTGCAATATTTGATGGAATTGAAACAGCTGATCTAGTCAATTGTGAAACCAAGCCATATTTTTCGTGGGATGGTAAATTAGCGGTTAAATTGTAAATAGTCTTAACAAACACTATAGATCTTTTATAAACATCAAACTTTCTGAAGTCTCTCATAATTTTCTTTTACTATTGTAAAATTAACTAAATATTTTTAGATAGCATACGGTAAAAAAAATACTTGATTGTTTATATAGAGAAAATAGCCAAAAGCTAACTGCCAAAAGCCAAAAGCTAATTGCTAATTGCCATCACAAAAAAAACACCCCCCAAACTAATGAGAAGTGTTTATTATAATTTTAAAGAGTAATACTATTCTTCAATAGTAGCATCAGGTTCTTCAACAATCTCAGCTTTTTCCATAACAGCTTCATATTCTTGTTTATTACCTACTATAATATCCTCATAATCACGCAGACCTGTACCTGCAGGGATTTTATGCCCTACAATTACATTCTCTTTTAGTCCAAGTAGGCTATCAGATTTTGCAGCTATGGAAGCAAGTGTAAGAACTTTTGTTGTTTCCTGGAAAGAGGCAGCTGAAATAAAGCTATTAGTTTGAAGTGAAGCTCTTGTTATACCTTGTAGCACCTGACGTCCTGTAGCAGGTTGAGCATCTCTTGATTCAGTAAGCACTTTATCTCTACGCTTTAATGATGAATTCTCATCTCGCAATTTTCTGGCACTAACAATCTCTCCTTGTGTAAACATATCAGAATCACCTGGATCAACGACAACCTTCATACCAAAGATATCATCATTAACTTCCTGGAAATCTACTCTGTTAACAAGCTCTCCTTCCAAAAAGCGTGTATCTCCTGAATCAGCAACCTGAACTTTGCGCATCATCTGACGAACAATAGTTTCAAAATGCTTATCATTAATTTTCACACCCTGTAGACGGTAAACTTCCTGAATCTCATTAACAATATATTCCTGAACCTTAACCGGTCCTTTAATGGCAAGAATATCAGCAGGAGTCATAACTCCATCGGAAAGTGATGTTCCAGCTTTAACAAAGTCGTTCTTTTGAGCAAGTATTTGTTTTGAAGTTGAAATAAGATATTTCTTCTCCTCCCCTGTTTTTGATGTGATAATAACCTCACGGTTACCACGCTTTAACTTGGGGCCAAAACTTACAACACCATCAATCTCACTTACAACAGCAGGTTCTGAAGGATTACGTGCCTCAAATAACTCGGTAACACGTGGAAGACCTCCTGTAATATCACCAGATTTCCCGAATGCCCTTGGTATTTTAACCAGCACTGCACCAGCAGTAATGTTACTTCCCTCATCCACAAGAATATGTGAACCTACAGGTATATCATAGGCACTTACTACAGAACCATCTTTTGCAAGAACTTTAATAACCGGATTTTGATTTTTAATTCTAGAATCAACAATTACCTTTTCAAAATACCCTGTTTGCTCATCCGATTCAACTCTAAATGTCACACCTTCAAGAATATTCTCAAAAGCTATACTACCTGAAACTTCTGAAAGTATAACAGCATTGTAAGGATCCCAGTCGGAAATAACATCTCCTTTTTTAACTTTGGCTCCATTCTTTACGTAAAGATTTGCTGCATATGGAATATTACCTGAAGCAAGTACCACACCTGTTTCGGGATCTAATAATTTCATCTCAGCAGAACGTCCGATAACAATCTGATATTTTTTACCTTCAGCATTTTTAGAATCAACACTACGAAGCTCATCAATTTCAAGAATACCATCGTAATTCATCTCAATTTTTGATGTCGCAGCTATATTAGAAGCAGTACCACCCTGGTGGAAAGTTCTTAATGTAAGCTGTGTACCAGGCTCTCCAATCGATTGAGCAGCAATCACACCAACGGCCTCTCCTTTTTGTACCAATCTGCCTGAAGCAAGGTTACGGCCATAACATAGGGCGCAAACTCCTCTTTTAGACTCACATGTAAGTACTGAACGTATCTCAACATTCTCAATTGGTGATTCTTCTATTATTCTTGCAATAGCTTCGTCAATCTCATGACCAGCATCGATTATCAGTTCATTTGTAAGAGGATGATAAACATCATGTAATGCAACACGACCTAATATCCTATCATATAAAGTCTCAACTATTTCCTCATTCTTTTTGAGTGCCTTAATAGTTAATCCTCTAAGTGTACCGCAATCTTCTTCGTTTATAACTACATCCTGTGCAACATCTACCAATCTACGTGTAAGGTAACCAGCATCAGCAGTTTTAAGTGCAGTATCAGCTAAACCTTTACGAGCACCGTGAGTTGAAATAAAGTACTCAAGAACCGATAGTCCTTCTTTAAAATTAGAAAGAATTGGGTTTTCAATAATCTCACCACCTTTGGCACCTGATTTTTGTGGTTTAGCCATCAATCCACGCATACCACCAAGCTGACGAATCTGTTCCTTAGAACCCCTAGCACCGGAATCAAGCATCATGTATACAGGATTAAATCCCTGATCATCGCTCGACAACTGCTTCATCAATGTGTTGGTAAGTCGTGAGTTAGCATGTGTCCAAATATCAATTATCTGATTATAACGTTCATTATTAGTAATGAAACCCATATTGTAATTACCAAGAACTTCTTCAACCTCCTCATTTGCATTAGCAACAAGAGTTTTCTTTTCATCGGGAATATTTACATTCCCAAGGCTAAATGAAAGGCCTCCTTTAAATGCCATCTCAAATCCAAGATTTTTAATATCATCAAGGAATTGTGCTGTAATATCAGTACTGGTTTCCTTAAGAATTTCACCAATAATATCACGAAGCGATTTTTTAGTTAATAGCGTATTTATAAAACCATATTCTTTAGGCACAAACTGGTTAAACATTACTCTACCCACTGTAGTTTCAATAATCTTATTAACAATTTCACCATTCTCTTTCACATCAACTTTAACATTGATTATTGCGTGGAGATCAATTTTTTTGTCGCTATATGCTATATCAACTTCTTCAGGCGAATAAAAAGTCATACCCTCTCCCCTAACGGGATGCTCTTCAGTACTTTTTCTGGCTTTTGTAATATAATACAAACCAAGTACCATGTCTTGAGAAGGTACCGTAATAGGTGCACCGTTTGCAGGATTCAGGATATTATGAGATGCTAGCATTAGAATTTGTGCTTCCAATACAGCAGCATTTCCCAATGGTATATGAACTGCCATCTGGTCACCATCAAAGTCAGCGTTAAATGCAGTACATACTAGTGGGTGAAGCTGAATAGCTTTTCCCTCAATCAACTTAGGCTGAAATGCTTGTATACCTAAACGGTGAAGTGTAGGAGCACGGTTAAGCAAAATAGGATGGCCCTTAAGGATGTTTTCTAATATATCCCAAACAACGGCATCTTTACGTTCAACAATTTTTTTAGCTGACTTAACGGTTTTAACTATCCCACGTTCAAGGAGTTTTCTGATAATGAACGGTTTGAATAACTCAGCAGCCATCCCTTTAGGGAATCCACATTCGTTAAGTTTCAAATCAGGGCCAACTACAATTACTGAACGTCCTGAATAATCAACACGTTTACCTAGTAGATTCTGACGGAAACGACCTCTTTTTCCTTTAAGGCTATCGCTTAACGACTTAAGTGGTCTATTAGAATCAGTTTTAACAGCACTTGATTTTCTTGAATTATCAAATAATGAGTCAACAGCTTCCTGAAGCATACGTTTTTCGTTACGCATAATAACATCAGGAGCTTTTATTTCTATTAATCGTTTAAGACGATTATTTCTAATTATTACCCTACGATAAAGGTCGTTAAGGTCGGAAGTTGCAAACCTACCACCATCAAGCGGCACAAGAGGCCTAAGCTCAGGAGGAATAACAGGGACAATTTTTACAATCATCCATTCGGGTTTATTTTCTGCCCTTTTTCGAGCATCTCTAAAAGCCTCAAAAACCTGTAACCTCTTCAATGCGTCAGCCTTACGTTGCTGCGATGTTTCGGTATTTGCCTTATGGCGAAGATTATATGATTCTTTATCAAGATCTAGTCGCTGCAACAAATCATGCACAGCTTCAGCACCCATTTTTGCTATAAATTTATCAGGATCATCATCATCCAGATATTGATTTTCAGGAGGCAATGTTTCTATGATATCAAAATATTCTTCCTCAGTAATGAAGTCAAGGTAATTGATACCATCAGCTGCTTTAATACCAGGATTAATTACAGCATAACGCTCATAATAAATTATCATCTCCAACTTTTTGGTTTGGAGACCAAGCATAGCACCTATTTTATTTGGCAGTGAGCGGAAGAACCAGATATGAACCACTGGCACTACAAGCTGAATATGCCCCATACGTTCGCGGCGCACTTTCTTCTCAGTAACTTCAACTCCACAACGGTCGCATACGATTCCTTTATACCTTATCCTTTTGTATTTACCACAATGACACTCATAATCCTTAACCGGACCAAAAATACGCTCACAAAACAAACCATCACGTTCAGGTTTGTATGTACGATAGTTTATAGTTTCCGGTTTCAGGACTTCACCATGCGAACGGTCAAGAATCGATTCAGGCGATGCAAGGCTAATTGTAATTTTATTAAAACTACTTGGTATTTTGCTGTCTATTCTGAAAGCCATATATCTCTAGTTATATATTATCAATAAAAAAGTAAAACAGTTAATCGAAGCTTAGTTCAAGACCAAGACCCCGAAGTTCATGTACAAGTACATTAAATGATTCGGGAATACCTGGTATAGGCATAACCTCTCCTTTAACAATACTTTCGTAGGCTTTTGCTCTTCCTGTTACATCATCAGACTTAACAGTAAGAATTTCCTGCAGAATATTTGCAGCACCAAATGCTTCCAATGCCCAAACTTCCATCTCACCAAAACGCTGTCCACCAAATTGTGCTTTACCGCCAAGAGGTTGCTGCGTAATTAATGAGTAAGGACCTATCGATCTTGCATGCATCTTATCATCAACCATATGGTGAAGTTTCAGCATGTAAATATATCCAACAGTTGCGGGCTGATCAAAACGTTCACCAGTACCACCATCATATAGATAGGTACTACCATTTTCAGGTAATCCGGCTTCACTTAAATAGCCGTTTATCTGGTTAACCGTGGCACCATCAAAAATTGGAGTTGCAAAACTCTTACCAAGTTTCTTACCAGCCCAACCAAGAACTGTTTCATAAATCTGACCAAGATTCATACGAGAAGGCACACCCAATGGATTAAGAACAATATCAACAGGAGTTCCATCTTCAAGGAATGGCATATCTTCTTCACGAACTATACGAGCAACAATACCTTTGTTTCCATGACGTCCTGCCATTTTATCCCCCACCTTTAATTTACGCTTTTTAGCAACGTAAACTTTTGCCATTTGTACAATACCATTTGGAAGCTCATCACCAACAGATGCTACAAACTTTTTACGGTTATATACTCCTAAAAACTCTTTATATTTAATATTATAATTATTGATAAGAGTCTTTACAAGTTCATTTTTAGCTTTATCAGTAGTCCATTTGTCAGTGTTGATATTTATGTAATCAAGATTTGACAGAACTTTCTGTGTAAACTTAGTTTTTTGAGGTACAACACTATCTCCAAAATTATTTGTAACTCCCTGCGAAGCACGATTACTAACCAATACTGCCAGCTTTTCTATAAGTCTTACTTTAAGATCTGCAAATAATCCATCATACTCAGCTGTAAGCTTTTCAATAATATCCTTTTCCTGCAATTTAGCATGTTTATCTTTAAGGGCTCTTTTGAAAAGATTATTACTAATAACAACACCTTTCATAGATGGTGGAGCTTTTAAAGATGCATTTTTTACATCACCAGCTTTATCACCAAATATAGCTCTCAACAATTTTTCTTCAGGTGTAGGATCACTTTCACCCTTAGGAGTAATTTTTCCTATAAGAATATCTCCTTCTTCTACCTCTGCTCCTATTCTTATTAGGCCATTTTCGTTAAGATCTTTTGTAGCTTCAGCACTAACATTCGGAATATCATTTGTAAGTTCTTCTATACCACGTTTAGTATCACGTACTTCCAATGAAAATTCTTCAATATGTACTGAAGTAAATATATCTTCTTTAACAATCTTTTCAGAAATTACAATAGCATCCTCAAAGTTATATCCTTTCCAAGGCATAAATGCAACCATAAGGTTACGACCTAGTGCAAGTTCACCATTTTTAGTTGCATAACCTTCACAAAGAACCTGTCCTTTGCTAACTTTATCACCTTTACGCACGATTGGGCGCAGGTTAATTGAAGTATTTTGATTGGTTCTTTGAAACTTAGTAAGAACATATGTTTTGCGATCATCTATAAAACTTACAAGCTTCTCCATTTCGTCACGCACGTACTTAATGGTAATACTGTCAGCATCAACATATTCAACAACTCCATCACCTTCAGCGTTAATAAGCACACGTGAATCACGTGCTACATTTGCTTCAATACCGGTTCCAACTAATGGAGCTTCTGCGTTAAGCAGTGGAACAGCCTGGCGCATCATATTCGATCCCATTAAAGCACGGTTAGCATCATCATGTTCCAAAAATGGTATGAGTGATGCAGCAATAGATGCAATCTGGTTTGGTGCAATATCAATCAAACCTACTTCTTCACGAGGTGTGATAGGGTAATCAGCCTGATAACGCACTTTTACTTTTTCATTTACAAACTGTCCATCATCAGCTATAATTGTACTCGCTTGGGCGATAATCTTATTTTCCTCTTCTTCAGCGCTTAAGAAAATTGGATCAACTTTATAGTTAATCTTACCTTCTTCAACTTTTCGATATGGTGTTTCGATAAAACCCAGAGGATTAATTTTTGCATACACACATAGTGATGAAATAAGACCAATGTTTGGTCCCTCAGGTGTTTCGATCGTACATAATCGACCGTAGTGAGTATAATGAACATCTCTAACCTCAAAACCTGCACGTTCACGAGATAAACCACCAGGTCCTAAAGCAGAAATACGTCTTTTATGAGTAAGTTCGCTTAATGGATTTGTTTGATCCATGAATTGAGAAAGCTGGTTAGTTCCAAAAAACGAATTTATAACCGATGACAGTGTTTTTGCGTTAATAAGATCAGTTGGAGTAAACACTTCATTATCTCTAACATTCATCCTCTCACGAATAGTACGAGCCATACGTGCCAGCCCTACACCAAACTGATTTGATAATTGCTCACCAACAGTACGAACCCTACGATTACTCAAATGGTCAATATCATCAACTATAGTTTTGTTATTTACAAGTTTGATAAGATATTTAATAATTAAAATAATATCCTCTTTTGTAAGAACTTTAGTATCGTATGAAGTAGTAAGGTTAAGTTTCTTATTTATTCTAAAACGACCTACTTCACCAAGGTCATATCTTTTATCGGAGAAAAACAATTTCTCAAAGATACCTCTTGCAGTTTCCTCATCAGGAGGGAGTGCATTACGAAGTTGGAAATAGATATATTCAACGGCTTCTTTACCGGAGTTTGTTGTATCTTTTTGAAGACTGTTAAAAATAATTGAGTAGTCAGCCAGCGATTGATCATCCCTATGAAGCAGGATAGTTTTAACACCAGCGTCAACGATTTTATCAATATGTTCACTTTCAAGAACCGTTTCACGCTCAAGGATAACATCGTTACGTTCGATGGTGACAACTTCACCCGTATCTTCATCAACAAAGTCTTCAAACCATGAACGAACAACTCGTGCCGCAAGTTTGCGACCAAGCACTCGTTTTATACCGGCTTTACTAACTTTAATTTCTTCTGCAAGGTCAAATATCTCAAGTATATCCCTGTCGGTTTCATAACCAATAGCACGCAACAATGTAGTAACAGGCATTTTTTTCTTCCTGTCGATGTAGGCGTACATAATATTATTAATATCAGTGGAAAACTCCATCCATGATCCTTTGAAAGGGATAATACGAGCTGAATAAAGTTGTGAGCCATTTGCATGGCGATGTTGACCAAAGAAAACACCAGGTGACCGGTGCAACTGTGAAACAACAACACGTTCAGCTCCGTTTACAATAAATGTACCCTTAGGAGACATATAGGGAATCATGCCGAGATAAACATCCTGTACGATAGTTTCAAAATCCTCATGATCGGGATCGGTACAGTACAGTTTTAGCTTTGCTTTAAGTGGCACACTGTAGGTCAAACCACGTTCTATCGTTTCCTCAATGGAATATCTGGGAGGATCGACAAAATAATCAAGAAATTCGAGAACAAAGTTATTACGAGCAT
>Ga0208902_1001393_pt1 | contig 11511 bp, 11 predicted proteins | sample AntAceMetag02UKH_FD_184767 | JGI IMG/M metagenome (GOLD analysis project Ga0208902, IMG submission 184767) | Saline lake microbial communities from Ace Lake, Antarctica - Antarctic Ace Lake Metagenome 02UKH (SPAdes) (version 2) | ecosystem: Environmental > Aquatic > Non-marine Saline and...
CTGTTTTAATGCTTGTCACGAAAATCTTAATTAATTCTTAGGTTTCCAGCAAAAGTTTATTAAGCTGTTCCGCATTTTTAAGCAAAGAAACCTTTTCAATTAACCGGACCCACCGCTGGGCTTCTCTTTAGTTCCTTGAGAGAAATCCGCAACTTATGAATAAAATTCTTTGGTGATTCTGCTGCCTGGGCTTCACCGTGGTTTGGATAAGGGGATGTGCCCGATCGTAATAATTGACCCGCCACATGATTGCCGGTCCGTCCTTGGCAGGTGCTTCACTAATTTTATAATGCGTACCGAAAAGCTGAGCAACCGTTCTTCAAGATCAGACGTTTGCTGCTTCATTTTTCCCATTCATCATTCGATGTTGAACGTTCGATGTTCATCTATTTTCAACCCGTCCGTTTGTGCCTTAAAAAGGATCAGTGGTGTAAATTGCTTTTTTGACTTTGGTTTTTTAAGAGTTTTAAATCCCATACAACGCAGCCGAACGGAGTGTTTGACTGTGGAAGATATCTATATGTTTACCCACAGATTTTGTCGATGATCCAAACATCAAGGTATTAAGTAAAACTGAAACAAAACAATTCATCTTCCCATAAACCTGTTTTTTATCTCAACAGGTTCAAGATCAATAATCGGGACGGATTCATTACCGGGTTCTGCTTCAGCAATGATAATAACACTCTTTTTCATGCACTTACTTAAGGCAGCGGACAAGTCTTCTTTGTTTTTAGCCCTCACCACTTCAGAGTTACCGGCACCCCGGGCAATCATTTCAAGATCAGTTTTTCCGGATGTATAGGTTTTTTGCCCGCCGGTGCTTCCGTAAGAACCGTTATCAACGATTACCAGACACAGATTGTCAGTTTTATTGTTAGCAAGGGTTGAAAGGGTGCCCAGATTCATCAGAATCGACCCATCCCCGTCAACAACAAAGACCATCTCCTCACGGCTCATGGCAAGGCCCAGCCCTATTGAGCTTGCAAGCCCCATTGAACCCAGCATATAAAAGTTTTCGGGTCTGTCGTTAAGAAAGTAAAGTTCCCGTGACGGAAAACCGATATTACAAACGATCAGCCCGTCACATTTTGAGACTTCATTTAAAATATCAATCCGTTTCATGCCATAGACCTCTTTTCAGGAAAACAGCCAAAATTTCATTATTTTCAAAGGCATAATCGATATCTGTTTTAAGACCCTCCAGTTCATTGATTCCCGCAATACTAATATGATCAATTTTCATCGAATCAAGGATCAAGGGCGCAGCTTCTCCCATAGGCATTTGCGCAGATATCTTTTCGCCCTCTCCTCCCCTGTGACTCATCATGATCAGGAGCGGCATTTCATAAAGTGAGGTTAAAGACATCAGGGCATTTACACAATTCCCGAGTCCTGAATTCTGCATCAGAAGCATGGGTCTTTTACCGGCGAGAAGAACACCGGCAGCAATACCGACTCCTTCTTCTTCCCTGCAGACAGAGACATGTTTAATCTTACACCGATCAATCTCATCCATTATCCCCGACAGCATATTACAGGGAAGGCTTAAGACAATATCAATGCCTGAAGACTCGATTATATCAACAATCTGCTTATCAACCATAGTAACTATCCACCTCTTTAAAATCTTGTCTTAAGTCCAACACTAAATACTTTATAATCTAAAGTCACGTTACAGGGCCTTAGTTTTAAAGTTTTTTCAATCGACCCCTGGAACCCTTGATTCCTTTAAACAGGAACAACAAGGGTAAAGAACAATACCATGGAATTTTAGCTAAAGTTTAGTTATTTTCTCCCCATCGAATAGAGGAACTATGTCATATATGCTTGTTCTTGAAATATACTTCACATCACGTTCATAACCGATTTCAGCAAGATGCTTTGCCGCAGCTGATTCTATAGTAAAGCAGGAGACAATATCTGCATTAAACCCGGTACCTGTCAGTCTGGCACCCAGCGCAAATGCAACCCCCAGATCTTCAGCTTTTCCATATTGACCGCCGGCGGGAATGATACAACCTTTTTTATTTTTTAAATATGCTGCTATGGAATCAAGATTTAAACTTGAACAAATGACTGCATGGGGAAATCTAAGGAGAAGCGGTACAAGATTGGAGGTTTTTATAATCAGAGTTTTATACTCAACATTCCCACAGACCGACTCCAGCTCAACAGGTGAATTACCGATATCATAGCCCTCAAGTTTTAAGCCTCCGGACTCACCTGCGGTTAATACCTTATCACTTTTGAGTTTAAAAACTTTTTTATCATCAACCAAGGGGATTATTGTCTCAATCCCCAGAGCAAGAGCTACAACGATAGTGCTTGATGCCCTGAGATTATCAATGAGTACTATTTTTTCCTCAGGTTTTATATCATTTAATGATATGTCGGGTCTTACTATTCTATAATTTACCAAAGGTATCGCCTCTGATCCCTCGTCTAAGGGTTTCAAGCGGTATCACATCCTCTGTCCTGATATTTCCAAGATTTACGTCAGCACCAAACAATAATATCAAACCGGCCTGCTGACCCTTTTCAGGCGCCTCGAACATGATATTTTCAAAACCTATCTCATTAAGCAGGTATTTTGCCATATCTTCCTTAAGACCGCCCTTGTCATCATATACCCCGATATTTTTACCTGCCTCACGGGCTTCAATGATTACGTAATTTGATCCGGCAGCAAGGTCACTCTTTGCTTCTTCTACCCTGACCTCTGGAAAAAGCTTTCGATCCTCTACCGGGTCTTTTCTACCAATCTCAGAGATGACATTAAATCCCAGCTTATTGGCTTTACGGATGATCTCGGCTTTTTCATCAAGACTTATGGGAACAACCCCGTTTGACACTTCTATCAGCCCGATCCCGATATCACGGCAGTAATTCAAAAACTGATCGACCTTTTTCTGTCTGTACGCGATCTCAAGAAAAGTACCTCCATTACCGACCAGAATATCATTTTGTTTATACAGCTCTATCTTTGCCCTGATATCAGCTTCTGAAAAAAGTCGGGGTGTTGCCCATCCCAGCTTAATAATATCAATATAGGGCGCGACCTGCATCAGGTCTCTAGCCTGATTAAAGCCAAGCCCCTTATCAAGAAACATGGTCAGACCCTTTGTTCTCGGCTTTTTAATACGGGGGACAATTTCAATAAAATCAAATGCTTTTTTGGGTTTCATATTTCAGCCTATACTATATAAACAGCCGCAGTACTTCTGTCTGTAAAGCCCATACTTCTCGCTAAGCTCACAACTTCTTTTAAAGCCGTCTTTTTTCTTAAAGTCCTCTTGTAAAAATTCAATCCCGAATTTATCTGCCGCATTTATACCGATACTATTTATGACCTTAGGATTTTTATGCGGACTGACTGTAAGTGTCGATGCAAATATAGGGCATCCGGATGCAGCAGCTGTCTCAGCAACTTTTTTAAATCTGACATCAAAACACACCGAACAGCGTTCATGACCCTCCGGAACAGCTTCCAGACCTTTAGTACTCTCGATCCATACTTCCGGGTCATAGCCGGGCACCAAAAGCTCGGTTTTTTTTATATCACAGAGCTTTATCATATCCCCTAGTCGTTTTGCATACTCATCTTCAGGCTGTATATTAGGATTGTAAAATAGTACGGTGAGTTTATAAGACTGGGAGAGCACGTCCATAACATGCGTTGCACAAGGTGCACAACAGGCATGCAGCAACAGTTTTTCTTTTTTCTCTTTAATCAGCGGCCCTATCTTCTTTTTCCTCTTCCGATTCTCTTAACTTTTCTTTTCCTTCTTTTTCTCTTTGCTGACTGCTGGCGACTGGTTTTTCCCATTATTTCTCCTTTGAACTGTTCTTTCGTCTGCCACTTATCTACTGTTTACAAATGTCAGATCTGCTAGTTTTTTAAATATTTTCATTACGGTGTAAAGCTAATAAAGATATCTCATTTCAGGTATCTTTTCAACTCTTTTATTCCTGCAAGCCAGAAAAGCCTTTGACTCTGATAATGTCAAAGGCTCTCTATAATACTATCCTTTTGTCAAAGCTGCTGATCTGTAAGAAAAAAGCAAAAGCATTAGCACATATTAAGTTTTTATGCGTTTTTCTTAGTTCCTACACGGGCGATCTCATCTATCTTGTCTCTGTTATATCTCCATGAACTTCCTATACGAAAACCAGGTATTTCACCCTTTTGTGTAAGCTTATAAACAGTGATCTTTGAAAGTTTCAAGTAATCTGCAACCTCATCAACTGTCATTATGATTGAATCTTTATTATCCTTTACCATTATATCGTACTCCTTTCATTGAGTATTCTTTGCTCAATTGAGCGGATTTAATGCATTCTCTTCTTTGTTCAGTTAATGATTATAATATTAAAATGCTATAAAAGTCAATATTTATTTAATATTAAGAAATATCTTTAATAAGTACTAGTATTTACCATATTATAACCATATATACATTTAAATTTTGAATCTAATATCTAATACTTAAAAGAGTTTAAAATACTCAATCAAGGCAACAAAACATTAAAGATATCTCAGCGGTTGATAAATTTATTTATTATAATAGTTATTAAATTTATCTCATGATTTTCAAACAGTTTCAATTCTGCACTTATTAAATATATATAAAAAAACCGTTACTTAAGGTATATTATTATTTTAACATATTTATCTATATTATTAACACTTAAATTGACAATCTGCAATTAATTGGAATAAAAAAATGAGTGATGATTACGATTATTTTATAAATAAAATAGATAAATCAGAAGGTTTTGGCGGAAAAGGAAAACCTAAAAAAAAGGCTTCGTCAACAAAATCTGCGGGTAACTTTTTAGTATTTATTATAGAATACAAAGTTAAAACAGTTGGTTATCAACATAAACACGCCGACTTTTCTTAGCGTTAATTTTTATTGAAGAACCTTATTTAAAAGATAAACATCCAACATCGAACGTCCAACGTCGAATAAAAACCAACCCCATAGAGATCAAAGGGTTGTTTTTTCTTCTTTTCAGCTGTTTTAATGCTTGTCACGAAAATCTTAATTAATTCTTAGGTTTCCAGCAAAAGTTTATTAAGCTGTTCCGCATTTTTAAGCAAAGAAACCTTTTCAATTAACCGGACCCACCGCTGGGCTTCTCTTTAGTTCCTTGAGAGAAATCCGCAACTTATGAATAAAATCCTTTGGTGATTCTACTGCCTGGGCTTCACCGTGGTTTGGATAAGGGGATGTGCCCCGATCATAATAATTGACCCGCCACATGATTGACGGTCCGTCCTTGGCAGGTGCTTCACTAATTTTATAATGCGTACCAAAAAGCTGAGCAACCGTTCTTCAAGATCAGACGTTTGCTTCTTCATTTTTCCCATTCATCATTCGATGTTGAACGTTCGATGTTCGATGTTCATCTATTTTCAACCCGTCCGTTTGTGCCTTAAAAAGGATCAGTGGTGTAAATTGTTTTTTTACCCACAGATTCTGTTGAAGAACCTAATTATCTAACCTTTTCCATAACTATGAATTGACATTCAATTATCAATATTGGATAAATATTTTATATAAACGATTTCACTCAGGGAGGATAAACACAGTGGGGAAAAACAATATCATTTTTATGGAAGTCATCGAATGGTTTGATGAAACGGGAAAAGAGCTGGTACACAGGATCCCGGAAGACGGCTCCGGAGAAATAAAATACGGTGCGCAGCTCATTGTACGCGAAAGCCAGTCTGCCATATTTTTTTACAACGGCAAGGCCTATGACGCCTTTCCTCCCGGCCGCCACACCCTTCAAACCGCAAACATCCCCCTGTTGACGAAAGTGTTAAGCCTGCCCTGGGCCATGACCAGTCCCCTGCGTGCAGAAGTCTATTTTGCAAACATGAAAGTGTTCCCCAATTTAAAATGGGGGACCCGTGATCCGGTTGCCTTTAAGGATACAGAGCTCGGCCTGATCCGCCTGCGGGCATTCGGCATGTTCAATATCCAGGTGATTCAGCCGGTTCTTTTTATTAACTCTCTGGTGGGAACACAGGGTGTTTTCAGCACAGAAGAGATCGAGAAATATTTAAGTAAAGTGATTGTATCCCGGTTTAATGATTATATCGGCGGCAACCTTGACTCTTTTATCAATCTTCCGGGTCAGTATGATGAAATGGCTGACGGACTGAAAAAAAATCTCCGGGAAGATTTCAGCCGTTTTGGACTGGGCCTTCAGGACCTTTACATTAATTCCATCACCCCTCCTGCTGAAGTACAGCAGGCCATAGATGATAAAAGCAGGCTGGGTGTTTTTGATGACCTTAACAAGCTCATGAAAATGAAAGCGGCAATGGCCTTTGAAAAAGCCTCCGAATCAGAAGGAACCGCCGGGGCGGGAATGGGAATGGGTGCCGGATTCATGATGCCGGCAATGTTCGGCAGCATGATGCAGAACCGGGAAGGCAGCGAAAGGCCCGAAATGTCTGAGACCTGTCGCGACTGCAAAAATCCGGTCAGCAGAGATGCCCGGTTTTGTCCCAGCTGCGGACACCAGTTAATCGTTTTCAGACAATGCGCAAACTGCGGCAAGAACATCTCTCCCAACGCCCGGTTTTGCGCTAAATGCGGACAGCCGGTAGAACAAAAGCCCAAAGAAAAAAACTGTCCGCATTGCAAATGCGTAAACCTTCCGGATTCCATGTTCTGCAATCAGTGCGGTGAAAAGCTTGAATAGTGGATGGATCATTGAAGAACAGTGCCCGCAATGCGGCGCACCCGTAACACTTAAGGAAACAGACCGGCTCTTCTCATGCACCTTCTGCAGGGTTAAACTTTATATCATGTCTTCCGGCTTTTTTAGATATTGTATCCCGCCGCCGGAAGACCTGGAAGAAGAAATCGTTTATGCCCCCTACTGGCGTTTCCGGGGCATGTCCTTTTCCTTAAGTCAACAGGGGCTTAAGCACCGGGTCATTGATACCAGCTTTCCGGCAACCGGATATGATTTCCTCCCGCCATCTCTGGGTTTAAGACCGCAGACCCAAAAATTAAAATTTATGTCCCCTGAAATAAAAGGAAAATTTTTAAAACAAAAAATCCCGTTTAAACAGATATTTTCAAATATTAAAGCAGAAGAAAAAACATCAGCCGAACAAATTGAAAATCCTTCTGTTTTTCTCCAGAGTTTTATTGGAGAGACAACCAGCCTGATATATGCGCCTTTTTACCTTAAAGACTACAGGTTCCACGATGCCATTTTAAAAAGCCCGGTGCAGACAGAGTCAGACAATAAACCCCGGTCCGTTCCTCTCGAAAAAACCCAAAACTGGAACAGATCCTTTCAGCCCACACTCTGTCCTCTTTGCGGGTGGGATCTAAACGGAGAAAAAGAAAGCTGTATTCTAATCTGCAATAATTGTCATTCAGCCTGGAAAGCGTCTCCTTCTGGATTTAAAAAGGTCCGGTTTGAAGTTATTCAGATACAGGGTGATAATATCCTTTACGTCCCGTTTTGGAAAATGCAGACCAATGTGGATGAGCTGCAGCTGCACACCTATGCTGACCTGGCCAGATTTGCAAACATCCCGAAAGCCGCAAACCGGGCCTGGGAAAAAGAAAAACTGTATTTCTGGTCACCCGCATTCAAGGTGGCTCCAAAACTGTTTTTGCGCCTGTCAAAACAGCTGACTCTTTCACACTTTATGGAAAAGGGTCAGAACAAACCCGAAAAAACAGAACTTCACTTTTTCCCGGTAACCCTCCCTGCTGCAGAAGCAGCCCAAAGCATAAGAATCACACTTGCCCGGCTGGTTACCCACAAAAAAAATGTTTATCCGATGCTTCCGGACCTTAAAATTAACGTACGCGGTTCCTCTCTTATTTATCTCCCTTTTATCGTTCGGACAAACGAGGTCGTACAGCATCACCTGAAATTCAGCATAAACAAAAACGCATTAAAATTCGGCAAAAACATTTAATATTTATGGCTTAATCATAAAAAAAATACGAAAATGGCTGCTGCAAAAGGATAACATAATGCAGTTTATAGATACCTCTTGCGTTTTTCGGATTAAATTGTTATCAATTTATAAAATGTTAATTATTCATGCCCGATGTAAATCCCGCTCTGTGGAAAAAGATGTACCGCTATGAAGGTTTCCAATGGGACCCTGAAAAATCGGGACCCCGTTTTACTGGAACCACGGGGAAATGGCTATTTTACAACAATTTCGTATCTAACATATAGACGCTTTACTCTTTTTAATTAAATATCGGACTTGTAATAATGGACGAAAAAACACCCGAAGAAAAAAGAAAATCTGAAGAGCCTGAGTTTACGCTGGAACCCGTTCAGAAAGAATCAAAAACCGAAGAACCCGAATTTACCCTGGAGACTTCACCGGACGCGCCTGAAGAAAATACCGGACTTACCCTTGAGGCACCAGAGGAAGAACCGCAACAGGAGAAGCCTTCTTTTACCCTTGAACATTCCGAAACCAAAGCTCAACCGGAAGAACCAAAAACCGAAGAACCCGAATTTACCCTGGAGACTTCACCGGACCAGCCTGAAGAACCTCAGCTTAATCTTGAACCGCCTAAAGAAAAAACTCAGCCGGAAGAACCTCAGCTTGATCTTGAACCGCCCAAAAAGGAAGCTCAGCCGAAAGCAGACCAAACCGAACAAAAGCCAATTGAAGAACTTGTGGTTGATACTGAAATTGACCCCTCCCCGCCCTCCGAAGATAATTCCCATGATGATGATAAAAAAAGCACCCAATATGGAAAAGGTGTATCCAGACGCTTTGATCCGAGAAGGACAAAAGTCAGAGAAAACGGCGAAGAAAAATTTGAGCCCCAGATCTCCTTTGCTAAAGGAACAGCCCAGGACGGACCGGCACCGAGAGCATCCGCCGCTGTTTTAAAAAACCCGAAAATTATCATCCCGGCAGCCATTGCATTAATAATCATTGTTGCTGTCCTGATATTTATGTTTAAACCGGATAGCCCCCCTGTAGAACCCCAAAAGAAACTTCCGAAAAAAACCGCTATAAAGAAAAAACCGGCACAAAAAAAACAGGCGGTGGTGGTTAAGGAAAAAAAAGAAGCAACACCACCCGCAATACAGTACAAAAAATATTCAAATAATGTTTTTTCCCTTAAACTCCCCGAAGGCTACAAAACCGCAACTGATCCAAGCACAAATGTGAATAAGCTATTTTTTCTGTACGGAAAAAATATCAAGGTACAGATCATCTACTGGAAACAAAACAGGGAGTGGAACCCTGAAGAAATGATGTACAATAAAATTGAGGAAGTTCAAAAAGAAAAAACCAGCTCAAATGCACTTCGGGTAAACAACTATGGTCTTATTAATATAAGCGGCTGCAGAGGGTATGAGATCGTCATGAGCGGTATCCGGAATTATACCTTTTCTAAAGCAAAAATCTACTCTCTTTACGGCAAAGGAAAAATATTTTTAATAGATATTGACTGTAAAAATTCAAAAGATCCAGATGTTTTAAAAATATTTAATGCGGTTAACAATTCTATTGCAAAGACATTGAAGATAAAGTAAAAAATCACCTGTAAAGATCCAGGCAAACCTTAACTTGCCGGAACATCAGTTAACATTTAAGCTCAGAAAATAAAAGGTCCCTTCATCATTGCAAGACAGTAAGCGCCCGCTATTAACACTGCACAAGATCCGGCGCTTTATCTTTCAGGAACACCTTTTTGAAAGGTAACAAAAATTGGCTGTAGAAATTTCAGCATCCTATACATACATCGATACGGATGAAACATTAAAAGACCTGATCTTAAAAGCAGAAAAATCAAAAAGGATAGCGGTTGACACAGAAGCTGACAGCCTCCATCATTATTTTGAAAAAGTCTGCCTGATCCAGCTCACCTTTAATAAAACCAATTATATCATTGATCCCCTTGCAAATATTGATCTTTCAAAATTTCTGGATCTCCTTTCAGAAAAACCGCTGATACTGCATGGAGCGGATTATGATCTTAGGATGCTTCAATCCTCCTTTGGCTTTCGCCCTAAAAACAAGATCTTCGATACCATGATCGCGGCCAAACTGCTGGGATATGAAAAGTTCAGCCTGGCCGCACTGGTTGAGCACTTCTTTGACATTGTCCTTAAAAAACAGGGTCAAAAATCAAACTGGTCAAAAAGGCCCCTGTCAGAATCACAGCTTAAATATGCATGCAATGACACCCATTTTCTTGAAAAAATAGCCGAAAATCTTACCGCAGAACTTAAAAAGTTAAACCGGTACAGCTGGTGCAGTGAGACCGTTGATTTTTTGGTTCAGTCCACCACCAGCAACAGAGAACGTAATCCGGATACGGTCTGGCGGGTAAAAGGAACAGGACTGTTAAAAGAACACCAGCTGATCTTTTTACAGAAGATATGGCAATGGCGTGAAAAAACTGCCGCAAAAAAAGATATTCCTACCTTCAAAATAATGGGAAACAGTCAACTGATCGAACTTGCGGCCTGGGCAGCAGACAACCCTTCACGCAGTACAGAAGATTTTCCGGGACTGCCGAAAGGCTATTCCGGCAGCCGTGTGGAAACACTGGAAAAAGCAATTGAAAAAGCGCGCAGCGCAAAAAAGACAGTCTGGCCGAAATTTAGAAAACGAAAAAAACCGGTTCACAACAAACCGGGCTTTAAAAATCTGGTTAAAGCGTTAAAAGAAGAATGCGTTCTGGTCGCGGAAGATCTCGGCATGAACCCGACAGACATTGCCAATAACGCGGCCCTTGAACTTCTCGCCAGCGAAAGACCCACAACCTTAAAAGAAGTTTCCGATTGCGGACACATCATGAAATGGCAGGCAAAACTTCTTTACCCCTGCATCCAAAAGATCATTAAAACCCCTTAAAAGCTTCTCTTCTCGCAGAGTTCGCTGAGTACTCAGAGCAAGATTTTGATTTTGATTAAAGGGAAACCACTCTTTTATTCTTTTACGCTTTTGATTTTCATCAAGCGAAGCGCTCTTCAAATTAAGCCTTTAGGGCAGTTTCTGTTTTACTATAGCCTCGGGACAGCTGGGCTACCGTTTGAACAGTTTTAACGGATAAACATGAAATTTCAAAGTTCAAATTAAAAATGTCAAATGAAACTAAAAAACACCAATACCAAACTCATTTATCCTTTTTGTGCTTTTTCTTTTTTGGCATTCATTTGTCATTTGAACTTTGACTTTTGGCATTAGATTAAACTTCACCAGCCGTCACTTAAAACATATGGCTACACGTTATAAAAATGCTCTAGCTTAATACTCCTCGAGGCTGGAAGCCGCTCCTCAAGTATAACGCTCATTTCTGATAAATATTATTTATTTTAGAACAAACAATCTTTTCATCCAGCTTATATAGAGCCTGTCCAAAAACATAAAGTGCTTAAGTGACAGTGGGGAAAAGATCTTAAGATTAAAATATAAAGGCAGAATTTGAGATAAAAATAAAATAAGGCATGCTATAATATTTTTTTACCACAAAA
>Ga0208902_1001396_pt1 | contig 11492 bp, 8 predicted proteins | sample AntAceMetag02UKH_FD_184767 | JGI IMG/M metagenome (GOLD analysis project Ga0208902, IMG submission 184767) | Saline lake microbial communities from Ace Lake, Antarctica - Antarctic Ace Lake Metagenome 02UKH (SPAdes) (version 2) | ecosystem: Environmental > Aquatic > Non-marine Saline and Alkaline...
AAGATACCGCAGGAGTTCATAAAACTGCTTGTCTGTAACTATCAGAATTCCTTTATATCTGCCCTCATAAATTGTTCCTGTTCTATTATGACGATTGTTATAGTATCGCGTGTAGGACATATGCAATTCCTGCATAATCTTACCTGTTGAGACTGACCCCGTTTTAATAACCAAATGATAATGGTTATCCATAATTACATAAAACAATACTAAAAAACCATACTTTTTCTGCAATCCATCCAGAATGCTAAGAAATTTCATTTTATCTATGTTATCTTCAAAAATGTAATTTTTATTATTCCCACGTTGAATGAGGTGATACAGTGCTCCAACAATATTTACCCTTCGTTCTCTAGCCATGTCAAAATTATAAGCCGAGTTCACGTAATTGGACAGTTACCAATAGTAGGTATATGAAAATCGGTAGGCAAGTTTGGGAAAGGGGTCAGACCCCTTTCCGTAAAGGGGGAATGGGGTTAAACCCCTTTCCGTATATGATTGTTTTTGTAATAATTACCTGCATATAGCCGTATGAACCTCTTGCCAATTTCAGTCTTACAGGGTAACCTTTTGTAATACATATAGGGCTAAAATCCAATAGGATCTGCAGTCTTTGGAGGCACGCTATGAATACAGTGAAAAATATTTTAGATCAAAAAGGAAATGATGTTGTCAGTGTTAAACCTGAGGATCTTTTATCTCAAGCACTTTTAAAACTAACCCAACACAAAATTGGTGCAATTATGGTTCTCGATGATAAGGGAGCAATTAAGGGAATTTTGTCAGAACGTGATATCGTCAAACACCTGGCAGGAAGAGTTGACTGCACCACTGCTCTACCTGTTTCAGAGGTAATGACCAAGGGTGTTACTTATGTAAAGCCGCACCAAAGTCTTGATGACTGTCTTCAGCTTATGACCACAGGTCGTTTCCGCCACCTCCCAGTGGTAGAGAACGATGAATTGGTTGGTATTATCTCTATCGGAGATGTAACTAAATTTCAGCTGGCAGATCATGCACTCAAGATTGGACAGTTAGAATACTATATCACAAACACCTATTAATCGAATTGCTGATACCTTGGAAAAGGGGTCAGACCCCTTTTCCAAACCTGCCCTCCATTCCCTACAAAGAAATAATCTCCTGTTCAACGCCAACTCCGCTTGCGCTGATAGCTTCAATCAGGCCGGCAAAATGGGGATCTGTGCTGGAAGAGAGTTTTTTCAGTTCATTGGAGGATAATTGATAGCCATACTGCCGGTATGTTTCATATGTTTCAACATCCATTTTATAGAATTCAATAGAGGTTCCGGCAATGTGCTGCGCTTTTTCAGCTATCAGAATTCCTGCCGGATCAAGATCACAGAAGCAGGAGATGCGGACGGAAGCTTCGGCCAGTTTTCTGATAAGTATTGCTACTGCGCTATTGGGGAATCCACCAAGATAGAGATATCCGGTAAACAGATCAACACCGTTCACGCCGGGTGGTGGTTTTTGGTGCAAGGCGCCGGTTGAGGCTGACGCTGTGGCTGTGGCAAATATAGCAGTATCGGCAGGTGCAGCAGTGCCGGTAACGGCTGAATAGAAGCTCTCCTTGTTTTCCAGAAGCAGGATATGTTCTTCCTTACATGAGGGAATATATTGATCCAATCCGGAAACACTTTGCAGTGGTAGTGACAGCATCCTTCCACCGGGATGCAGCAGAGATCCATCAGAAAAACGGAAAACCCCGGAGAGCAGAGAGGATACTTCCGGATAAGACCGCTGCAGACCAAGCTCTTTGCTTACCGTAATTTTATCGGCCTTGTCGGCCACACGCTGCATAAAAATGAGAATCTGCTCAATTCTCTTTGAGTTATGAAAAAGTGCAACACTCAACTGCCTGACCGGCTGCCGGAGGCAAATCTCTTTTGCGGTATTGCTCAGTACAAACATATCGGTCAGAAGAGCCAAAGCCGCCTCAAGCTGTGCAAGCGTGCCCACTCCGAGAAGTTCTCGTACCGCAGAAGGATGTGCCATGAGATATTCGTGAAAATATGCTGAAATATCGGTCTTTGGTACAATACCTGAGACAGCCTCAAGTATCCTCGCATCAATCTGTGCAGGATGCAGCAACCCTACATAATCATGGAGCATAGCGGCATCCAACAGATACATCGCATCAACTTCATTATGAGCTCTGAAACTCATCCATTTAATCTCAATGATTTTCTGCTCCGCAAGCCATTCGGCACTCTCTAAAAAGGCGTCCTTTGTTTCAAAGTTTTTTTTGATTTCGGGGAAAATCTTCTCCCATTGACCGATACGAAGCCGCCTTCCGCCGGAAAAAGCTGCGGAACGGGGATATTTTTCCGCAAATATCAGGCAAATTTCCCGTGCGTACTCTTTCATGATTCCTGAATCGAGTAGTCACGGATGTGAGCCTGGTAATCTTTTCTGAGAATAAGGTTTACCTTATCTACATGAGGAGCTATGGTTTCTATCTTCTCAGTCGGAACTGCGGTAAGAACCTGAATTCCCATCTGTTTGAAGAAACTGAGCATATTTCCAATTCTGTCATCATCCATCTTATTGAACGCCTCATCGAACAACACCAGACGTATTGCCTGTTCATCATCCTTGAAAAAACGGAAAAAAGAGGCCGCAATGGCCACATAATAGGGAGTCTGGGTCTCACCGCCTGACTTTTCCCGAAGAGATTTACTGAGAGATGATTCCAGCACCAACCCCGTTTTTTTATCTATTGTTTCCGTATGCTTAATTTTAATATCATACGTATAGTACATTCGGTAGTCACAGATTTCACGAACCTCGATAGAATCAAGTTCATTCTCAAGAATTTTCGAGAAGAGGTTCTCGATACTTTTCCGCTGTTGTTCATCGATAATTTGCTCAAACAGTTCTCCTTCATAATCCCGAATCTGTGCTGCATCGGAAATCACGGACAATAGCTGCTTTTTCTCCTGCTTTTTGCTCAGCGAAAAGCTGTATTGATCCTGCCCGAATCTCAGGGTACGTAAAATGCTGTTGAGCTCGGAAAAACTCTCCTTTGCATCAATAAGATACTCATTCAGCCGGGAGACAAAATGTTCCTTAAACTGCCGTTCGGCATCTCTCCTTGCCTGTACAATTTTCTCCCTATAACGGGGCAGTTCAGTCTGTACATAGGTTCTCAGTGTGGCTTTAAACTGCCTGGAATCATCACTATCAACAACCATATAGGTATTATTGTTCCGATTATACTGTTCTTTCAACATCCGCAGCTGCTTTTGTGTCTCGAAGATTTTTGTTTGTGTTCCTTTTTTTGCGGTACTCATAGATTGATGTTTTGCAGTCAGTTCTTCCAAAGTGGGTTTGTCGGATATATGCTTCGCATAAAATTCTTCACAGAGCAGTTCATACTCCTGATGCATCTCCTTGTATGCCGTAAATTCATCAGAAGCCTGATTGAGCTCCATGCACAGTTTTTCGTAGTCAATTTCAAGTTGTTCAATCTTATTTATCAGTACACCGATCTGCTGCTGGTCTTCGGCAATCTGCACCTCTATTTCGGATATCTGGCTCTGGATGGTCTGCGCTATTTGTTCCATCTCTTTGAACCCGCTGGTGTCAATTTGTGCCAAGTGTCCATTAATTTCTTCGAGCAGGGTATGATTACGCTTCTGCTCCTCAAATGAATCACTCAAGGATATCAGTGTACCAATTGCTTTGATGGCTCGATCCGAAATATCAATCTGTTCGGTAATCTGCTGTATGACCGCCCGCTTTTCGGAAAGCAGCAGATCCAGTTCGGTCAAACGTTTTCTGATCACCTGGAGACGCTGCTGTTTGGCGGATTCACCGATATACCAGTGCTTATAGACTTTTTCGCTGATCCTCGATGCAGTTCTATTGGAGTACTTCATACACTCCTTTGTGACGGTACGGTGATACTCTTTTAGATGATCAATGGTAACCATCATCACATCACCGAGAAGATACGCTGCGTATCTCCGCGCCAGGGGATTTCTGGCATCAACCAGTTCAGCAAGTGAACCGGATCTGATCTCTGAATTGTGCATGGCGGCAAGGTTTGGCAGCCCCACTCCCGAGATATGTTTCGGCAGGGCATCATAAATTTTCACCGCGCGTGAAAAATCGCTCTGTTCAACCAGGATATTACACCGTTGTGTATTCAGCCATCCCTCAACTGCATTCTGCCATTCAACTCGTTGTACTTCCAGTACATCAGCAAATATATAGGCATTAATATTTTCCTGTTTCAGCTCGGCGAGAAGACGAATCGTCGATTCCGGGTACCTGAGAGCTCCTGAGGCTACCTCTTTCTCCTCGGCTTTCAGATCCTTACGTTCTCCTTCAAACTCCCGCAGCTCCTGTTCATGAGTAATCTGATCTCGCAGCAAAGTCCGTGTTTCTGCCTGCAGTTGGGTGATTTCCCCCTGCAAATCTTTGTCCAGCGGCCTTTGAAGAAGCGCCTCGACTTGCGCATGCAGCATCCTGTACTCTTCAATATGCTGCTCGTTATGCCGCAGCCGCTCCTCAATTTCAATGCGGTCACGATTGAATTGCTCATACATTCTGTGTTCATCACTATTTCTGAGAGCATCCCGGGTTTCATCAAGCCTGTTCTGATATCCTCTTTTCCGGGCCTGTTCCCGTTCTATATGCTGTTTCAACCGTTGTAAATCATCACTCCGCGCCTCTTTATCGGCAGAATTTTCAGCACTCTTAATCTGCAGGATGTTAACGGGCAGGATTCTCTCAAGGTACTCCTGTTTTATCAAGTGAGCGGTAAACTCATCCACCCGCTTTTGCAGTCCGGCAATGGCCTCAAGTTCCGCGATCTTCTGTTCCATCAACACGGCTTCTCTTTCAGCTTCCTGATAATTGAGAAGATTCTCTTTCATTGCACTGATGTCAACCTGGCGTTCTTCCAAAATGTAATCGCAAACAAACCGATCAACAGAATGCAGGGGTTTGAATGATACGGATCTAATCAGGGCTTCAAAGTATGGATTGAATGATACATTTCGCCGATGTACATGCAGTAACTGGGTAAGACGATTATTATACTCTGTTTTTGTTTTGCAAATTCTACCGCTTCCTGCAAGAATCACACGTTTAAAAGCTGAGATGGGATACATTTTTCGATTGTCCTGAATAGTGATTTCATCAAGCAATCCATGCTCCATTATCCAGAACAGTTCTTTCGTGTCACCATTTGAACGTGCTTCCACCTGCACTCCCGCGAGAAACTGTTCATGCTGTTTTTCAAACTCAAGTATTATATGAGTGATGGTGTCGCCCCGATAGTATTCGAGTCCGGTTGCGCCGATTTTACATCGACAATATCCTTCCAGATTTCTCTCTGTACGTACCTCGGCGGCAGCCGCATTAAACCGGATTTTTCGAATATCGGCAATAAGCGCGTATTGAATAGCATCGATTATCGTCGATTTTCCACTGCCATTATCCCCGGCAATGAGGGTAGTATTGTCGAGTTCTATGACTGCATCATGAAAATAGTGCCAATTTACCAGGCGTACACGTTTTAACTTAAGCATCTTCACCTACCTCTGAAGTGCTCAGTTTGATTGTTGAAACATTTTCTCTATTTGTTTCGTGGCCAGCATCATCCGCATCCGTATCTGCTTCACCATCATCTTCTTCACCATCATCCGCATCCGTATCTGCTTCACCATCATCTGCTTCTGCACCGCCCTCAGCAACAGCAGCACCCTCAGGTGTCGGCCACTGTTGTGTTGCCAACGCAGTCAGTTTTTCGTATGCGCCGTTAATAGTATCACTATCAACAATAAACGCAATGGACGGATAGAGAATAATCAGCAAATCCGGATCAAGCTCATCCCCTGCATAATCAATGAGTTTCAGCATTTTCAGTCGGTGTAAAACATCTCTCATTCGTGTTTTTGTAAACACCCGCTCGGTCAGGGCTCTATACTTCTCATGAAATTCATATTGCCTGACTATCTGCTCGGCAGCAAGTGATACTTCATGTCTCTTGTCCTCATAGATCAGGCGTAAAATAAGAGTGGAAAGTGTCTCTTCCAGATTCAGGGAGACATTCCGGGAAGCTGCTCCTTCACAGGCAATTATTCCCAGATGCTCATCTTTTCTGAGCCCCCAGCCCATTGCTGAAAGATAATTTTCACACAAGTGATAATTTGCCATAACAAACCGGTAAAGTTCACGATCCTTGTCCAGTTGGCGGATAATAAACGTCGCATTAAGCAGTGTCTGCATTGATTTCTGAAAGAGCTGTTGTTCATACTCAGTCATAATATATAAGGCATCCAAACTATGTTCTTTCATGCATATCTCCTGCATAGGTAAATGTGTGTTCCCGGAAAGAATAACGTCCCTGATGACTAACGATCTTTTTCCCCCAGCTTATCCGATAGGGAAACCGTGATTCCCGGCCTTCCGCGTATGCCGCAGCATAGATAATCCGGATAAAATCTTCCATACTCTCTATCATCTCAACAGCCGGTGTACCGCTGCCGTCTTTTGCACACCGCTCATCGAGAAATAAGGCGATCTTTTTCGGAGAGAGCTGGTTTTGAATCTTCATACGCATCTCCAACTCCATCTGCTCCAAATCGAATTCAGGCGGCACCACTGCTGCAAGATCAATATCATCTTTTTTCGCAAACCGCGGTGTATAGAGAGACTTTGCTGTCAGAGACGAGCTGTTAACAATACGGGGGGCTACAGTCCATGTCAGCTTACTATCACTACCAATTGATTGAATAATATTCTGAATTTTCCCTTGAATTGATGAATCAGCATAGATTTTTGCTTTTATTTTCTCTGTTGAAATCCGTGAGTATTGCCGGTTCTTATCATCTATCTCTTCCAAAATAGGATCCAGACTCCGCAGTTCATCACGAATCTCGTGCAGCATGGATAGTAATAATTTCATTGCGGCTTTTTTATCCACATTCTTTATAATAGCCAGACGTGAAGAGGAGCGCTCAAGCCATGGCTGATCAGCAAGGAATGCATTGGCAGCTCGTATAATTTGAGGACGATACTTCGACAGGTTCTCTGACGTTTTCAAACGGGTATATGCTTTATCAACAATCTCCTGCATATAGAGATCGTAATGTATATGAAGAAGTTCTTTTACCTCCGCATTTTCAGAAAACATACGCTCAATATGAATTTTCATGTTTTGAGAGAGTGTCTTTAATGAATCAATCAACTTCCGGGTATGATCCCACGCGTTCAGAACCGTATGATGCCCCTGCTCACCCGCGGCTTGTGAACAGAGAGACGAATATATCCCGATAATATGGCTTTCATATTCAACTTGCATTCCTTTGACAACTTCCACTATTGCCTGGTAAAATGGCCGGGACCATATAGTGATATTTATCATCTGCGTATAATCGGCAAGAATTTCCTCACTCATCCACCCATACGCAATAAGCTTCCTTAGGAACAAAGATGCAAGTGATCTGACACTCGGTTCCGCAAGCTCCTCATTCTCATCCAGATCAGTTATGATGCGTTCAGCCAGACCTGATTCATCACTTAAGTACTCTTCAAAGGAGGATACTACCAGTTCCCGTTCCACGCCGTTACTGTAAGTCTCAAACAGCCGGTAATAGCGGAGCAGCAACAAACTATAATGTTCACGATGTTTTGAGGTTAAGGGGAAGAAAAAATTTTGCGGAACTTCAGAGAAGAGCGTGTGTGCCATAGTAACAGAATAATATCAAACAAGGAAATTCAACGCAACTGCTTATCTGTCATACGTAGAAATTATTTAAGGGGTCAGACCCCTTTCCGTAAGACCCCTTTCCGTAAGACTACCCGAGCCTGGATAGCAAAAATGTTTGCTTTGATGCAGCCAAGAGACAGATTTCAGGATATCGTCAAATCCTCAGATGTGCTGTTTTGGAAAAGGGGTCAGACCCCTTTTTCAAAACCTATCCCTTACTGCAATCCCGGCATTTTGAATCTTAGCACCACTTCACCTGTTTCACGGTCAACTTCGATCGCTTTTTTTGTATCACTGTCTACCATGTCTTTTCCTGTTGCCATTTGGAAAAGAGCATTCAAAAAGGTCATACCCTGATTCAATACCGATTCGAGCTGCTCTGATTTAGCGGCTGAATCTGTAGAAGCTCCACTGGCAGGCACAGAAGAATCATCATCAGACTCTTTCCCATCAGGCTCTTCCCCGTCAAACTCTTCGGCAGCCACATCAATAGTATTTTCACTTTCGGATAAAATGTTCGGGTTCAAGAAATGTGGTGTCTGCTCATCGAGCTCGGGCTGTTCCGTTTTTTTCGGTGACTCAACAGGCTCTTCCCCAAACATTGCCCTGATTTGGTTGACAAACTTAGCCTTATTCTCCTGGCTAAAATCAACCTCATCGACCCCACCTGACAACACCGCATCAAAGAGTTCCTGTTTCAGATTGATGGCCGCAAAAACTTTTTCTTCAATTGAGTTTTTGGTTACCAGGTTCACTACATTGATCTTGGAGCTTTTTTGTCCAATCCTGTTGACACGTCCTATCCGCTGATTAAGCCGTGCCGGATTCCATGGCAATTCAAAGTTAATTACACAATCAGCGCTCTGCAGGTTAAGACCAACCCCGCCGGCATCAGAGGAGAGAAATACTTTGCAATCGGGATTATTATCAAACTCATCAATGAGCTTTTGCCGCTTTTGCGTAGGAATTTTACCCGTTAACTCCACAAAATCTATTTCCATATCTGACAGTACTTTGCCAATCAGATAGGTCATGGTCGTCCATTCTGAAAACAAAACAACCTTGCGTCCATTTTCGACAACCAAATCCCGCAGAATATTTGCAAGTTCAGCTAGTTTGGGAGAGATATTTGTTTGTCTGTCTATAAGATATGTTGAATCACATACCATCCGCATAGAGAGAAGGATTTTCTGCAGTCGTTTGATATCCATTGGTGTCAGTATTTTTTTGTTGAGTATACCAAACATGCTTGAAAGGTAACCCTGGTGAATTTCTTCCTGCTCTCTTGTCAGATCCAGATAATACGTATTCACAATCTCGTCAGGCAGACTGTCGAACACTTCCTCCTTTCTGCGGCGAATGATCAGGCTTTTTAATTTGTTATGTATTACTTCCAGATTTCGATAGCCGAGAACCTTATTATTACTGCTTTTACTCATATTAAAATGATTAGCCGCGAAAGCCCATAAGGGTGTCAGCAGCGTATGATCTGAAAATTGAACGATCCCATATACATCCACGAGCTTGTTTTCCAATGGTGTTCCCGTTATTACCAACGAGTGGCTTCGTGGGATTGAGAGAAGTGCCTGATGCGTTTTGGTCTCAAAGTTTTTAATTCGCTGGGCTTCATCGAGAATTATAAAGTCGGGAGACCATCTTATAATAGTAAGAAGGTCCCTCATGACGGCCTCATAATTGGTAATTTTAATAAAAGATGTATCTTCTTCATATATCTTTTGCCGGTTTGCTTTACCCCCGGAGACCACAATGGATGTTAAATTGGAAAATTTATCGATCTCCCGCTTCCACTGATCCTTCACAGAGGCTGGAGTGATAACCAATACTTTTGTAAAACCAAATATTTGTCTTTTCATTTCTGCAACGGTAATGGCCTGCAAGGTCTTCCCCAGTCCCATTTCATCGGCAATTATTGCATCTTTTTTAAAGAGAGCGAACCTGACCCCCTCCTTCTGATAAGGATATAACTCCGTATTCAGAAAAGAATAGTCTGGATCAAATACACGTTTAAGTTTGCTGACCTCTTTTTGATAGAGAAGGTCTTCCATCCGCTGCAGAAGGTATTCATCGAATTGAAGGCTGCTGATGCCGTCTGTGTTATGGTAAAATTTATAGAGTTGATTAATTGAGTCCCGTGTATAGATCATTTTTTCATTAAAAAGTTTGTCAATTATGCCGTGCAGCTCCAGATCATCAATTTTCTCATAGTAACATTCCGGTGCCTGAAGACGGGAATTCCAGAAAATATGTATAAATGGGAAGACTTCTATTGCTGCTTGTTTAAGAAATCCCTTCTCCTTTTTGAATTGATTGTACACAAACAGCAGATGTTTACAGACTCCAAGATGGTTTGTTGTAAAATCCGGACAAGTGCAATGTCCTGTTTTTTGGGCTGGCGAATGAATCGTTACGGTATATTCACGGTTTTTTTCAGTTCTTACAATATGTCTTCCTTTATACGTTTCTCCTCGGAGCAATATCAAATTTTCCTTATGTGCCCGGTCTTTTCTGCTTTCAAGAGCAAGGTTCCTGATCTCTTCAGGGGTAAGATATTCGTTACCGGTTTCATTACTCAGGTTATTATGCTGTTCCCGTTTCTGTTTGTGTGCAATATCAAGACAGGCAGCTACAATATGTTTGCACCCATCATGCGGGAAGGGGCAGGAACATTGAGCCGTAACCTGTTCGCCTTCAAGATTTACATTTACTGAATAATCCCCGTAATTACCGCTCATTGTATAGGAATAGATACTATTATTGCTGTCTGCTTCCTCAAGGGAATAATTACCAAGAAGGTAAATGTTTTCTCCTCTGGTAAAAATAATATCCGAATTCGCTACGTTCTGTTTAATAGTCTTGTTTGTGAGAATTTCCATGCGGCTACCCCAGTTAATTTATGATTGTTAAAGATAACATCTTTGTTATTTTTGATCTACATTGGAAAAGGGATCTGGTTTGGAAAAGGGGTCAGACCCCTTTTCCACACTGTGTGTTGACAATTACTTGGCAGGTCGTTATATTTGTCTTACAAATAATACAACCTTAATTCAAGGAGAAATTCCATGGTTACTGTTAGATTGCCTCAAGAATTGGAAACAGAGCTAAACTCACTGGTCGCTACTACGGGCAGAACAAAAAGTTTCTATCTTACAGAAGCCCTAAAGTACTATCTAGAAGATATGCAAGATAGATTTGAACTTGAAAAGGCTATCAAGGATTTTTACAACGGAAATCAGAAAACCTACTCCTCTGAAGAGTTGCGAGAAGAATTCGGCTTATGATCTGGGCTGTACGTTATAGCGAAAGCGCAGCAAAGCAAATGAGAAAAATGGATCGCTACACCACGAAGCAGATTCTTAATTATATGGATGAGATTGCAAAACTGGAAAATCCTTTTACCAGAGGCCATGGTCTCATAGAAAATAAAAAAGGGACTTGGCGCTACAGAGTTTCGAACATACGTATATTGTGCGAAATCCGGAACCTGGAATTAATAATACATGTAGTTTCAGTAGAACACAGACGAGAGGTCTATCGATAATACTTTAGATGAAAGGAATGGAAGTTTTCTTAAAAACCTGGTAGTTAGTAGTGTAAAAAGTGACTGGCACTGCCTTCTTAATTGCATCATTTTGTGATACAATTATGCAATTACATTTACTATGAGGCAATTAACCAGGAGGGTCTCTTATGCATGAATTCGACTATATAGTGTCCGCCCGAAAAC
>Ga0208902_1001400_pt1 | contig 11476 bp, 8 predicted proteins | sample AntAceMetag02UKH_FD_184767 | JGI IMG/M metagenome (GOLD analysis project Ga0208902, IMG submission 184767) | Saline lake microbial communities from Ace Lake, Antarctica - Antarctic Ace Lake Metagenome 02UKH (SPAdes) (version 2) | ecosystem: Environmental > Aquatic > Non-marine Saline and Alkaline...
GTCTCTTGCCTCATTCCTTGCCCTTTCAAGGATCTCGAGGATTTCATCCTTTGTCATGCTTTTTTCTCCCCCTTTTATGATTTTAATATTCCATTTTCCTAACCCGGATAAACCGAAACTAAACAAAGATTATTAGTAACTACTCAGGTGAATAGGCTGAAGGCTGAAGACTGATAGGAAAAAACCCATTTTAAAGCCATATTTGGTGCAAGAATCAAATATTTCCGTTAAAGTACGGCAATCGTGGTCTTCTGCCCCCTTCAGTCTTCAGTCTAAACAGCTTCAGCCTGACTACGTGAGTAGTTACGATTATTACCACGAAGAGCACGAAAAATCCAGATGAGGGACGCCTCCCCATGGAAATTCCCTTTTCAACATACGACCGATATTGCTTTCGAACTCCACCAATCCTCTCTCCAGGTCAAGTTGTTTCACCATTGAAGGTCGTGCCCAACAGCACTTTTTTATAAGGATGTCCCGCAGGTCCCCTATTTGACTCGGATACGGGGTGGTGTGGAGGCTGGGGGAGAGAAACCCCCTGCCAAGCCTGCCATACATTAGCGGCTGTTTTTCAATATTTCTGACAAATCATTTGGGTTAAACGACACAGCTTCATGCCATAAACCGAATCCGCCGTGATTGTTCACTGCCTTTACCCACTCCTTCAAGTATGACCTTTTCGTCCGGGCAAGGTCGGAATCCTGTCCTTTGGTTTCCAGTATGAGAAATTCACTGTTTTGCAATTTGATAATAAAGTCAGGGTAGTATTTACGCACAACACCTCTGAAGTTATATAGAATGCAAAATCCCAGGTGATCGTTCTTGACCCATGCGGCCACCTGTTCACTTTTGTCAAGCCGGTAAGCTTCGCTCGCCTCCCATGTGCTGTCCGCCACCACATGGTTGATGTGTGATCTCGCTGTATATTCGCATGGTTTGCTTGTATACCATGTCCTCATTCTGCCGGTGCTTCTGATAGGATTTTCACTGTCAAACACAGGAACGAGCTTTTGGGTGTTTTCTGCCCGCAGTCCGTTCCAGATATGTTGAACGATTCTATTTATATTGAGCAAAATCAGCACTCTGTGTCGAAGCGGATCACTACTGAAAAGATCATCCTTTATAACAATTTTGTCACTCTCAATGAAACAGTCAACCAGCCGTATTATTTGAGCCAGGAAAAGGCCTTCCGAACCTTTCCACCCTGGCTTTTCACTGTTGTAAATCCGTTTTGCCGTTTCAAAAACAATCGTTTGTATCCTGAACTTCTCTGCTATTTCTTTCAGGTCAATCTCTGACAAAGCGGCAGGGTTCGGTTTCCCGGCAATTATAGCAGCCATTTCGGTCTGGGTAACGCTTTCGTAGGGATCCAGATATATCGGTTTCACTTCATCAAGATGCAGCTCAGGATGATAGACATGATCTACCCGGATAATGTTGGGCCATGTGATTTCAAATTCCTGCTTTTCCGGAACAGGCTCAATTGCTGTCTTGGGCGGAGGCGGAGGCGGTGGTGGTCCGTCACCCCCTTCATGCGGTAGAAAGGTAAAAGGGACGCCAAATATGTTGACATATTCCGCTTCAAACAATCCATCTTCCCCAACCTCATAACTTGTTCGCCTGAGCCCCCGGCCAACGACCTGCTCGCATAGAAGCTGGCTGGAAAATGCCCGCAGTCCCATGACGTGAGTGACTGTTTTGGCGTCCCACCCTTCGGAAAGCATTCCCACAGATATGACATTTTGAACCTGCTCACCCGGTTGCCCGATCTTCCCCACTGTATCAACCTTTTGCCGCAGGAATTCGGCTTGCTGTTTTTTTGTCAATTTAATCTCACCCGATTCGCCAGGAGTAAAATCAACCGGAGTGCCTTCATCAGAGCTTTCAGCCTCTTTCAAAACCTTGCTGTCAATATGGAGCGTCTTTTCCGGGTTGCACAGCTCGTCAATCAGAATCTGTTTGTGATCAAAGCTGTACCTGATCCTCGCTGATGTTTCAGTCCGGTTGGCAACTGTAATCATCACGGGGGGAATGGTGTGCCCAGCCTTCTCCCAATCCTTCTTTGTCTCCAACCAGTCTTTCCCCAGCAGGTAATAGGCATTGGAAATCAGGTCGGGCAGAGGCTCTGTCTCCTCTGCCTTGCGGTTGATATCGTCCTTAACATCCGGGTCCATATAAATATGATAAAGCCGGGATTTCAACTCCAGTGTCTTTTTACTGTCATCCCGGATAACAACCCTCGGCGTCTTGACCAGCCCGGATTCAATGGAGTCGTTCAGGCCAAAATCGCTGATAATCCATCCATACAGCGATTCTTCTTCCGCCTTTTTACCGGACGGCGCAAAAGGTGTTGCCGAAAGATCAAAGCACCGCAGAATCCCTCTGCTTTTGTGCAGTCTGTCCAATCCCCCGATCCAGACTGTGGCTTTTTCCGCGCTGTCCTTCATATCCCTCTGACGCAGGTATTTCCCCCTGGCTTCAACGTTGATCCGCCAGGCATGATGCGCTTCATCGTTAATAACAATCAGGTTGCGGCTGTTTGCCATATCGCCCAGCACCTGACGGGTATAGGCCTCATCGCTCAACGTGCCGCGCTTATCCACGCTCTTTTTCTTTTGTACCTGTTCCTCGCTCTCCCATGACAGCTTATGCCAGTTGATTACCTTGATACGTCCCTGCCTCAACCGTTCCATCAAGCCCTGGGGAACGATATTGAATTCCTCATAGTAATTCTCGTCATCATTGGGATATAATACCGATAACCGGCTTTTTACGGTCAGTCCCGGGGCCACAACAAGAACATCTTTGGCAAAGCGTGTATCCTGACGGTTCGTGATCTTGTTCAGCACCTGCCAGGCAACCAGCATGGCCATGATGACCGTTTTGCCGGTGCCCGTGGCCATCTTGCAGCACCAGCGCGCAAATTCTCCGCCGTCCCCCGGGATATCAATACCAGTCTTTTCCGCTTCAGGCGCCTCCACCAGCCAGATCAAGGTTTCTATTGCTTCCAGTTGACAGAAGAAAAAACGCCTGATTTCCCTTTCCTCCGGGTCCTGCCAGTGATGAAGCAGCCTGCGGGTGATGCCGGAAACCCCTGGATACCCATTTTCACGCCAGGACTTCACACGAGGGCGGATTTTATTGACCAGCTCAATCGGCACAAAGACCCCCGGGTCATCAAATCCCTTACTGTGCGGCGTGGCGACAACATATCCGGCAGGCCTGCGGCCTTCGCGTCTCTCAAATGATCGATGCTCCCGGTCATAATGCCAGTAATATTTCGGCTGTTCATACGGGGGGTTGATGATGAGTTTGTCTATCTGTTTCATCATGACCTCTCCGGCAATGAAACGACCCGCAGGCTTTCAATGCCCCGGTCGTCTATGATTTTCACGGCGATTTTAGCGTTGTCGCCCTTTTCAAAAGGAAGCGAGACAGTGCCCTTAAATGCCTCGATCTTTTCCTCGTCAATTTCAGCCTTCAGATTCCTTGCCAGTTTACTCCAGCCGTCTTTCGCTCCGGCCATGGGAAAGAATACCTGGGACGGAAACAGACTGCGGTCATCATAGTTGGTATCAAGAAGCCACATGGCGATATTTCCCTTGCCGCCGGAATCCACGTTGCCGGTTTTGGGGTTGTAATAATCGAATCCCATCACCTCAACCTGATACTTGTCTTTATCCTCTCCTTTGGCAATGGTCTTGATTTCCACATCAGGCTGACCAATGAGCCAGAAGCTGTCATTGCCGGAGCGTTTTTTCTTTAAGTCGTCAGTGAACAGATCGGCATTCATCTGCACCTTCAAAAGCTGCATCCCGGCAATTTCAGGTTTCAGTTCGTCAATATCCTTAGCGGCCTCGTCATCAAACTGGAAGGCACAAAAAAGCAGGATATCCGGCTTGAACGGCCGTGCCTCCTGCCAGGCGTTTTCTACCATACGCTGTTCCAGCGGCGCATGCTCAGGGCCAAACACAATAAATACCTTTTGAGGTTTGCCTTCTTTGGTTTCTGCTTCGCATTGAATCCAGCGAGTACCGCTCATGGTCTCTACCCGGGTAAATTCCAGTTTCTCACCGCCCTTGGCGCGCACTCCTGCTTTCAGGAGTTCATCCCTCCATTGTGACTGGCGCAGGGTTTCACCGGAACGGGCCACGCTCTCGCCTGTACCCTGGTTTTCCTTTTCGATCTCTTCCAGAGACCTTGCCCGAAGCGAAGGCACTGCCTCAACAGTGAACGGCCCGGTTATACGGGTTTTCTTTTTGTCAACTTTGGGCTGGTCGTAGAGTGTTTCCTCTTTAGGCGGTTCGTTGTTGGCAAGCGATTTGAGCGTGATGTGCGGCACTGTTTTATACACAAACCCGCTTCCCACGCCTTCGTGCTGGTGGGCAAGCTGGTAATAGTCAAAATTAGCTGTCATCAGCCGCTGCTTGGCAAGGGTAAGCGCCACGCGGGATGTGTCGCAGGTAAGCCAGCGGCGACCCCATTGTTCGGATACATAGGCGGTGGTACCGCTGCCGCAGGTGGGGTCAAAGACTATGTCACCCGGTTCGGTGGTCATGAGTATGCAGCGTTGGATTACCTTAATTGATGTCTGTACAACATAGTCCTTATTCTGTTCTGACATCTGATCATTCCAAATATTGTCCTGTGCGTCATATGGAAAATCATTGAAGTAACGTATATATTTGGGGGACTGCCCATACACCTCAATTCTTTTTGCTTTAGATAAGCAATTAATTCCCTGCTGGTTTGTCTTAAAACTTCCACTCTTTATTGAATAAGTATGACCTTTTATAACAATCGAGTCCCCGCTTCCAGACTGGCTTCTCAAGTCTGTAAGGGTGTAAATCTTCGCTCCGATTAGAATAGTTTCTTTATTGAGTGGGCCATTTGTTTTCTCCCACTGAGCAATGCTCGTTCTCTCACCGTTTGACAATTCGATTTTAGAATATAACCTCTTATAAGCCTGGAAGTCCTTTTCCCCAAACAATTGATGGTATTTTATGTTAAACAGATCCTTACAATACCAAACAATATAGTCGCCCGCTTTATCTAAGACTTTTTGGCCAAGACCTGTTGTGGTTCTGAACGTAATAAGACGAATAAAATTCTCCGTTCCAAACACCTCATCCATCAAACACCTTACCCGATGCACATTCTCATCACTTATCTGCACAAACACACTTCCACTTTCGTGAAGCAGTTCCCTTGCCAAAAGCAGCCGGTCCCGCAGGTAGGTAAGATAAGAATGAATCCCTAACTCCCAGGTGTCCCGAAAGGCCTTGATCATTTCTGGCTCTGCGGTCAGGTCTTCGTCTTTGCGGTCTTTCACATCGCGCTTGTTCACAAAGGGCTGGAAGTTCGAGCCGTATTTTATACCATAAGGTGGGTCGATATAAACCATTTGCACCTTTCCGGCCATTCCCTCTTTTTCCAGAAGCGAGTTCATCACCAGCAGTGAATCCCCGGCAATCATCCGGTTGCTCCAGCCTTCCTTGTGCTTGTAAAACTCAATCGCCTCCCGCAGCGGCATTTTCTCTGATTCAAAGAGCGACATCTGTTTATGGCCGGTCTTTTCTTTTTGTACCGTGTCAATAATCGTTTTCGGATCGATCCGTTCATGCACATGCAGGCTCCGGGTCGGTACTTCAAAAGAGGTATGCTCGGCCTTGCCCGCCCATTGCAGTTGCGGATCAAGATGCGGGTCGTATTTGTAAGTCTTTTTTGAAGTTGAATATGGTTCGCTGTTTTCAGACACCAACCCAACCGGCGGATTATTCAGCCGTTTCTTATCCGCATGATCGTACTGCTCGATATCTTTGTTCACCTTCTTTTTTCTCGCCATATTTCACCTCTGTTTTTGTGCCGCTAACGACCGCAATAATTGAAGCAAAAGAGCAGCGCGGATTATTGCAGATAGCACCATATACACTGTAGATTATTACTTGGAAAACCGTGCCTCTTTTGTTCCAGTTAATTGTATTCGTTATAACGCGCCTTCATGAGCGCGGCCTTACATCCAGAAGATCTGTCGACAAGAGGTCTGACAACATCACCTCAAGCTGTGCAACTATGCTACTCAACTCCTCGCGGGTTGGAAACGGTAGGTCACCATGAACGAGCCGACTTCTGAGCCGATAACACCGACTAAAGAAGTCGCTCGGCGTCATTCCTTCGTAGGTTCTTCCAGCAAGCGCTTCGCTGACGAGTCGACGCCCAGCTTGCCCGATCGATTCTCGTTGAAATTGTCCAACACCTTGTTTTAGAGCGTCTCGCTCCATCGCATCAATCCCGTGTGCGGCCTCAATCGACGCAGTAAGCGTGCGCACGAAGGTGCAGACTGCTTCTGAGCGCGGTCGTTGAACAATCAGTGCTTCTAACCCGCTCATCAGAAGCAGGAATCTGCTATCCTCTGACATTTGAAAGAATGAAGCATTGAATAGCTCAAAGGCCACACGCGCTCTGTCGTTTATCTCGCGCGGTCGAGATAGTGCAGTTTCGAAAACGGATAGAAACTGCTCAACCGCGACGCCTCGAATCATGTTACCCTGCATTGAGATGAATATCACTTGAGGCATCGCTGTCCTATTGTAAACCATCATTCCATGTACGTCATTCAAAGCCGGGCGACCTGTATTCTTGCTAATGAGCGATAAGCCAGCTTCTGTTACCCAGGATTTCACTGCTCTCGACCCGAAATCGGCACCAAGTCTCAGCCGGGCGTATGTTCTGGATAGAACGTCGGCATAGAACGTACCTATATCCTCAGCCTCTTCTTTACGTTCCCATCCAGTACCCCGCAGCACAATTGATGTAGCGTCCTTTATCGACCGATCCGTTTCTCTCGCTTTTAGAACGACTTCGTGCGATGTTTCCACCGTCGGGAGAGTTATCTCATTCTCATCCACATTCAGAGTATCCCGAGGGGATCTAGTAAAACGAAGTCGGAAATCGTGAATCGGAGTCATCTTTTTCTCAAGCGTTATAACGATTTAATCAGCGGCGCGGCTTTTTGCATCCGCTGAATTTATTTGTTGGGCAAGCGTTTGGCCCCTTCATCCTGGCCGCTGTCAAGGGCTGCCCGCCCCCCACTTTCAAAATTCTGTGCTTGGCAAGAGGAACATAGGATGCCTCCTTCTCCGTCTATGCGGGTTCCGAAACAAATCGGCATTTCACCCTGTCGGCATGCAACGGAGAATTGTTGTCCCATTTTTCGACTATTTTTCTTCCCACTTTATCGGAGAATTCCAAGTGCTTTCCAGTAACTACATATCCGAATTCATTAAGGAATTTGCCAACTTCTGACACGTTTAGCCAAACCTTGGGAATCAAATGCCTCTCAAAACATACTTCTAAGACCTCTCTGTCAATCTCCATGGATTGTTTAATTTCCCACGCCATCTCATCGACAATATCATTCGGGAAAAGCTTTGCGCCGCCCTCAAACATCTCAAAGTACTTTTCTGATTGTTTGCGATTTACCCTAAATTTCTTGTGATTGACAAATGGACATGTATTGAAATTCTGCTTGTGGCTGACAAAAAGGGAATATGCCTTCTGAGCGTCAGGGCGCGGCAAAGCCTGAAACCCAATTACGTGAAAATCAGAATTGCTGTTCTCCAACAAAGCTTTCAGATCAACGGTGTATAAAACTACCTCACGGTTTTCATCCGTTATAGGCTCATACAGATTGCTTTTTTCACCTTTTTTCTTGCACATGGCAAAAAACATCGCAATATCTTTAGACTTGGTAACGTCCATCATCGGTGTCGCGAATTCATAATGTGCGGACAGCCCCTCCATATCTATTTTGAAGTACTTTCCGTCAATGCACCAGTCTTGCAGGTACTTGATTATGGGATGCCCAGCCATCAATTTACAAAATTCATATTTCTTCAGCAGGTCGGTCAAATACCTTATCTGAGTTAGCTTCCTAAATAACAAAGGAACACATTTTTTATGAAAACCCGGTTGTCCACGATATAGGCGAGGTGAGAACTCCAGACCTGGAAGCAGACTGAAATGGTTATCATCAGTTTGGACTACAAGAAGGTCATCTTTGTTGTCTGAGGCAACACACCCGATCTGATTTATCCAGCAATCATCGTCGCGAATTTCGTATGGTAGCATACCCGCTCCATAGTTCTCAATCGTCGGGATTTTCTTTCCAGGCGGTATAGCTATTTCAATATATCTGCTCAATTCACGCCATCCCTTCTGAAAAATGGACCCCTCCATCCGTTTTTCATTTGGTGTTTTTATCTCTCCTGCCCAACGCTAACATCACCGGCAAAATAAAGCTGCAAAGCGAAGCGACGCAGCTTTATTTTGTCCGCGTGCATGTTTTTGTTATGCTTTTTTTTGCACTATAAAATATACGGATTTAATAGCACGTTTAAATCTCTATTTTTTAATGATTGAAATACGTCTTGTGCTGTTAACTGTTTTTCTAAATAATTTGATGCAACTTCATCAGTAAAATCTTTATTACGAGTGTACCTTATTTCAAGAGACTTATTTTGATCTACTCCCTCCATTTTTGATATTTCCCCTGTTTCAATTGCACTTACCAATCCATTGTGGGCTGATTTTACTGCATACATTCCTAAAAGAAATGGTTCTATCTCTTCTGCTTTTGGTAATGCATGAAATAACATTGATCCAGAGTCTAAACCTTTTGATAATAAGTGAATAGTTGCACCAACATAATCTGGCTTGTTGTCATATAAAGCCCAAAAGTTGCAACTACTCCCTCTGTAATACGGGGACAAGCCCATATGTATATTAATTGCTCTTTCACTTACCAGAAACTCAATCAATTCTCCTTTGATAAAGCTACTACCAAAAACAACATAATAATCACTTTGTAAAGCTGGTTTCAGAATATCAATATCTATCTTGTTAAGATCACCTGATTTTAACGATAAAGATTGAACATTAGAGGGCAAAAAAGATGGCGAACCAAACACTCTCTTTTCTGCATTGATGACATTACTAAAGTAATTTTTCATTACATCAGATCGTTTAAAAAAATCTTCTACCTGCCCAGGAAAGACAGTATTGCATTCTTGTACTGCAAAAACATCATCTGCAATTGAAGCCAAACTTTTAATAAGTGATATATGCCGGGGCTGATTGCTTGTGAATACTGTAATTTTCATTGCTCAATCCTCTTTATTATGTTCGCATGGTCTTCTCTTGGAAATTCAAATTCTGAAAATAAATGATTTTCCATATTTGCTCTAAAACCAATTTCAATATTGTAATTACGCAAAATAGATAGCGTATCAGTATTATAGGAGTTGCATGGATGAGATACTGTTTTAGGTTTCTGTCCTAACGTAGTATGCAAAAAGTCATAATTTTGTGTATATTCTTTTTCTTGTTCTATCACTGAAAGTTTTGACAACTGTGTAGGATGAGAATGTGAATGTAGCCCAATAATATGACCATTGCTATTAAGTTTCTGTATGTGCTCTATATTCATCCATAAATCTGATGAGAACACATTTACATCAATATTGTAGCTCTTCATCATTAAATCCATTACATGATTGTATTTATCAACCCCAAGGGATGTGTCTCTTATGAATCTGAATTTTGTATCATTTTGTGAATAAAAAGGGTAGTGTTTATAACTATCATGTGAGTAACTTTTTAATGACTGTGTAATACCATCATAGTATTCTGTTTTTGCTAATGTTGAGAAAAATTTATTATAGAACTCTTCAATATCCGAGAAATATACTGTTCTAAATTTTCGATAAACTTCAAGATTTTCAATTCCTCCTACCAATACAGATGAATATACGAACCAAAATGCAGTTAATTTGTGTTTCTCCAAAACAGGAAGAGCAATATCGTATTGACACAAAAGAGCATCATCAAAAGTTAAGCATACATCTTTATCATCCAAAGAGTTTGTTTTTGCTTTATTGAACCATTCATCAGCAGACAATATATTATTACCATAGTATTGGATAATATTTTCGAGTTGATTTGCAGAAATAGCACCTTGTCCATTTATATGCTTATCATCATAAAAATGGTGAAACATTATTCCATGAGCATTATTCTGTTCTGTTTTCATGCGTGATTTCTCCAGTATTTTATTTCTCAAGTAATTTCTGTTGTGTTCTTTTTAAGCATAACCAGTGATTGAGCTGTTTCCGGATAAATCCTATCTTTACTTTTTTCCTAACAAAAAATGGGTCAGATTTTACAGTTTTCCAACTGGATAACATGAAAAAGGGGGGGGTATCCGGAAAACTGGATAAGTTGTTAGGCTGAAAATCGCTTTACAAATTTTACTGCTCTATGACGATTTGTTGGTTAAGACGGCTGTGCCGGAACGGTCCTATTTTTTTACAAAAAGTGGTTGAGGTACTATTTGGACTTCTGCCATAAATATCGCTTTGAGCCATCAAAAAGGGAACATCTTTCAGATTTTTTAAACAAATTGAAAGATAAAAAGCAGGATAAAGACCAACAGAATCAAGCCGCTCATGCAATATCAATTTTTTACGAGATCAGATGGCCTAATTTTAACAAAAAAGGCAATAATAAGGCAAGAACAATAAATAAATGTTTGCCGCCGCCAAATACAATTGAAAAGTTATTGATCAAAGCTGATTGGACATCGGTGTATTCTGTTACCTTTTTCACCCGCCCAAAATTTGGACCCTGATTTTCCCTGATCCCTTCAGCATCTGTTGTATTCCGACCGGCAGGTACAATTGACGGCTGCCAGTAATGGCAAGTCGTCCGGTAAAAGATTCGCCTGTTGTCAAATTCGTTATCTGTACTGCTACCTGATCTTTGTTTTCAGTACCAATCCCCTCGCTGGCAGCCAGCTCTCTTTTTTCCTTCGGAATAACAATTTGTTCTTCATAACCATCTTCAGCCACTTCCCACCTGCCCGCCATCGGCTTCGCCTTCAGGCGAGGCGGGCGGGTTCAATCAATCGCATAACATACCTCCTTTAGTTTTGATTTGTTTAAAGACCTGTTTTTTTCTTTGACATGATGACGTACCTGCTGGTTACACCGACTATTTTTTTCTTTTGCATGGCGGATACGACATTTGCCTTAAAACGCTCTGACGAGAGTGGCACCTGAAAGATATGGGTTTCCTGCCACCCGCTTTGATTCAGAATCCGAAGGTAATCATTGATTAAAATCGAATTCACCCGGGTCTCATTTTTGGCAGGGGTATTTTGGAAATCTCGCCAGTCGGCATTAATAAATGCCATCTGTGTGCTCTTCTTGGCGTTTTGATGGGCCAGGGGAAAAAAACTCTCCAGAAATTCCAGATATTGTTCTTTTGAAAGGCCGGATATACCATCGGGATCGTAGTTGTTTGCTTGCTTCTTGAAATAAGGCGGATCGAATATGATCAGGTCCGGTTTGGCTTTACCTTGCACAGGCCATTTTAGATCGTTGAAATTCCAGAAATGAGGTTCAATTTCCGGGCGTGT
>Ga0208902_1001401_pt1 | contig 11473 bp, 13 predicted proteins | sample AntAceMetag02UKH_FD_184767 | JGI IMG/M metagenome (GOLD analysis project Ga0208902, IMG submission 184767) | Saline lake microbial communities from Ace Lake, Antarctica - Antarctic Ace Lake Metagenome 02UKH (SPAdes) (version 2) | ecosystem: Environmental > Aquatic > Non-marine Saline and...
CGCTTGGGATACTTGATTTCTATTCCTGTTATATAATTCTGTTTTGAGAACAAATTCTCTTGTCAATCCCCTTATGACTGTTTTAGCCATAGGTAATGGTATGATGCTTACGCCCATAGGGTGATGTAACCCGCTGACAACGGGGATTGAGGCGAGATCACTAAGCCAAGATGATCCTCAAGACTAAGTACTGGAAGGTTGAAGAACATGAACCCATTAATCCGTCTCTGCGGGTTGAAATGTCACCACAGCTTACGTGATCTGATAAGCTGTCCAGAAAAGAAGCTGGTAATATATACCAGTCTCTCAAAGAGATAGAGATAGCCATGTATATATCTTGGGGCTGTAGAGGGTTTTACAGCATGATCTGCAGATTTCTGGCGACTTGCGGAAAGCAAGGATAAAGAGTGCGATGGGCAACCTCCCCAGTATGTTTGAGTTCAAATGGGTGAACCGAGGAAGGCTGATGATAGATGATAAAGAGGCATGACTCAGATGCTTCATCAGCTGGCGGAGCTTCCGTAGTAGTCTGAGATGGGGAAAGCCCATTACTTGGCAAAGGGAAGCAGTTTGGGAATGTTTATGATGGAAATTACCTGACGGTAATGAGGTGAAGACCTATGATAATCAGAGAAATGCAACACAAACTCGCAACATGGACAGCACATGATGAAACAAGAAGAGTGAACCGGTTATTGCGACTCATTACACATCCTGATTGGTTAGCAGAAGCCGCAAGAATAACCCTATCTTCAAAAGGAGCACATACTCCTGGAGTGGATGGAATTACCAAAGAACATGTGCAGAATAGACTGAATGAGGAGATACAACGGATAAGAAGTGAATTACTCTCAGGAATCTATGAACCATCTCCGGTAAGAAGAGTATATATACCTAAAGCGAATGGAAAACAGCGACCGCTAGGGATACCAACATTGTATGACAGAATCGTACAGCGAGCAATGCTTATGGCAATGGAGCCTATCTGGGAAAATGATTTTCATAAACAATCCTATGGATTCAGACCTGAACGAAGTGTGCATCATGCTAGGGCCGTGCCAGGCACTTTTTGCAGGTTTATGCAAGTTTTGGGGTTGGGAGGAGCGTGTAAGTTGTTTTTAGGAAAAGAGATAGTAGTTTTTATTGCGGTACCGGGTATCTTTTCCACAAAATGCCACATTTTCCGGGAAAGTGGAGTGATAATTTGTTTTTGGGTAAGGGGATGAGAATAGTGGGTGTTGAGCCGGCCAAACTTTTGTACCCGGTACCGATTCCACTTTAGAATTCTGACAGCCCGCATTACTGAGGATGGTATTAAGCATCTCTCTACAGTTATTTGGGGTAATGGTATCATAGGGAGATCGGTGTTTGACAATAAGATACGAATTTGTTGCTTGTTTTGGTCGAGCTTCTGTAATATAGCGGTATAAGAGATTCCCCACAGTTATTGGAAACGGCAGCTCAATAGGTACACCAGTTTTTTGCTGAACAAAGGAGATTTTTCCAGAATTCCAGTTAATGTCAGAGAGCTTTATGTGTATGATATCTACTGCCCGAAAGCCCATAAACAACCCAAGAGAAACAATCAGAACTCTTCTCAATTCATGTGGGGTAGACGCATTTTCTATGCTATAGAGGACAGCTTCTTTCTGCTGAACAGTAAGCAGTTGTACAATTTTCTGAGTAGGCGCTATATTTGAAGGAACAGCTCTCTCCAGGGTTGGTTTTACAAGATTTCGTTTCCCAAGATATCGTATGAATCCTCGGATCCTGCTATTATACGCATTCTGTCCTGCTGGTGTCTCATGGATATCCTGTAAATTGAAATCTATCAGATGTTGCGGTGTAATAGAAGCAAATGAATTAATCCCTTTAGCTTCAAGATCTTTGAGAAATCGGCAAATGGATAAATGGTCAAACTGCACTGTGGATTTACTCATACCTGACTGTTTTCGTTCCAGGAGGAAGGATTCAAGTAGTTGTTCTACCCATTCTGGAGCCTTATAGCCGTCCTTTTTCTTTCGATATATATGTTGAGGTTTAACCACTCCAGTCTGTAGAAAGTCTAAAAACAAGTAAATAGTTCTTCGAACTTGAGCTTTTTTTCCATTTCCCCACTGATCACGGAAATTGTCAAACCAATGTATGAATAGTTCATCTGAATACTTTAGATGATTAGCATCGAGAAATACATGAAAAGACTTCATTGTGTGACGTACACTAGTCATGACTGAATGAGAATAGCCTAGATCCTGAAGTTTCTTTTCAAACATATTGAAAGCTTCTTCATACGTAAAAAATGTTCCCAGTTGACCCTTTTCAAGTGCAATAGCATGAAAAGACTTTCTTACATGTTCTTGTTCCTTTTCAAGAATAATGAGTTCCGGTAGCAGAGAAGCATTCAAAACGAGGTGAAGAGTTCTCTCTAATTGATATTTCTGCTCAAGAAATTCTATAAATCTAGATCCATGATGGGCATAGCAGTTTTTCATCCGTAGATTTGCATGCCAGTTTGAAGAATTCCAATACTCAAAAAGTAGTGAATGTGTAATCTTCTCCGGATTTTCTGCTCCATTGCATTGAATCCAATTGGCTACTGAAGCGCATTGTATTCTGATGCCTTGTAAAGAACTCGTTGTATATTGATTTTTTATGTTTTCAAGATATTCATTCAAATCATTTTTATACGACGGATTCAGAAGCTGATACGCAGGAGATCTAGGATACTGAAATTTAGAGGTTGTCACCTGTCCGTGTTCAATAACATCGTTTGTTAGGTATATAGCCCTTCGTAACACTTTGTATTGAGCATGACTTCTACTGTTTTCTACTTTCTGTAGCCACTCCAATGCAAGTAGAAACGAATATACAATCCCTGTTTTTTTCAGATACCCATTGAATGTTTCAATCGCACTCTTATACCCCTGTATCACTGAATAGGAATATTCATGTGCCTTATAGTATGACAATACTATTTCTGAAGCCGAAAAAAAAGTTTTTCCCATAGCAAACCTCCCTTATGGTTCGGGTTAGCTATAGTATCGATCATTCTAATTGAGAAATATAGATTACAAATGTAATCCCCAGCATTCAAGCAGCAAACCGTCGGTTTGCCGGTTGAAGCGATGATTTCGCAAAAAGCTGGGGATTCTCTAAACCTAGGGATTCCTGAAAGAATCACAAACTTTGGATTCTTTCAAGAATCTCAGATTCGAGGTCTGGCTATAACACGAAAAAATTGTTTATTTGCATCTTCAGAGGAGGGAGCCCTTGCCTGGAGTAAGCTGTTAACCATCTTACAGACTGCGATCTTGAATAAGTGTGATCCCACCTTGTATTTGAAATACCTGCTGGATAAAGTTACTGTGCTGATGGATTCTGATAGTAAATACAAAGATGTTGATTGGAGTCAGTTTCGCCCGTGGAATATTGATCAGCAAACTCTTCAAAACGCTTGGGATACTTGATTTCTATTCCTGTTATATAATTCTGTTTTGAGAACAAATTCTCTTGTCAATCCCCTTATGACTGTTTTAGCCATAGGTAATGGTATGATGCTTACTTAAATAATACCATTTTGATAACAAAGGATAAAAAAATTCTGGAATATGCAAAATCCGGTTTTCTTAAAGCCATTGGAATATAAACAGTTCGTTTTTGACAAACCTGAAATGATCCAGGTTGCCAGGGAAGCCCTTTTCGTAATACCGATACTTATAATGAACCCGTGAATCAGGACACCGAAAAAGAAGATCCTTTATATGCATTTAATGAGATCAGCTTAAAATAATCAGTATTCTACAACAATTAAATACTTGTTATATCAGTATATCAGATATTACAAAGAGCACAAAAAACCTCTCATTCCGGCTATACTTCCACCGAAAATGTTTTTGTGGAATCGATACCGGGTACCAAAGATTTGCCAGCTCAACACCCACTCTTCTTATTCCTTTACCCATAAACAACTACCACCCCACTCCCCAGAAAATGTGTCCTTTTGTGGAAAATGTAACTGGTACCGGAATCACCCAGGGGTTTATTCTTTCTATTAGAAAAATTTCCGCACTTCTCCTCTACCTACCAAATTAGAAAATAACCTATAATTATTTTTTGTATATTGTATTCTACCAGCCACGATTGCAGGGTGAATATTATGTTTTACTGCATATGAGATCACTTCTTTTTGTGAAACAATTTCTTGTTTATCTAAGCTGAATCCTAAGGGAATGAGAATTTTTTCGGCAAACTCATCTGCTTCTTTTTCAATATCATCATCTTCTTGTGAACCACGTAAAGACATGTCATCTGTAATGTAATTTCCCTTTTTTAAGTGCAATTTAATATGTCCTAATTCATGGAATAAATTGAACCAAAAGTTATCAATCCTATCATATCTAAGGGTCAGTCCTATAATAGGTTGACCTTCTGTTGATATATATGCAACACCATCAAGATATGTATTTTTATAATGATAAATGATGGATAGAATGATGCCATGTTTTTGCAAAAATTCTTTGGCAAGTTTTGGTCCCTCATCTAGAATGCTTAATTTCACTAAAGTATTAAGAAAGTTATCATCAATGATATCTTCAGTATACTTTAAGTGTATATCTATTTTCGAAGAGTTATGAAGTAAATGTAATATCCACCCTTGTATTGCATAAGGATTAATTTTTGCATTAAGTCTTGTTGATTTACTAATTCTAAATTTAAACTCAGGAACAGCAAACCCAAATCCTATTCTATATTTTAAAGTTTTTATCAATTCTTCTGCGTTATCAATGATTTTTTTGATATTTAATCCTTCAAATGCACCATATTTTTTCATTTCTGCTATGGGAAACAAGTCATAATCAATATCAGAATCCTCTTCCAAACTACGTATCTCTTTATTCTGAAGCAAAATGTCCGCAGATATACCTAAATGCTCATTAAGTGCTCTTATCATCTTTAAGCTTAGATCACGTTTTCCTGATAAGACCTCAGATACTTTAGAACGATTTCCAATAAGAGGAATTAAATCTTTTTGTGTTAATCCCTGTTGATCCATCCTAAACTTGATCGCACTTACTGGATCAGGAAAGTCAATTGGATATTCTTCTTCTTCATACTTTTCAACAAGAGTAATTAATACATCTCTCACATCAGCTTTTTCTGATTCTTCTTGAGCATCAAAAAAAGAATCAATTATATCTAGAGCGTCATTATAATCCTTTTCGCTTTTAATAGGTTTTATTGTAATGCTCATAATTATACTTCCTCAATATCAATCTTATCATATTCTTTGTGAGTTCCGATAAAGCGTATATATACAATACTTGCTATATAGTTCACTCTAATAATTAATCGGAACCTGTTTCCTAGGATGTTGAATATAACAATATCTTTTCCAACATTCCTTGATTTCGAATGACTTTTTTTGACATCAGTCGGAGAATCCCATTTTACATGTTTAACCTCCCAATACCATGCATCAAGATGTGATTTAACTTCAGGATTCTTTTCACTGTAATCATTTAATGTCTTCCGTAAAATAATTCTCATTTATGTTAAGTCTACCTCTAAATTCAATTAATGTCAAACATATTGTTCCCATTTTGGGAACTTTGTTTATTTCCCTCCCTGGGAACATTACCTTTTCAGTGCATCCATGCCGGGCACCCTCGATCGCCATCCCAAAATCTCAAAACTGCTATCTCATTTTCAAAAAACAACTTATACACTCCCCCTAGCTCCAAAAATTGCATAAACTTGTAAATCGTGCCTAGCACTGGCGTCTTTTCGCTGTATATGTCGATATATAAACATTTAGGTTTTATTATTCGTAATATATGGCGATTTATAGATATCGATACTCTAAAAATGCAAATTGAGACGGTGATTCTTTTGTATCTCTTCTATACGGTCCTTTGGGATCTCAACCTGTGTAGCAATATCACTCCAGGAGGAAACAGCTTCACACACTTCATTGACTATTTCGATCTCTCGACCCCGTATCATCTGTGCGAACTTGGCAGTTTCTGTAAAATCTTTTACCATAAAATCGTCCCTTTTTCCATTCATGCTCATCTGATGTTGCCCTGTCCAAGCTCCTTGGGGTTGATAGTTATAGGAGACATCATAGGCCGGGGAAAGAGACCATCGGCCTCTTTTATCCATAAGAAATGCGATATTCTTTACATGGTCATCCTGGTTCCGTGCGATGATATTGAAGGTAATCCTTCTAAATAGTTCTTCTCGTGATTCTGGAGACAACTTCAAACGATGCAAGGCCAAAAAGGCATCTTCATAGCTATGTGCTGCCGCCTGATTATAATCCAGATGGGCAAGTGCACCGAGAGTTTGCATGTGCAACTTCTCACTAGTAGGGAGGCGGTCAAATCGCTTTGTCATAAAATGTTGTCTATCATGTTCTTGAAGTAGCCGGCTGGGATTCATGGTAATACCAGCCTTCTTTGCCATCAGGTAATAGGCATATTCTATAGCTCCATACCCTTGAGGATCATTCAATTCTTTATCTTTGTTAGAGTTCACCCCATCGAATTTCAGTAACCAATATTCGAATCCTTTTTCTGCTTTGACTTGGCCGGAACGTACTTCTTTTGTTTGAGGGTTCCAGGCAATAACAGCTTTTGCCCTAGCGCCACCTGCAGAGGTCCCAATTGCTAGGACTTTTGATAAGGTTTCTGATCTTTGATCTTTAGAAAATGATGAGTGAAGGATATTTCTCTCTTGAAGAACTTCTGATGCAAGCTGAACGAGTTCATCAAGTTCTAAGGTTTGAGAAGTATTTTCTATCTCCCCAATGATGGGAAAGAATTCTAAAGCTCCCATTCCTCGAGTACCTGTATAACACAGTCTTTCTATGGGAGAAAAGGAGGCAAGGGTTCGTCCTTGGCGATTCAACCAGGCCTGTATAAGTATATTCCCAAATCTATCGGGAAGAGAATCTGCTAACAATCCAGGGAGGCCATGGAAAGAGTCTCCAATGAGTTGTGGAAATCGATAGATCTTAGAATCTAAGGGCATCATGAGGGGTGATAATTCGATACCACTTTGTAAAAAATCTTTGGTATATTCAAAACTAGCAGCCTCTCTAGTATCAGTAAGTGCAACAGCCCCGACAAGGCTTCCCCAAAGACGAACTTCTGCTACTTGTATCATTATTCATCTCCCCATTTCCACGCATTGGCGGTGGGGTCTTTCTTTTCTTTTCTAGAGGGAACAACCCTTAATCTCTTTTTCCCTTGTCTCTTAATCATTTCTAAGGGATGTAAAGGTTGCGGTGGAAGAAGAAGATCAATCCCATTGAGCAGCTCAAGGACCCGTAGTACGCGAAGAAAGGTAGTCAACTGCACCATTTCACCATTTTCCATACGTTCTAGGGTTCTTTTACTGATCCCAGCTTGTTTTGCAAGGTTTGATTGAGTTAGGTTCCTGTCAATTCTTGTTGTAGTTATCCGGGTTCCTAATAGAGTAAGTAATGCAGTATCGGTTATGAGATTCAAATCTTCCATACAATCCTCTTTTCGTCATATATAACGAATAATACTTCGATTATACGATTATTTCGTCACATATGTCTACTTGTAAAGCATATAACCAGACATTCATTGCTACTCTGACCACCGAAAATGTTTTTGTGGAATCGATACCGGGTACAGAAGATTGGCCAGCCCAACACCCACTCTTCTTATTCCCTTACCCATAAGCAACTTACCAACCCACTCCCCCAAAAAATGTGCCCTTTTGTGGAAAATGTTCCCGGTACCGGAGTCTTTTGTCGGAAAAACGTGCCGGGAACAAAGTCCCCCGGGATAAAAGTTTTGACAGCTCTAAATCTTTGTTATATAGCCAGTTCTTCCTTTAATAATCGAATTGATTTCAAAACATCCTCTTTTTCAAATAGTTGATTAGTAATGTATTTATGTAAAACAGTTGTAATAAGTGTTTGATATGGTAATCCTTCTTGTTCAGCCTTTTCTTTTAACTTTTCCAAATCGTAATTAGTTATTCTTAAACTTATTGCTTTATTCTTTTTGGCTGCAGTTATTATACCCTCAATTTTCTTTCTCTTTTCTCCAGTTACTGATCGATATGTTTCTATTTCATTCTCAATTATTTTCTCTTCTTCACTCAACTCATATTTAGTTTTCATCAATTTCTCCCTTATATTTCCTGTGATATTTACGACTTTGGAAAGCAGTTTTTAGGACAATATTATCTTCTTTATCAATCAAAAACGGTACAATCCAAGTATATTCTTGCATATCCATCACAAAATACATCTGTCCTTCTCGTACAGGATTCTCTATTATATCAAGATATTTACCATCGATTATCATTTGACTAATCTCATCAAATGAGATGTTACGCTCAAGCATTAGTTTTTCATTCTTCTTTTTATCCCAAATGATGTTATTCATAATTAACAATACTTATTTGTATATACATTGTCAACTTCTAAATGCTGTTTTTATTTATACTCATTAGTTGTTCTTACACTATTTTTAACTACGAATAAGGCAAGCAGTTTTTGCTGGCCACCTTTCAACGCACTCTGGCCGTTTTCCAACGCACCCATGGCCGTTTTTTCACGCCATATGAACAGCACTAATATCAGCTCTTTCCCTTTAGAAACCGACTGTGCAATTATATGCATGTAATGAGATTAGCTTTAAATAATCAGTATTTCGTCACAATTAAATACTTGTTATATCAGTATATCAGATAATACAAAGAGCACAAAAAAAAACTCTCATTCCAGATATACTTCCACCGAAAATGTTTTTGTGGAATCGGTACCAGGTTCAAAAGATTGGCCATCTTAACACCCACTATTATTATTCCCTTACCCAAAATCAACTTACCACCCACTCCCCCAGAAAATGTATTCTTTTGTGGAAAATGTACCCAGTACCGAAGTCGAAAATGTGTTCTTTTGTGGAAAATGTACCCAGTACCGGAGTCCCTGTTTTTTGAGAGATAAAAAAATTCATGCGAATTCATGCGTCAGCGCTGTCCAATAAGTAGGACAAACGCATAGTATGAAAATAAGTTCTTACCACAAAAATAAATAATTTAGAAAAAACGATAAAAAAACCTGATTTTACTAAAAACTTCTTGCAGTTTTACGGGTTTTCCCCTATACTGTATTACATACTATGTAATACAGTATAGGGGAGGTTGTATGGCTAATCATCCAGATTGGGTACTCAAGCATAAGCGTAAAGGTACCTATATCAACCGCGTGAAGGACAAATATTACCTGTATGCAGCGCATTCGGAACGAATACCGGGAACCGGCAAGGTAAGACGAGTAAGTGATGGCTATATAGGCCGTATCACGGAGAAAGAGGGGTTAATTCTCTCCAAACCGAAGATAAAAGGCTCAATAGAAGTACTGGAATATGGAAGGGAAGCAGTTATTTTTCAGCTCTGTTACCGATTTATGGAAAGTCATGCCCTCCTGAGTGAAGATGCTGCCAAGATGTTTTTTTGTGCGGGGATACTTACCTACCTGCACGGTAGGGCTGATGCGTATCTCTACGGTAAATCGTGGGTATCATTGCAATTTCCGGGATTACTTTTTTCTCAAACACCCTCCTTTGAAGTAGAGCGGATGGTAGCCAAGATTTCCAGTGTTCTGCAGGATCATTTTGGAGAGGATTTGGAACAAGTGATGCTATTATCTGGAGGATTGTACAAGGTGCAGGCAAACCGGGGTTGGCATATGAGTGAAGAGCATGAGCTGTTGGGACATATGAGGAAACGATACGGACTGATCTGGGAGTTGTAAAGATATGGAAAAAAAAATTAGCAAAATATTACAGGAATATGGGAAAAAGGTAGAAAGTTTAGGGATAAAGATTGAGATCAAACCGCAAACGGTACCCAAGCGAGTCATTACGCGATTTATGAAGCTGGTAGCGTTCAACGTGGATGATCCGAGAAGCCAGAACATGACCAGATACAGTCTGGGTCAGATTTTGACGATGGGATTTTTTTCAGTCCTGGGCGGGGAACTGACCTTTGTCGACATGGAGGATTTTTGTAAGAAAAACCGTAAATTTCTTAAAAGGGTTCTCTTGCTTCAGGACGAGAGAACGCCCTGTCACGATACTTTCAGCAGGGTTTTCTCAGCGATTAAGATGGAACAGCTGGAGAAAGTGACAGTAGCCGTTGTACTGGAGAGGCTTGCTGTCCTGCGCAAAGCGCTCAAGATTGACGATGTGGGCATGAGACATCTGAGTGTCGACGGCAAAGTGATGCGTGGCAGCGGGAGAAAGAGGGGAACCAGTGAGGAGATACCTGATGCTCAGGCTTTGCATATATTTAGCAATTCCGAGGGTGTGTGCATAGCGACTGAACTTATCTCTGAGAAAACCAACGAAATTCCTGTCGCCCAGCGGCTACTGGGCACCTTGGATCTGCGTAATACGTTGGTGAGTTTTGATGCACTGCATACACAGCAGAAGACTATTGCTGTCATTCGCGAAGGCAAGGGGCATTATGTGGGTGCGCTGAAGGGAAATCAGCAGCTCCTTGAGCAGGAGGCCGCCCTGTTTTTTGGTGAGAAGGATAAGCTTCGGATGCAGGGAAAACCCACAGAATATTACGAGACGGTGGAGAAAGCCCATAACCAGGTTGAGAAGAGATCCTTCTATCTTGCGAAGGTGAATAACAAAAAGAAAAATATATTTGCGGGCTGGGCAGGACTGAAGGGGATTCTTTGCTACGAAAAGAATATGTATAACGTAGTAAGTGGTAAAGAGACGACTGAGATACGTTACTACATCACTAGCTTAGCGGATGTTGTAGTGTGTGCAGAAGGTGTTAGGGGGCATTGGGGTGTCGAAAATTTATTACACTGGCATCTTGATGTCCTCCTGGGAGAAGATGCTAATATGACCACCGATCGGGTGGCGTTGGGAAATCTTGGTCTGATCAAGAAGATGGTTTTGTCGTTGTATAAACTGGTGCAGCCGATGCTGAAAGACATCAGTATTAGAAGGATTCGTAAGAAGTTTGGCCGGGATTTTAAGTCCGAGCTGGCAATGCTGTTGAGCTTGGATCAAAAAACCATCCAGGAAGCTCTGGAACAGGCAAACGCCAGTAGAAAGTAGCTTTTCCCAAACAGCTATAAAAATGTTTTTTACCTCTTTTATGCCGCAGTGCTCTTAATCGGGAAGCTACGGATTTTCTGTGTCCCCGGAACTGCTGGAATTATCCCAAATACCACCTTACACCGTGATAATTGAGCCAAAACAGCACTTTCATACCAGAGGATTTTCGTCAAGTGCTAGATCCGGTAAACAGGTTTAAAATTGATGCGATTGTCCTATCCAATAAGGCTAGCTGTTTAAACAATATTCAAATTATGATACAATATCCTCAGAAAAGGGATGAAATAAGTACAGGAAATTATTTATGTCTAAATTGTATATATATCTTGACAATTGCTGCTTCA
>Ga0208902_1001402_pt1 | contig 11470 bp, 20 predicted proteins | sample AntAceMetag02UKH_FD_184767 | JGI IMG/M metagenome (GOLD analysis project Ga0208902, IMG submission 184767) | Saline lake microbial communities from Ace Lake, Antarctica - Antarctic Ace Lake Metagenome 02UKH (SPAdes) (version 2) | ecosystem: Environmental > Aquatic > Non-marine Saline and...
CTTTCGATGGCTTCGGCGAGGGTGCGGGCCACGCTATCGACGGTGGGGCGCCCGTCTTGCATGTCGTCTCGGAAAAACGAGTGCACCGTCCGGAACATGTACTTGGCATCACTCATCGTTTTCCGAGCAGCCCGGAGGGTCTGGGTAATTTCGGATTTGATGTCAGCATCCATGTCACATCTCCATTCGGTGTTTATCGGTAGTAGCTCCACCCTCCGGTGCTCACCCTGAACACTTCGTCGGCGAAAACCTCGCCCCAGTCGGCCACGGCGTTGAGTCCGGCGATGACCACGGACCCGCCACAGGTGACCCGGAAGATGCACTGCCCGTTGCAGGGCTTGAGCGGCTTGATGGACCCGGCCTTGCGGTAGCGGAAGACCAGCCCGGTCTCGGAACATGCTCGTTGCAGGTCATCGAGCAGTGTAGGGGCCTTGACCATTGTCATCCCTCCTTCCGGGTCGGGGGATCTATACCCCACTGCTTGCAGGCGTCTTCCACCCCTGCATCATTGGGGAGAACAACGAAGCCGTCCTGCACCCAGATGTTTGCGCCACGGTGCTCCAAGAGCCACCTGCGGAAGCCCGAGCGCCCCGCCATCGAGACCCCCGAATTGGATTCCATGCGGCGCAGGCGGTGGGGCTTTCCCTCAATGGTGAAGTTGTGAATCACGTCAGCCTTCCTGTCCGGCGGACCGGACGATCTGCTCCCAACCAGTCCCCCCATGCGTGCGGCACGAACCTGGTCCGTACCAGCGGTCGTGGGGGTTGGAACCGAAGGTGCGGATGCGGCGCCCGACCGGCCGGGGAGCGATGGTCAGCCCATAGGCTTCGAGCTCCCGGCGGATGACCTGGACGCCACGACCCAGCTGGTAGTTCAGGCACTGCAGGTGCCGCCAGTCGAACTGGGTCTCATCTTCGTCCAACAGGTTCTCCACGAACGTCTCGATGGAGGCGAATTCCTCGTTGTCGGGGTCCAAGTCACCAAAGCGTTCGGGATTCATTGCTCATCCTCCCGTTTCCGGATCCCCATTAACCTATCGTATAGGTTGTTATAGGTGTCGCAAAAACCAGTCGGTTGTTCTACCATTCTCCCGAACTTATTCGGGAGAAACAGGGCATTGTCGAACGCGAATACCGGGGTCTTGCACAGGCGCCCCTCGGCATGAAGGACACGGGCAACGAGAATGACCACCTCGTTGGCAATTTCGGCGGTCTGTAACCGCCCGGCTCGTTCATCGCTATCCAGACAAAGAATAAATTTCTCTGCCCAGTGGTCAGCAACAGCCTCGCCGTCTTTGGTGTAGATGAGCTTCATTGTAATCCTCAGCGAAGTCGCTGCTCAGGGGCCTTTCAGTGCGTGTTGTTTTCCTGCCCTCTACCTTATTTACTCACTCGGCACCCCGGCTAAGCCTAAAAAAGTGAAAAAATCGACTATACTTCTCTTGGCATTGTGGGAAGCTGCCGCTGCTTTCGAAGGTTGCCAAAGCGTTCGGGACTCATTGGAAGCTCCTATGCCAACTCGTTGCGAACGATGTCCTGGAACATCCAATGGGTGTCCGATTCGTCTACGTGGTTCGGTCGGACGAACTTCGCAGTATGCCGAGCGAAGTCACTGTAGCCGAAGCTGTCGGCCACACGGACAACGTAGCCTTCCCGCTCGGGACCGTAGAAACTGGGGCTCTTGGCATTGAACTTCTTGATAAGCCCTCTTTCCCAAACACCCCAGTAAAGTGTTGGGACCGGGGTCATGTCGAGAAGTTCACACCATTCAACCGTGTCTGCCCAAGACAGACAATTGTTGTCTGCATCGTAGATCCCGATCACGATGAAGTAGCTCGGGAGCCGGTCATAACCGATGCTGTGCCGGGCGAACAGGTTCTCGCCACATACGCGCCAACCTTTGGGGAGATCCAAGGCCACCTGAGCGGCCAGAGCCCGAACCCAAGTCCGGGAGATATGAGCCACCGAATCGAGGCTGCGGGCGTGGCAGCGACCGTCGGAATGGATGGTGGTGTTCTCACCATCGAGTTTCTCACTCAAAACAATCTCTTCACCCTCGAACATCGCTTCGAGGTCTGCCAACGTTAGGATCTTGTCATCGGACGTACGACCCAAACTCCAGGGCAGATGGTACGTTCTCGGATATTTGACAGACATGGTGTTTCCCCCTTCCACCTTGTCTACTTGCTCGCACGTATGCCTAAGCCACTTTCCTTTAACAAAAGAGGTGCTTTTTTTGGGCTTAGCCAGGGGCCCTATCGAGTAGAATAGATGAACGGGATGGGCCCACAGCCAAAGGAGGATTAAGATGAAGACCATACACCCGAAGGGACACATCCTGATGACCAACTGGGACAACCTCCGCCTCAAGGCCCACGAGGGCCGCTACCTGTGGGGCTCCGTCGAACGGGTCACCGATGATGGTGGCCCCTGGCTCAAGGCATTCAAGGCCCAGGCGCCCGAATTCGGTGCCGAGGTCGTAGTCGAGGGCCCCTACGTCTACATCACCTTCCCGAAGGATACACCCAATGACTAGCCGACTTCTACTCGCCCACCAGGTTATCTCCTCCGCTTTCGGGGAACTCGAAGCGGACGTGGCAGACACCACGAACAATCTGTGGGTGAAGATGGCCGAAGCCGTCGAGCCCCAGTCGGAGGAAGAGGCCCTGGCCCTGCTCTGTATGCTGCGGGACGCCATGAGTTCGGCCTTTGAATTCAAGCTGACCGTAGCCGCTGCCAAATGGAACCGCGAGCGGTTCCCCAGGTTCCCTGACCCACGGGAGGATGTCCAGAACGGACGTCCATAAATGTCCTGATTGTGGCTTAGCCGGGCACCCCCGCGAGTAAAGAAGGTGGAAGGGGAGGACACACCATGAATAAGCCAATCGCCTACATTCTAAACGACTGGGAAAACAACGGATACTACGACAGCGACTTCCAGTACGCGTTGTGGGTGCCTGGCCGGGAGGCTGTCGTGATGTACGAATACGGTTCCACCCGCTACGCCGGCGTAACGGAACACTCCTACGACTTCAAAACCCTTACCGCCTCCAGCTTGGCAGCGGCCCGCAAGTTCCTGGAGGAGGGCATCCTGACATACCTGCGGAACCAGGAAGTCAAACGGGTCCAGGGCGAAGTGGCGTTCGACCAGGGCAACGTGGTTCGCCTGACCAAACCCGTCACCTTCAAGGACAAGCGTAACCTTGATGCCGATGGCAAGCCCACGGTAGTCAAGGCAGAGGCTGGTGAGACGGGCACCGTCATTTGGGCGGGTCACTACAGCACGTTCTGCAGCAATCGCCGAGACCGGGACAGCCTGCGCATTGTTATCCGGTTTGAGGACGGTCAGGTAGTCTTTTGCGCCGCAGCGAAGGCGGTCCTGGTTGTCAATGATGAAGTTCCCGACGACGAGCTCATGGCCGAAGCCCATCGGCTCTCGTTCAGATACGACTTCAAAGGTCTGGTCAGCTCCCACAGTGGCTGGCTGACAGCCAACCCGGCCTTGGAGAAAGCCAAGGAGCTGCTGGGCCTGGACGTTCCGGAGGCACCATGAGCACACTGGCTGAAGTGAAAAAACTCCGTACCGACAACGCCCGGCTCCGGGATGAGAATACCCGGCTGACACGGGACTTGCTCGCAGCACGGCGCCGTGACCCCAACCGCTGCGATAGCTGCGGGGGTAGCTTCGAGTACCAAGGCGGTGGCACCGGAGGTCTATGCGGCTTCTGCCAGGACGCCCAATGGAGGTCGGCATGACCGACGATGCCCGGCTGACCCGCAAAAGTGCAATCCGAGCCTATGTGCGTGACCGGGCTATGTTCCGGCACCTCACCCGAGGGGCTGTCCAGTCCCTAGACCGGCGGGTCCTCGAAGTCGCCAAGGGTCTGGAAATCCAAAAGCATGGGCCAGCGATAGGCAACCGACAACGGTATGGTCCCTGGAGGTGGGTGTCCGAAACGAAGATCGCGGTCGAAGTAGACGATTCCTGCATGGGGGACATCCACGTACACGAACGGGTCTTCCACGTCCGGAAGCTCTGGCGATGAGGTGGTATAGACGAGACTGGCGCAGCAAGGTCAATCTCATTCTCATCTGGGCCGTCCTCGGTGCTCTGACGGTCCTGTCCGTCTGGGTTTTGCTTTATCTGTTTGACACCATAGGCACCAAAACCTGATGTCCGCACTCATGGACAGGTCGGTGAAAAGCCGATACGGCCCCCTCTGTGGAGAGGTGATTTGTGAATGTTGCTGACATCGAGTCCGGGACCCGAGTCCAAGTCATAGACTTGATGGAACGTGGTCATGGCCTCATCGTGAGTCCCTCCTTTCTGCATTGCCGAGCCAAAGGGGTTATGGGAACCGTACTCGATGTTATCCCCGGCTATGAAGGTGCCGGGTGGGTCCGGCATGACAACGGGACAGTGGGGGCTTACTGGTACTTCGAGTTAGTCCGTGCCCCACCGGTAGAATCTGATTGGGGCGGGAAACCCATTCCCGATTAGGTCCCTTTTCCAGCCTACAGAGTAAATTGGACGTGGAGGAATCGGCAATGAAGGTGAACGGTGCTTACTATGTCTTTGAGGGCGTGGACGGCTGTGGGAAATCAACACAAGCCGACATGCTCCATAGGGCCTTGAACGTTGACTACCATGTCGCCATCCGGGTCAACGAACCCGACGAACACAATCCGGTCGGCCGACTGCTCCGGCAATTGCTCAAGTCGGGGGAGCATAAGGCGGCCCATGCTGCCCTGTTTCTGGCCGACCGCCTGGTGCTCCAGAACGAGACCATCGCTCCGGCATTGTCCATCAACCACACAGTCATCAGCTCCCGTTCGTTTCTTTCAACTCTGGTGTACCAGCAGGAGAACTGGGATCTATCCGATCTGATCGTCATGCACAGAATCCTGCCGGTCAAACCTGACTATCTGTTCGTGCTCGACATGGACCCGGAGGAAGCCCTCAAACGGGTTGACGGTCGGGTCGGGCAGCGAGAATGCTACGAACGGTTGGATATCCAGAAACGTAACCGACAACGGTACTTGGACCTGATGGACGACTTCCGGCTCCACGAGATGGTCTCCGGGACAGTCACCCTCATCGACGGGAGCGGCACCCCAAACGAAGTTCACCAGCGCATCCTGGGAGTAATCAATGGGTAGCAAGGACAAAGCCCGCAGACGAAACAAGCGCAAGCAAAAGATGGCCCTGAAGGCAACGAGACGACAGAAATCCAAGCATCAGATGCTGGCCCGGCAACGGCACCAGAATCACGAGGTCACCGAGGCCCAGTTCCCCGACGACCGGATGGTGTTCTGGATCTGCCACGGTATCAACTATCTCGTGTCTGACTACGATACGGGGGTTTGGTCACCACTGTTTGAAGGCATCTATGAAGGCAACCTCCCGGCACCTGAGGCTATCGCTCAGATGGTCCTAAGCAAGTATGGCGAGGACACCGAGACTTGGCCGCTAGAGGGGAAGGCCGCAGTGGCCTGGTCACTCCAGGGCAGGGGGACCTTGCACACCTACTTCCGAAAAGTGGTACACCATATCCGAGACAAGGACCCTGATTGTAGTGATGCACCCGACCGGGCAACCAAACCCCATAATGCCCAGGTTTGGGAATTGTTCAACATGATCAAGCAGACCATCACCCGAACGGCAAGTTGAAAACTTGACGGCCTTACATCGGGTGTGTAGATTTATTAGGGCCGATAATCAAACGGCCAGGAGGAAATTTGCAATGAATACGCTACGTTTGTCCCAGGTTGTACTGTTGTGCTTCTTGTTCTGTGCATCATCGGTTGAAGCAAAGGCCCGTTGGCAACCCCAGCGTTTGCCGACTATCAACGAAACGGCCAGGGTCATCAAGCACGTCCTGGTCAACTATGACGATGGTCGGTGTAAGACCCGGGCCCACCGTCGGAGTCACCCAAGTCGATGTGTCAAGGTTGATGGCGACTGGCGTCAAGCCAAGCTCGGTGTCTGGCGTTGGCACAACGAAACCTTTCGCAAAGAACATTACACCGACGGGAAAATACGGTGGTATGCTCAAGGAATCATCAATGCCCTGGAGAAAGTCGAACTAGGCGACAACTTCGATTATTACGTGTCGATGGTGATGGAGGCTCTCCGTCAAAGCAAGTTCCACCCCCGAGCCTGGTCGAGGTACAATCGGGGGGCCGACGGACAATACATCAGGTTCGACCAGCCCTGGTGTGACGGCAAGAACAGCTTGTTGGCCAAGTTGGGGAGGGTCTGTGAGACGGAGGGGGCCAAGCGTCGATGCAAGAATGCCATCGACTTGTTCGAGACCGGCACCGCTGTTGCCAAGAAACGCTTTCACCGGAAGTGTGATTGGGCCGATCGCAAGGGTGGGGATGGGGGGGCTTTCCAGATGCACATGAGCACGCTGGCCCGAATTGCCCGGACCGCAAGCTTCAGGAGAGCCGCCCAGGAGATTCTGGGCCATAAAGAACCTTGGCACTACACAATGGGCCAACACTTCTGGATATCGGCCGTGGCGGCAGCCCACTGGCAGAAAAAACAGGGTCTGGTCCTCACCAGGCCGAAGACGGAGGAAGGTTGCGGCAAGTGGATGAAGAAACGGTACACCCGGAGGCAGATCAAGAAAATGGGCAAGGCACATCCCCGGTCTGCTACCTATTCCTGTTTCAAACTCCGCTACTGCAACGGCACACCGATGAAGGTCGGTAATGCTCGGAATGCTTGCCACCGTGCCCGGTTTGTCCGGAAGTCATTCCGTCAAGTGATGGGCAAAACCGTCGAAATCACTTTGGCGGATGAAGTGATGTAGAGGTATAGTATCCGTTGCTCGCAACATAGGCAATTACGCCCATGCCGATTCCTGCTTCATCGAGGCAGTCCACGGACCAAAGGCCCGGCCAGGTCCATCCTCTCCACAGGCGTTTTGGGTCTCCGGACAACTCCCGGCGACCAAGTTCTCGCGACCGGCGCCACAGCGATCAAACCTTTTGGTTATCGAGGACCGACCCGTGAGACGCACCGCGTCGCACTCAAGATACGGTTCTGGCGAACTGTTGTCAACCTCCGACACCTTTGAAGGGGAACACCATGCCGACCAAGCACCAACCCGCCATCGACTACAACACCAAAAAGAACGGCACCCTTTGGAGATTAGCCGATTTGCCCTGGCCCTATTCTGCCGGGTCCCCGGCAGATGAATCCTTCGTCCTGCTCATCGCCTCGTTCCAACGGAGTCACGGGTTAGTGGCCGACGGTTACTTGGGGCCGTCCACCCTGTCCACGATGCGGGAGATCGCCCGAGAGGGCATCCCGGACGAGAATGCCGACGAGGCATTCACCGAAAGCGACATCACCCACCCTCAGAATGTCCCGGCCCGGAAGTGCTCCAACATCTTGATCTTCGGGGGCCACAAGGTGGACGTATCCCAGACCCTGGGGGCCCGGGGCATCACCGTCTCGAACTACGAGGACGACGAAGAGGAACGCTTCAAGACCTCCAAGTACAAGAAGCCCATCGAGCGGTTCATCATCCACGAGTCGGGAGGGGGGCGGGAAGCCGCCCGAGTCGTCCGCACCCTCCAGAAGAAGGGTTACGGAGTCCATTTGATGGTCGCTCCGGACGGCCACGTCTCCCAACATGCCAATCTGGGAACCGAACGGATCGTCCATGCCAACCAGTGCAACGACACCAGTGTCGGCCTGGAGATCGTCAACCCCTACTCGGCCCGGTATGCCCTCAAATCCCCGTTCACCCGGACCATTCCAGCGAAATGGTGGACTTGGGTCCCGTTGGGCGCCCCGAAGCTGTACGTGACCCCGACCGACGCCCAGCTCCACGCTGCCCGAGCGGTCATCCCGTTCGTGTGCAAGAAGATGGGTATCCCTATCGAGTTCCCAACGGCCTACCTGAATGGGAAACCCAAGCGCATCACCGACTGGAAGGGCGACAAGAACGGCAAGAACCGGGCCCTCCCTGGACCGGGTATCTCGGCCCATCGGGATTTCGCTTCGCATGCCGACGGACGGTTCATCCTCGAAGACGTGATGGCCCACCTGTTTGTTTCAATAGACCCACCCTTGATTGGGGGTGAGAATTGTCAGGATAGCCGAAAAGGAGCACGGGGTCAAGACGGACAGTAGGCACATGACTATACGGAACCGAGTAGAAAATACGGAAGCAAATCGACGGAGACGGAGCAGGACATGCTGAAAACCGCCACGGTCACAGCCCGCAGTATCGATGAAGCCCACTTCCAACTCATCCGACTGCTGTTTCAAACAGGGTGGGTCTATGTCAACAAGCGCGGGTCGTTCATCGGCCACAAACGGCTCGAATACGACCACGTGACCATCCACATCACTCATCCCCACGAAGACATCGTGCCAAACCTGCCCCAGGGGGTACCCCCGGTCACAACGGATGATGACATCGTCAACTACGCCGCCAAGTACCTGCTCAACGACGAGGTGGCGGAGAATGAGCTCTATACCTACGGCGAGTTCATCGTGAAACAGCTCGACGCTGTCGTGGAGATGCTCAAGGCGACCCCGGACACGAATCAGGCCGTCATCGCCGTTGGCAACGAAGACAGCATCACCCAGGAGCACCCACCGTGTCTCCGGATCATTGATTGTCGGGTCAAAGACGGCAAGCTGCACTTCATCATCTACTTTCGGTCGTGGGACCTGTGGGGTGGCCTCCCGGAGAACTTGGGGGGGCTGCAACTCCTCCAGGAACACATCGCCGACCTGGTCGGTATCAAGACCGGCGAGATGATCTGCCAATCGAAGGGGCTGCACCTATACGACTACTCATGGCCGTCTGCGTTCGCCCGACTGGCCGGTACAATGCCCGAAAACTCCGTCATCACCAAGGCCGAAGCCGAGGAGGGCGACCGGTGGATGAGCTACTGTGGGTTCTGCAAAAGGGAGCTGGCCGAAGACCACCACAGCCTGGCGGCCAGCTACAAGAAGGATGGAAGCCGTTGGTACTTCATGATGTGTGATGACTGCATCGCCAAATCCAACCGGCCTTGCCCATCAATTGTTTCCGGTCCAATCTCAATTTTGGGGGTTGACAACTGCCCGCTGAAACGGTAGTGTAAGGGTGTGATGCGTAAGAAACTGTCAAAATGGGCAAAAGAACAAGGCGTCCACTACCGGACCGCCCTTACCTGGGTGCGCGAAGGTAAAATGCCTGTACCGGTGGAACGCACGCCGGGTGGGCATATCCGAGTAGTGATTGATGAATTAGGCGTTGATAAAGCGCATCGACGAACTGTACTCTATGCTCGGGTTTCCTCGTCAGATCAGAAGGCCGACCTGGAGCGTCAGGCTGATAGGCTACGGACTTTTGCTGCGAGTCGGGGATTTGTCGGAATCGAAGTCGTCACCGAGATCGGATCCGGCCTAAATGGCCGCCGTCGTAAGTTGATCCGTCTCCTAGAGGACAAATCTGCCGTGCGCCTTGTAGTTGAACACCGAGACCGCTTAGCACGTTTCGGAGTCAAGTACATCGAGGCAGCATTGCGGGCGCAGGGGCGGGAAATCCTGGTGTTGGAATCTGGGGAGCGGAAACTTGATCTTGTACAGGATTTCATCGACGTAGTGACCTCAATGTGTGCACGGATATACGGTCGCCGTGCGGCAAAGAACCGAGCAAAAAGAGCCCTCGAAGCTGCCGGCGGTGACGCATGAGGTTGTCTCACAAAGTCGAGATTCAACCAACCCCCACCCAACGGCAAGCATTCCTGCAACACGCTGGGAATGCAAGATGGGCTTACAACTGGGGGCTCGCTCAACACAAGTCGGCCTACGCGGCATGGGTCAAGGCGGGGAAGCCAAAGGGCTGGGACTGGCCAACTGCCATCGGGCTCCACAAAGAACTGAATGCCCTCAAGAAGAAGTCCCCTGAAGAGGGCGGCGTATCGTGGATGTACGAAGCATCGAAGTGCGCTCCACAGGAAGCCTTGCGAAACCTCGACCGGGCGTTCAAGCATTTTTTCCGTCGTTGCAGGAACGGCAACAAGCGGCCCGGTTTCCCACGCTTCAAATCCCGCCATCGTGGCATCGGTGGCTTCCGGTTGACCGGGGTGATCAAGGCTGACGAAAAAACGGTCACGCTACCCGTGATCGGTCGTGTCCGTATCAAGCCAGGAGACCATGGGTATTTGCGGTTTGGACGATACTCCCAAGTAACTGTAACTGAGCGAGCCGGTCGGTGGTTCGTCTCCATCGTCGGGCCCGAAATCGAGGACGGGGCCCCCAACGGTGGTCCCTCGGTCGGCATTGACGTAGGTGTGGCCCGGCTGGTCACCCTATCCGACGGCACGATCGTCGAAAATCCAAGGGCACTTAGAAGTAGTCAGCGGAAATTGCGCCGGTGCCACAAGGACCTGAGCCGCAAGAAGAAAGGATCTGCGAACCGGAACAAGGCCCGGCTGAGGCTTGCTCGGGTGTTCGCTCGCGTTGCCAACCTTCGATCCGATGCGCTGCACAAGGCCACTACCTTGATAGCCAAGAGGTATGGGCGGTGCTGCATCGAGGATCTGAAAGTTGCAAACATGACCCGTTCGGGTGGTTCCCGAAAACGAGGGCTCAACCGGGTGGTCCTGGACGCCAGCTTCGGTGAGTTTCGTAGGATGCTGGAGTACAAAGGACGGCTGTACGGCTGTGAGGTCGTGGCTGTGCCAGCCCAGTACACCAGCCAGCGGTGCTCTGTCTGCGGACACGTGGACGCAGGTAACCGGACTTCACAAGCGCGGTTCTGCTGTCTATCTTGCGGTTTTGAAGCCAACGCAGATCTCAATGCTGCGATCAACATCTTGGTCTCCGGGAGTTGCCCGGAGACCCAAAACGCCTGTGGAGAGGATGGACCTGGCCGGGCCTTTGGTCCGTGGACTGCCTCGATGAAGCAGGAATCGGCGGCGGCCATCTGATGGCAACCGTTTTGAGCAACGGTTGCCCCGTGAACAGACCTTCCTGGGACGAATACTGGCTGAACTTGCTACCCTGGCTGGCCCTCCGATCCACATGTCTCCGGAAGGGGCGACAAGCGGCAGCCATCATCGTCGTTGACGATCAGATTGTGACGACCGGTTACAACGGGGCACCGAGGAAACTCAAACATTGTGAAGAGCTCGGGGGTTGTCTTCGAGACCGGGAGGGCATCAAGAGCGGGACACACCAGGAACGTTGCCGGGCCGTCCACGCCGAGCAAAATGCCATCATCCAAGCAGCCGTCCAAGGCCGCTCAATTTCTGGCGGTACATTGTACACAACGATGCAACCGTGTGTGCTATGTGCCCGCACGATAATCAACGCCAGGATCGAGCGAGTAGTGTTTACGACAACTTACCCGGATGACCTGGGGCTTGACATGCTCCAGGAAGCCCTAATCGAGGTGCTGGGGGTCAACGGTGGAAATGTCTTCTACCAATCGACCTTCACCACGCTATGAGGA
>Ga0208902_1001408_pt1 | contig 11458 bp, 10 predicted proteins | sample AntAceMetag02UKH_FD_184767 | JGI IMG/M metagenome (GOLD analysis project Ga0208902, IMG submission 184767) | Saline lake microbial communities from Ace Lake, Antarctica - Antarctic Ace Lake Metagenome 02UKH (SPAdes) (version 2) | ecosystem: Environmental > Aquatic > Non-marine Saline and...
CATCGATCAAACGTTGAGCAACTTCATTAAAGCTTAAAAAATCTGCCTTAATATCATCAAAGGTAATACCATGGGCATTTAAGATTATTTCAGCATCAGCAGCAGTTCCGCTGTTAGGTGCACCCACGCCAACTTTCTTCCCTTTGAGGTCCTCTATGGTTTTAATTCCGGAAGCCTTGGTAGCAACTATATGAATGGTTTCCGGGTATAAGGAAGCAATACCTCTTAAATTAGTAATAGGTTGTGTACCCACTAATATCCCCGTTGCACTATAACACCAATAAGTGGTATTAGCTTGAGAAAAAGCAGTTTCAATTTGTCCTCTGCTGATTAAATTACAATTTGCAACAGAAGCATTTCCTGATTGAGCTGTTACAATCACGCCTTCAACATTATTTGAAATCATTTGAGCTAAGGCTCCACCCAAAGGATAATAAGTTCCACCAGTTCCGCCGGTTGCTATTGCTACAAATTGTCTTTCAGCTGCAAATCCCATGCTGATAATTCCCATTACCATTATAATTATTAATACTAAAATTAGATTTTTTTTGTTTCTTAACATTAAATTTTCACCTTTCTTAAATTTTTTTAAAATTATTGATACGTGTAAACACTAAGATGCAATATTGCTCCTTCTATTTTACCCCCCCCCTTTTTTTTATTTTCTTTAATTTATTTTTTTTCAAGCATCGATGCTATGGTATTTTTAAATTTTCCAATCTTAAGACAAAAAAAACAAGATTAGAAAAAATATATTTATATAAATAGTATATATCTTATATTAGTTTTAATCAAACGTTTTCAATATTTCCTTTTCCTTTTTATGCATTACTTTATAATCTTTATCTTCTATATGATTATATCCTAAAAGGTGCAATAATCCATGAATCAATAGAGCTGTTATTTCTCTTTCAACACTATGTTTCAATCCATCCGCTTGCTTCTGAGCGGTTTCCACAGAAATAATGATATCTCCTAAAATCTTGTTCTCCCCAACTGCTGGGAATGAATAATCCTCTTCTCTAAAACAAAAAGATAATACATCGGTTGTTCTGTTAATTCCCCGGTATTTGTTGTTTAATCCCTTGATGAGTTCATCGTCCGCAAATAAAATACTTACTTCTGTTTTTTCATCAACTTCTAAAAAGTTAAGTATTTTTTTTATTATCTCTCGCTTTTTTCTCAGGTTCAACTTTATTATTTTTTGTTGATTTTTTATTAGAATTTCCATTCTTCTTTTCTTCTCTCATTTTTTTAATTAGTTCATCATCGGGATATTCTACTCTGCTGTGAAACATACTGGTCAATATCCTTGAAAAACTGACAGCAATTTTATCCAAATCTTTCATTGTTAAATCACATTCTTCCAGTTGGCCATTTTGTAAATTCTTCTGAATTATCTCTTTTACCATGCTTTTTATCCTTGTTGGTGTCGGATTAGTTAAGGACCTGGTTGCAGCTTCTATTGAATCAGCCAATAAAATAATTCCTGCCTCTTTGGTTTGAGGTTTTGGTCCTGAATATCGATAATTTTCTTCTGCAATATCATCATTACTTGAATCATTTTCCTTTAACGCTCTATGAAAAAAATAAGATATTAATCCGGTCCCGTGATGTTGAGCGATTATATCTACAATATCCAGTGGAATTTTATTTTTTTTAGCCAATTCCACACCCTCTTTAACATGTGAAGCAATAACCAATGCGCTAAGACTTGGCTCCATATCATCGTGAATATTTTTATAAGCCTCCTGATTTTCAATGAAAAAATAGGGTCTTTTTAATTTTCCAATATCGTGATAAAGCGCACCCACTCTGGCTAATAATCCGTTTCCTCCAATCTCTTCAGCTGCAGTTTCGGCAAGATTTCCTACAACGATACTATGATGATAGGTTCCCGGTGCCTCTACAATCAATTTTTTTAATAAAGGTTGATTAGGATTGGATAATTCCATTAATTTAAAAGAAGTAGTTATATCGAAAAAACTTTCCAAGAAGGGTAAGATACCGATAGTTAAAATCACTGCTAAAAATCCATTCAGTAAACCCCACAGATTATCCTGCAAGATTAAATAATAATCGATATTTTCTATTAATCCTAAGGCAGAAATACAAATAATATTTACCCCTGCAATCATTAATCCCGCTCTGGTTAAACTGGAGCGCTGAGTTGCTTTTCGAACACTATAAATAGCAACCACACCTCCAACCGCCAAAACCATTACATGATTTAATTCTATACCGGGAATCAAACTGGCTAAATAGCTTAAAATAATAGTGGTCAATATAGCAACTCTTGAATCTAATACAATGGCGGTCAACATGGAAATCGAAGCCATAGGAATCAGGTAACCGGATATTTGAACGCCTAATTTAGCCATTAAAATAGCAAAAAAACAAATAATGGAAAGCAAAACCAACTTATTAATATCGTCAAAAATATTATGGCTATAAAAACTGAGATAAAAGACTAATAATAAAAGGCATATTGCAGCAACCAACAAGATGCCAATAATGTTAAAATAATTGAATCGCGGATTTTGTAAACCCATTGCATTTAAAATGGCAATATCTTTGGCGGTGGCAATTTCCCCTTTTCTTATAATAATTTGACCTTTTTGTATAATTTCTTCCACATTCTCAACTGATGAAATTGCTTCCATACGCCTCTTTTCAGTTTCATCCTTATTTAAATATAAACTGGGAAGAATGAGTGTTTTGGCAACTTCGCTGGCTATTAAAGCATCATGGTGATCAAGTGATATTTCACTAATTTCCCTAACTAATTGTTTTTTTGAATTTTCTAAATCATCTTCTCTGATTCCCTGTTCCATGATTTTTCTAATAGAACCATTAATATCCCTATTTATTTTTTCCAGGGATAAATCATTAAGCAGGAAAAAATCGATAATAACCTTTTCATCAATAAATAAACCCGACTCTGAATTTATTTCTTGTGCTTTTTCTTTGAAGTAATCATACTCCGTTTCTTTGGTGATATTTTCTTCCTCATTAAATTGATTATCTTGTATAGGTGCGACCATATCGTTTTTATATTCTTTAATTTTTATAAAAAGATTATTCACTTGATTTTCAACTTTTTCAATATTCGCCAGATTCAAATCGTAGACTTCTTTAATTGTTTTTGAAGCTAAATCCTTAATATTTTGCGTTGCATCCAAATCTACAAATTTAATACTTTGCTGTGCCAAAATATCTTTTGAACTAATTTGACCTTCTTTTAATACGATTTTATCGCTAAAAAAATTAATGGATAAAATAAATGTAATGGCAATTAACAAGCTAAAATAAATGATTAATTTTTGAAACAAATTATTTCTCTTTATTTTACTTTTCGGTAGTTTTTTATCAGATATTAATTTTTTATTATGTTTTTTCCAATTACTAAATATTTTCATTATGCTCACTCCACATTATGGTTTTTTAAATCTTCTCTCTCATAAGCTCGAATAATCTCTTGAACCAATCGATGTCTAACCACATCACTATGATTAAGATAAGCAAATTCAATACCGTTTATATCTTTAAGAATTTTTGCAATTTTTATCAAACCCGAATTTTCTTTTCTAGGTAAATCAATCTGGGTAATGTCACCGTTGATTATAATCCTGGAACCAAAACCAAATCGGGTTAAAAACATTCTCATTTGACCTAAAGTCGTATTTTGTGCATCATCCAGAATGATAAATGAATCATTTAAGGTTCTTCCCCGCATGTAGGCTAACGGGGCAATTTCTATAATTCCTCTGTCCATATATTTTTGAAATTTTTCTGAAGGCATCATTTCATATATCGCATCATATAATGGACGAAAATATGGGTCTATCTTCTCCAATAAATCTCCCGGTAAAAATCCCAGGCTTTCTCCTGCTTCAACCGCCGGTCTTACTAAAATAATTCGATTTACTTCTTTTTTCTTTAATGCAGATAGAGCGATGGCAACAGCCAGATATGTTTTTCCAGTACCTGCAGGACCTATAGCGAAAACAATCTCATTATTTTGAACTGCTTCAATAAATTTTCTCTGACCTATCGTTTTTGGCCTTACCTTTTTATCTCTCTTAAAGACATCAATTTCATTTTTATACAATGATTTCCAATCTAGAGGTTGATCATTTTTTAACATTTCGACATGGTATTTTACCTGAGGTAGTGTAAGAGGATGCCCACTTCTAATAATCTCAAGAAGATTACTGATCAATTTTTCAGATTTTTCTACTTCTACTTTTAATCCTGAAAGAATCAGATTATTATCATTTTGAGCTGATACTTTAGTACCAAAATATTGATGAATTAATTTAATATTTTCATCATACTTACCAAATAATTCTCTTAGCTCATCTTTGTTATTTATAAATATACTTTTTCTAATTTCATGATTTTCTTTTAAAATATTTTTCCTGCTTTCATTTAAAATAATATATTTATTCCCTTATCTATTATATCTACGGCTTGTATAGGGCTTCAATGATCTCGGAAGAGCAATTAATTCCGATAAGATAATTCCATTGATCAATGGGTTATCATGAAAACAGGGTTGCAATACTTCTATTTTATTAGGATTTTGTTTTTCTTCATTTTCAACCGGTAATTTTTCTGTTGATTTTTTTATTTCTTTTTTATCATAAAAATCTTTTATTTCGTCATCAACTAAAATTATTTCTTCCTTTTCTGTATCATCAGTTTTTTCTATATTATTGATATTCTTAACATATTTAATTCTATCGGGAATAAAAGTTGGTTCATTGGGACTTAGAGAATCTATCTCTTTTTTCATGGAATTAGAAGATTTTTTTGCCTGTTTTTGTAATCGGCTAAAAAAGATAATTATTAGATATACAATAAATACAAGAAATCCAATCGGCATAATTTTTTACCTTTTTATATTAATTAATTTTCTTTTATTTTTTATCTTTTTTCTTTGGAATATTAGAAATACTATCCCGCATTGCAGTATCTGCAGATATATTCTTCAGATTATAATAATCCATTACTCCTAATTTTCCTGTTCTTAAGGCTTCCGCTATCGCTTTGGGAACTTCTGCTTCTGCTTCGACCACTTTGGCCTTCATTTCCTGAACTTTGGCCTTCATTTCCTGCTCCTGAGCTACTGCTAATGCCCTTCTCTGTTCAGCCATGGCTTGAGCAATCTTCTTGTCAGCTTCCGCTTGATCTGTTTGCAATATTGCCCCGATATTTTTACCTACATCTACATCAGCAATATCGATAGATAATATCTCAAAAGCAGTCCCTGCATCTAAACCTTTTTTCAAGACAGTTTTAGAAATATTATCCGGATTTTCTAAGACATTTTTATGGGCGTCTGCTGAACCAATCGTTGTAACAATACCTTCACCGACCCTGGCTATTATTGTCTCTTCCCCGGCACCGCCCACTAAACGTTCAATATTTGCTCTTACAGTTACCCTGGCAGTAGCCATAACCTGAATGCCATTTTTAGCTACAGCTGCTACTATGGGAGTTTTTATCACTTTCGGGTTTACGCTCATTTGTACTGCCTCTAAGACGTTTCTACCGGCTAAATCAATAGCGGTTGCTTTTTCAAAGGTTAAATTAAGGCCAGCTCTCTCAGCCGCAATCAGCGCATCAATCACCCGATCAACATTTCCCCCTGCAAGATAATGCGCTTCTAATTTATCGATAGAAATAGCCAAACCTGCTTTGGTAGCTTTGATCAAAGCATTGACTAATCTATGAGGTGGAACCCTTCTCAATCTCATTCCAATCAATGTAAATATTCCTACTTTTACTCCTGCTGCTAAGGCAGATATCCACAAACCTACAGGTATAAATTGAAAGAAAATGAATACGACAAAAACAATTAGAATAATCGGTATCAAAGGAATTAATAAATCAAACATTACTTGCCTCCTTATTTAAAAAATTTAACTTATTAAGAAATATGGACTTTCTCAACTACTATCTTGTTACCTTCAACGTTTATTACTTTTATTTTAGTATTAGAATTAACATATCCTCCCTGGGTAATTACATTTATTTTTTTATTATTCACCTCTGCTATGCCAGAAGGTCGCAAAGGTGTGATAGCCTTACCTTCTTTGCCTATTAATCGTTTTAAATCTTTTGTTCCAACCGTATACCCCAATTCCTTTTTTTGTTGGGTTGATAATATAAATTTTCTCCAGGTTCGCGTCGAGGGTAAATACTTAAGTAATAAGAAAAATCCTAAAATAGATATGCTCAAAGCTATTAAAATCGAATAAGTTGCCTGAATCATATTCCCTAAAGCAAGAAATATACTTGCAACTATGGCAACAATTCCACTTATTCCTGCCAAACCGAAACCTGGAATAATAAATATTTCTGCTAAAAGTAAAAAAATCCCGACTAAGAAAAGTATAATTGTTTCCCAACCGGCAAGACCAACCAGGACATGACCTCCAAAAAACAAAGACAAAGAAACAATACCGATAGTTCCCGCAATTCCCCAACCTAATGTCCAAAATTCGATGACCAAGCCTAAAAAACCAATAGATAATAATAATGGGCTAACTACAGGGTTAGTAATAAATCGGCTTACATTCTCTGCCCAATTAGGATAAATATATTTTATTTGTACGTTTTCGTAATTTAACAGGTTTAAGGCTTCTTTGACATTTCCTGCAATGCCATCTATGAAATTTAATTCTTCTGCTTGATTTGCGTTTAAAGTGAGTATTTTGTCTTTTTCGACAACATTTTCGATCGCAACATCTTTATCTACCATGGCAGAAGCAATTATTTCTGAACGTCCCCTACTCGAAGCGGTGGATGCAAACTCAGTCCTTAAAGCTGAAATGATTTTCTCCTCTGCCGGTCGTGGTTCAGCTGCACCAATAGTCGCGCTTTTATCCATTATGAGATATTTTGCTGAAAGAGATATTAATGCACCGGCTGACCATGCTCTATTTTTTATATAAGCTATGCTTGGTATTTTTAATCCAATGATTCTATCTCGAATTTGGAGTGCGGCATCAACTCTGCCTCCGAGTGTATCAATTTCAAAAATAACTATTTTTGCATCATTTGCTTCAGCTTCTTTCAAAGCTCGTTCGATATATGAAGATAATCCCAAATCGATGGTTCCCTTAACGGAAATCAAGCATGCTTCAACTGTTTGATTTGCATGGATTTTTATTACGCTCAAGTTAAAGATTAAGGTTAGAGCAATTAATAGGAAAAACAAGTTATCGATTTTCACTAAATTCTTTTTGGATTTCAAATAATTCTCACTCCATAACTAATAAAATTAGGAAAGGCTAAATATATCTTACCTAAGTAAGATTAAGCCTCTCCTAATCATTATCAATTATTTAAATTTATTAAAAGTTCTCTTACTTTTTTATTAACTAATCTGCCGTCAGCCTTACCTTTTAATTGAGGCATCACTTCTTTCATTGCACGGCCCATGTCTTTTGACCCTTCGAAAGCATTTTTTTTGAAAATATCTTTGATGATTTTTGTAATATCTTCTTCAGATAGTTGTTCGGGAAGATAATCTTTTATTATCTTAATTTCCTGTCTTGCCTTTTCAGACATATCCAATCTCTGTCCTTTGATAAACATTTCCAAAGATTCTTCTACCTTTTTTAAATAACTGGATATGATTGAAAGAATCTCGCCTTCGGTAAGCTCTTCTTTTTTAGATATTTCTTTATTCTTTATTGCTGCAATAAACATCCTTAAAGTGGACAATCTTAGCTTATCTTTCTTCTTAAGCGCTACCTTCATATCGTTATAGATAAGTTCCTTCAAAGATAATTTATGTGACATTTAGAATCTACCTCTTTTTTTTAGTTTCCTTTGAGCAGCTAGTGCTTTCTTTTTTCTTCTCACGCTGGGCTTTTCATAATATTCATGGCGTCTCAGATCAGAAATTATTCCACTTTTTTGACATTCTTTCTTAAATCTTCTAAGAGCATGATCTAATTCTTCATTATCTTTAACTTTTATTTTGGCCATTTTAACACCTCCCATCTTCTTCAAATTAAAGTAAACAATATAGGTTTATGGGTCAAATTATCGTATTTATCCATATTTCTTATTATACAATACACAAATATTTAATCAATATTAAGACCACCTAAATTTCTTACATATTATATAATACCTCTACCTGTTTTTCAAGAAAAGTTATTTAACGTATTTATCAACTAAATTTGACAAAACATTTATTCAATATTATATTATAAACAATCAATCAAATTGTGAAGGAGATTTTAGAAATATTATGATGCGAACAATCAGAAAAAAGATGAAATTTGTATTAATTTTAATGGCTGCCTTTTTTATAATTTCGTTCTTTTACGGGTTTGGCAATTTTAAATCCAATCAAAGTCAAACTCAAAACATAGGCAACTATTTAGCAGAAGTAAACGGGACAACAATTACATACGATCAATGGCTTAAGACTTTTCAAAATTCGGTATCCAGATATGATAATAATACTCTTTCCGCCATGGATCAACCTGCAATTAATGCTTTAAAAAATAATGTGCTTAAACAGATGATTAATTCTGAATTACTCTACCAACAGGCAACTAAAAATAAAATAAAAATCACCGATGATGAAATTAATGCTGAAATCGATAAGATCAAAGAAAATATTTCTTCACCTGAAGAATTCGATAATATTTTAAAGACAAACAACTTAACACTCAATCAGCTTAAGGAAGACATTAAAAGAAATTTAATGATAACCCATATTATGGACGATACAAAAAGCAAAGTTAATATTACAGATGATGAATTAAAAGAATATTTTAAAGAGAACGAAGAGAATTTTTTTGAACCGGAAAAAGTCCATGCCCGCCATATCCTGGTGGAAACCGAAGAAGAAGCCCTGGATATCATCCGACAGCTAAAAGAAGGCATTGTTGATTTTGCAGAATTAGCCAAAGAAAAATCAACAGGTCCCTCAGCAGAAAATGGAGGAGATCTTGGTTTTTTCACTAAAGGTCAGATGGTTAAAGAGTTTGAGGATGTAGCTTTTGCTTTACAACCTGGAGAAATAAGTGATGTAGTGAAAACACAATTTGGATTTCATATTATTAAATGTGAAGAGAAAAAAGATGAATACCAACCATCCTTTGAAGAAGCAAAAGAACAAATAAACAATTTATTAAGATACCAAAAAGAAAATGAAGTTATAATCAAGCTAATTTCTGACTTAAATGAAAATGCTGATGTTACGATTAATTACGATTTTGAAAGTGAAAATCCGGATTCTTCTACCGAAGAAAGTCAAACAATAGAATCCACGGAAGAACAAACAACAATTGAAGTAGAAAATAATTCCGACACAGCGAATAGCACAACAAACGAATAATACTATTTTAAATTAGGGATGACAAATAAAAAGAGAGCTGGTTTCTACAGCTCTCTTTTTATTCACTCATAATAAATGCATTGTCTAATCTATATCTTCTTCAGTTAACAAACTATATTTAAATAATACAGTTTTAGTAAATTGAAGTTGTTTTTTAATTCTTTTCGATAAAGGTAATTTTTTACAGGTTTCAAAAGTAATTGCCGGAATACTTAGTTGACATGAAGCGGTATAAGTAGCACATCCTTCAATCGGCTTGATAAGAACTTCAAACTCTTCTTTCGGGTTAATAATTTCTTCATTTAATTCATCAGTAACTGATAAACACATTTCCAATAAGGAATCATCACAGCAATCCAGGACAAGCGTTTGCCCATAATTTTGTGAATTTACTTTGTAAAATTCCCTTGATTCATGTAAATCAATTAAAAAATCAATGTCATAGTTTATCATTAAATTAAATATCTCATAAGCAATTTTTTCTACACTATTACCCTGTTTATTTCCGGGATAAACCCTATTTAGATTTATATCTTTAGGGAAGCTTCTTACTTCATTTTTACATGCTAAAATATTTGCATTCGGAATCATTAAAAGCGTTCCTTTTTTGATATCCTGATTATCTTTTAGATAGTTTACTGCCACAATACCGGCTGGTTCATTTCCATGTGTTCCCGCAATAATCATTATAACAGGTTTTTTTGTCTCAGTTTTCATGATATAGACCGGGATTTCAAAATCTGTTCCGATACAAATATATTTTGTCTCAATATTTGAAGCAGCAGCAGGATGGGAAATAAAAAGAATTAACAGCATTAATAATGAGATAATAATTATTTTAAAACTATTCTTCTTATATATCATTAATTGTATTTGCCTTTCCATTGTGTAGGATAAATTCACCAATTGACCGATTTACCTATTTGCCGCACTACCAATTTTCCAATTAGCCGATTTGCCAATTTATCAATTTATCAGTGAGATATGTTTTTATTTTTTTTGTATCTTTTCTTCTCTTTCTTCACTCGATACTCAATACTTTATACTTGATACTGTTTTTTTCCTCTAATTTTCCTTAATAATCATGGGGACGCTCTTATATACATCTGAGGATAATAATTCTATTTTTTCTTCACCGTTCTGTCTAACAATCCGATAAGTTTTTATTTCATATCCATTTACTCCTTCCTGAGCAACAACCTCCTGTCCTTTGCCCAGGTCAATATCTTTTTCTCTTATAATCTCATAATCAATGATTTTTTTATCTTTATTGATGATTTCAATTTCCGCGTTATTTTCCTCTTTTCCTAAAATAACCACTCTCAAAGTATCTCTTGTAACTTTAGCAAAAATAACAATATCACCATAATTATTTTTAAATTTTAAATCTTTGTATCCGTAAAATATTCCCGAATCTCTTCCTAATGGTACATATTTTGTAGCATCTCCATAGACAGAATGATTATACCTTTGAACGATTTCAAAGTTTCCCAGAATGAGTGCATTGTAAAGTGTGCTTGCCACTTGGCAAACACCTCCCCCATAGCCATTCACAAATTTACCATTGGCAATAATAGTGCTTTCTTTATAACCATCTTCTTTTTCAGCCGGACCTACATAATGGTTAAATGAAAATATCGATTCCGGCTCTATTATGATTCCGTTAATCATTTCAGCAGCTAAGGCAATATTATATATAGTATTTTTTTCTTTTCCTTTAATTGAGGTAGAATAATCTGCCAATCTGTGTTTAATTCCCAGTTTTTCTAATATATCAAGCGTACTAGTGCCAGGATTTGTAGTTATAACAGAAATATTTATTTCATATTTTGTATCATCTATACAATTTAAATTTTCAATTAATTCATTTTTAAATTTCTCTCTATCAAGCTTTATCCCTGTTACGCTTTCAATGATTCTTTTATTTTTTAATTCAGCTTCCCCGGGAACTCGACTGACTGTTATATCTATTTTTTTAAACAAATCCAACAGTTTTTCTTCACTATAATCTAACTCAAAGGGAATTTCATATCCATTTTTCCATACTGAAATACGTTCACCCACTCTTTTAACAATACTTCCGTTTCG
>Ga0208902_1001411_pt1 | contig 11440 bp, 17 predicted proteins | sample AntAceMetag02UKH_FD_184767 | JGI IMG/M metagenome (GOLD analysis project Ga0208902, IMG submission 184767) | Saline lake microbial communities from Ace Lake, Antarctica - Antarctic Ace Lake Metagenome 02UKH (SPAdes) (version 2) | ecosystem: Environmental > Aquatic > Non-marine Saline and...
TTCCCGTCTCTTTGCCGCATGAGACAATTGTTTCTTCGGCCCGGCACCCCTGCGTTAAGAGATCACATTCGATCTGCCGTCGCAGATACTCTGAGGTGAGTGGTTCTTCGCCGAGATAGAATTCTGTGCCTCGTGCTGTTGCTGTCTGAATCGTCTCCACTGCACGGTAAAATGCCTTCTCTGTACATCGCTGTACGCTTTCAATTGCATCAATTTCCTGCTTCGTTTTACGTTCTCTGATGGTGCTGAGTGTTCCACTGTCAATATGAACTGCAACGTGTTCTTCAAGATCACGTGCCAAGCCAAGTGGAAACGTTGACGAAACAAGGAGATTACCTTTTACCTGTGTCGCAATCATCTCAGCAAGGGCTTTGCGTGGGTCCTTTCTCTGTTCAAGGATGTGAAAAAAACCAGCCTCGCCACGGGTCATGACCTCACATTTGGTCTCGGCACAGGCCCGGTCGTATTCCATCTGTGGGACGATCAGCAGAGGTGCTTCGTCGGGTCGTTTGATACAGACAAGAGGGTCTGATCCCGAAAATCCTGTGAGGTAACGCATGTCCGGACTGTTTGGTGGGGCGTAGCAGACATATGCCGCGGCGTTGCTCTTTTGTATCGCGTCGTCAAGTTGTGAAAAAGTATGCATGATTCTGTTCTCCTGTAGTGGTTGAGTGGGCGAATATCAATAATTATTGTCTATTCTTTCTTTGTTGTTACACTGGAAACCACAAGTACTTTTATCCAGAAAGGAAAGTATGCATAATGGATAATGCAAAGGAGCAGCTTTTCAGAATGAAGTTCATCAAACTCGCGGTGATACTGAATTTATTCATCCTTCTGCTGGCGTTTTCTGCTCTGGCATTTGTTGGAGTTATTCCATTCTACAGCGTGCCGATAGGAATTATCTCCCTTGTAGGCGCCATTGCACTGAGTTTGTATTTCAGGACAGCCTATCGCAAAGATAAAGAATGGCTTATGGCCCAAGATTAGAAAGGAGGTGTGTGATGTGGTGCTGCAGAAACTTGAACGTGAAGTTGAGCTGTTAGAACGACATATGGATGTCCTTCTTGCGGTAAAAGAGCATCAGCCCATTGGCATTGATAAGCTGGCGAAATCACTGGATTTACCTCGGAACAACATCAGAACATCGCTCCATGTGCTGGAGAATAATGGATTTATTGTTCCCACGAAACCCGGCGCTGTAATTCAGTCTCTTGGTGAGGTGGAAGTTATCGCGCTTGAGGAGAAGATTGATGAAATTATTTCCCGGATTGCTGCTATCCGGGATGAGAAATTTCACAATGTTTATGAGTCCCAACGCTCTATCTTATAGGGCACAACTGATGCCTCCATAACTCAGTTGGTAGAGTGTCTGGCTGTTAACCAGAATGTCACAGGTTCGAGTCCTGTTGGGGGCGTTACGACCTAGGGTCAGAATCCCTACGTTATTTTTATATACTGTCCTCGTTGACCTTTGTTTTAATGACTCAAACAGCACCCCGGCGCAGCGATGCCAAATTTCACAAAATCAAGAGTGAATACGCTACACATTCAATAAATCGTGGGCTAAAACGTGGTCAGATAAATGAGGATGATGTCAACCTCCTCTATGAGTTTATTGCTGAACACAAATCTTGTGCCAACATCTCCCCGGCCCGTGTCAACAAACTGATCTATCACCTGGTCGCATGGCGGAAATACATCGGTCCCTTTCGTGAGAACACCGTCGTCAACCTCTATCAGGGTATCGACAGCCTCAAATCTGCCACCAATGAGCGAGGTCGCCCATACAAACAAAATACCCTCTATGATTTTGTTGCCATTCTCAAACTTTTCTACACCTGGATGATAGAAAGTGACTACACTGATATCAACGAGAGAAAACTCAAAAAGATCAAACCACCATCACAAGAGACCATGACCAAAGAGGCGAACGACATCCTCTCCAAAGAAGAAGTCGCCGCTATGATACGGTGCTGCCAGAACAGCCGGGACCGGGCGATTATCACCATGCTCTATGAAGGTGGCTTTCGCATCGGAGAACTGGGGACACTCGTCTGGAATGATGTGAAATTCGATAAGTACGGCGTTGTCGTCAATGTCAATTTCAAAACCGGCAAACCGCGATATATCCGCCTCATCATGGCGACAGAACATATCTCCAGATGGAAAGATGATTATCCGTTCACCCCGGAACCTGACGCACTTGTATTTCTCACCCAGCAGCGAAATCCGCTGAATCATCCTGCTATAAACAGTCAAATCCAAAAGATTGCTGGCCGTGCCGGCATCACCAAACATGTCACCCCTCACATCTTCCGGCATACCCGTATCACCCACCTCATTCAGGACGGCGTCAATGAAAGCGTCATCAAACTCATGATGTGGGGCACCCTCACTACTAACATGTTCCAGACCTATGCTCACCTCACCGGTGGTGACATCGACAGGGCCATGCTGAATAATTATGGCATCACCACCCAAGAAGATGAAGAGCAGAACGCGGTCTCACTTGAACCCCGCCAGTGTCCCAACTGTCACTACGTCAACGGACCGGTTGCCACCTATTGCAGCCACTGCGGGCAGAGCCTCACGACAGAGGCACAGGAGACGATTCAGACACTGGTCCAGGACCTCATCGACCACCCGGAGATCCTCAGAGAGGTTCTCGAAAAACGGGTACAGGAGAAGCGGGGAAGCCAGAACCATGCGCCCCCTCTTCTCTCGACATAACTCAAACCCCTTTTTATCGCTGAAATCTCCATTATCACCTCTAAATCCTGTTTTTCTGCTCTAAAGGGTTCACTCCCAAATTACCTATCATTTTCATTTAAGTAACCCTGTTTTCCACGTTAAAATAGGAATTACGGCCTATAAATTCATGAAATTTGTGTTTCTGCCTGATCGGTATCTTTATCGACACCATCGGGAACCCTCAACTGTGTGTCAGGTGAAGACCTGCACAGAAATTCAAACGAGGTAACGAATGAACAGAAAAACAGACCACGGGCCCCGGCCAGTAACCAAGGCGGAACTCCGGGCGCTCTATCAGACCAATCCACTCTGTGATGAAGATGTCACAGCAGCGATGGTTCGGCACAACGTGTGGTATCTCGTCAGCAATGAGGTGAACGCATGAGAAGCACAAAAACAACAAGCGGCAGCCCCCCGACTCAAACAGCAAATAAGAGAATGGAGACTACCAACAGTATTTCTACCGGCAAAAATAAAGCCCTTCGTACTGTTGCAGTCCTTCTGAGCCGCTTTGACATCAACCTTCCTGGAGGATATGGATATGTCAGTTCTTGAAGACTGTTCCGTATCCATCCGCGACCAGTCACTCCTGCACTTTTCTCTGACTGAGGAGCGAAATGGCCTTTTGACACAGATGAAAGAGATCGAGACCACTGTAGCCGGTGCTGTCGATGACGAATACGCAGCGACAAAGGACCGGTCCCTTTCCAACGCCGACAAACGCCGGCAGGAGACGGCCCGTCGCTGTCTGGAGGATTCTTCCTACGCTGCAATGAACGAGCGTACTGAGGAGATCCGGCGTGAAGGCGTGAAGATTGCCATCAATATCAGCTACCTGAAACGGTGCTATCAGAACAATCTTGTTCGTCTGCGTTGTTCGGACCAGCCGGAGATATTCCGGGAATTATTCGGAGCTCAGGAGGCATAGATGGAACTTTTACAGGACTGTTACCCTCTACCGAAGGTTTTCTTCGGCTGCGTCCTTACCGAGACCGAGGACCGCATTTTCATGGACCACCTGAAGATGCTGATAAAAGATGAGGATGCATTATGTCGTGATGAGACGGGCCGATGGATTGGCCTCCTGCTGAAGCAGGGCGTGAACCGGTCCATTGTGATGAACGCTGATTTGGAAGAGGATGAGCTGACTGTCTATTCCTTCCCGATACCCTACACCCGGTATGGCAGCGTCATGATTGAGGCGGAGACCGGCACACTGCTGCACCTTATCACCTCGCTCCGGTCTGAGACCGACCGCTGCCGCCGGCACCGTTTCTTTCAGCAGATTCTCAGTGTGATGGAAGGTGCCTGGAAACGGGCCTCTGCCATGAACGGTCATGAGACGGGGATGAGCCGATGAGACTGCATCTGGAAGATCTTATCCGGCTGTTCCTGACTGAGCGGGATTCTCTTTCAACGAGTGAACTTGCTGGCATCTGTGGTGTCTCTGACCGGCACGTCCGCAGGGAGATCCAGAAGATGCCTGATGTGCAGCCGGAACGGTCCGGAAGAACGGTGCGGTATTCGCTTCTGATAACTGAGGTTTCTTTTCCGCCACGGCCTTCTTCTCCGGCAGCTACTACAGCAGCACCGTCTGGGTCTCAGGAGGGTTCCGGCACAGAAAGCCATCAGAACGCTGGAAAAGAGGGGCTTGCGCCGCCCGTTGGGGGTAGTAAACACCGGACCTCTGATCCGGTCCTCACCCCCTATTCAGCGGCAGAATACGCTTCGATTGACGATTCACTACCCATAAGCACTGGTAGATCGGCACTTTCGGGGCCGTTATGTGGTGCATCTGACAAACCGGCGGCACATGTGGCCCCGATTGTTCATGGTTCATGTCCGCTATCCGGCGTGACGATGGAGCATGATACGATCCGGTATCTGGTACGTGATCCGAAGTTTCGCCGGGCCCTGTTTGCGATGGCAGAACAGTGTGGCTGGAAGATCCGAAAGTCGAGAAATGGGATCTATGTCTATGCCCACCATATTACGTTCTTTACCGGCAAGGCCACGACCGCGGTCTATTCAGATGAACCGACCCTGTTACGTCCCTATGCGGACCGGCTTACCGAAGCGTTCGGGCCGGATTCGGATGCCGGCCTGATTGCTGCTTATCTTCGGGAGGAGGAACCATCGCATGTGATCTACGATGAGTGGACGACGGTTGTCGATGACCCGGCCATGTTGCAGAGCATTCTCAAGGCCATTGCTCCGCTCGTACGGGCTGATGGCACCTATCGCCGGTCCGGTCCGGACCTTCAGACACCGGGCCTTAAGATCTATGCCCGTGACGGCATGATGCGTATCGAGACGATTGCAACCAATCAGCTTCAGCGGGAAGCGGCCTATCGTTTTCATGATGAACTGCACCGGGTGCTGCGTCAGGTTCCGACCGACTCGCCGGCGCTGTTACGCCTGATCACCCGCTGGTATAATGGCGGGAATATCTGTGCCGGTATGGACTGTCTGCTGGAGAGCCTGAAAAAGCTGGACGGTCTGCATTCTGAGGAGATTATGATTCTGATGCAGAAGCACCTGGCCCTCTCTGCTGAGGCGTCGGCGGTGTTTCTGGCCGCGTATGGCCTGTGGGCATCGAAGAATTTCCGGGCTGCGGTGCGTCCGGATCAGATTACTCAGGTGCTTTCTGCTGAGGGCATTACTCTGACGGGCCGTGATCTGGATGAGGCGGTGAAACAGCTCTGCACGGCTGGTCTCTGCCGGTCTGATGAACGGTATGCCATCTGCTTTTCACGGGCGGGCACCCGTTTTGGCCGGGAACTTCTGAACCTGATGCCGGGGGTGATGGCATGAGCAAACGGGAGATTTTTCTGGTGCTGGAGAAGGTTTTTGAGGATACAGCGGAGCCGGAAACGCCCCTGCCCCGTATTACCGGGTTGCAGTATGCGTTTCTGCAGATGATAGCCCGTAATCCGGGAATCTGTACCAACCGGGCCGGTAAGATTCTTGGCAGGGAGCATAGTTCGTCGTATAACACGGTGAAGGCCCTAGTCAGAATGAAGCTGGTGTACCGGCTGGAAAATCCGCTTCTGTCTTCTTCGATGGGCATTCCTCTCTTTGTCACACCCACCGGGGAGCATCTGCTGAAAATACTTCTGGAGGCGGGCCTGTGACCAACGCGGTTCAGATCATGTATCGCCGGGAACTCTCGTTTCTAACGAAATGCGATGACGAGGATGAGCTTGCTGCGGCGCTTTATGTCTATAGGCAGTGGGAACAGATGGGGTTGCTCCTGGTCTCTGAGGCAAAGCGGCGGAAGCGTGAGTGTGCTATCAACCGCCTGACAGCCCGGCTGAGAGTCATGACGGGGCGGTGAGAACGGTGGAGCGAATGTATAAGGCGAACCCAAAAGCCCAGCAGCTCTTTGCTATCGGCCGGTTAAAGGGCACGACCCCGTTTTATTTTAACGAGGTGACGGATTGCGTAGACCATCAGATGAAACTGAAACGTCTGGTGACTACCGGCTGGGTTCATTCAAAGAGGAATCGTGGTGAGGGACCGCTTTGCTACCGGATTAAACGGGAGGCATACCGGCGGGTGATGGCGCTGTTTGCGGATGAGATTGCTGAGATGGAAGAGGAGGAAAAAACAATGAAAGAGCAATGGGTGCTGATGCCGGCCCCACAGGATGCACGGGTAGGCCGGATGATTAATGAGATGTGGGAAAATGAGCAGAAGGAACATTCGGAGGTGGTGGCAGGATGGTGAAAAGGAGAAAAAATGTAACGGTCGCATCGGACGAAGAGATCCCGGCAAAGCTGGAGAGTCTCCTTCTGTCAGGATGGGCGTTTTATTTCGCTGATGATGATGCGATGATACAGGCAGCAGAGGATGCTGTTCGACCGAAGGATTTCATTACGGTTATTCTGACGGGAACCGGTCCGGGCCGTCTTCTGACTGTTGTGCATCTGATAAAGGTGGCACCATTTCTGGACGACACCGTTCCGCACCGGGAGATTGTCCGTGCTATCCATTGTGGTTCGATGAAGGATCTGGGACCGGGTGAGAAAGAACTTATGGTCCTGTCAGTCCCGGTGCCGGATGAACACGTTGGGATGCTGGTTCAGGCGTTGCTGGAAGGATAGGTGGGTGGACCGTGATTCACCAGCTTCTTTTTTTTCGCGTTCGTTGATTTGAAAATGTTAGTATTATTGATATTTTTCGGTGTTATTTGTCTTTGGTTCCAATGCATTCAATCTGGACATTATAACCGAGTAACTCTAATTCTTCAATAGTTTTTTTAAGAGTCATCTTTGCCATGATTGGAAGAATCGTAATGCTCCATTCTTTTTTTGAATGAATTATTGCAAAAACTAATTTATAATTCATCGGGATTGGCCTTGAATTCTTACTAAAATTTAAATTTTTCCGATCATCTTCGTCGGTTTTGTTTATAATTTTCTCCCTGAAATCTTCATCTTTAAGGAAAAATATTGCCGATGTTGATATCTGGGAACACAGATGATTAATGCCAGCTGAGGCGGAATAAATTTTAATATGAATTATTCGCTTCTCTTTGTGGTCGTATAAATCACAAAATTCAACAGAATTGGTTCTTTGCAAACCTCCTGGATTTGGTACGCTGATATTTTTTCTATGAAATTTTAGATAAGATTTCTTTTCGGAAATTAATGACTTAATATATTCATCTTCACTACTACTTCCAGAGAATTTTCTGAGAGGCATTTTGTTTGTTTTATCTACATCCTCAAGGTATTTGTCTGTATTTTCAACTTGGTCGGCTGAAATCTCATACCATTTGCCATCAATTAAAATATTGTGCAATTTATCCTTTGTTACTTGTCCAAAGAAATAAACACAATCAAATAATTTCCATGTGGAAATTTCTTCTTCGGCATCTGGGTTATACAATTTTACTTTGATTTTATCGAATGAAGTGAAATCATCGGATTTAGAAAAAACATCATTAGAGTACAGATTTTTAAATTTAAAGTCATCTATTTCAAACGTTTGAGATATTTTGTCACTATTTGTAATTTCAAATTTCCTGCTTGAATTTAGATCGATATAATCTGGAAATTCAAGAGAGAGATTGTCGTCTGTTTCATTACCATTTTCACAGGACTCCTTAATATTGCCAAGAAGCGTTTCATTTAGACTGGATATTGTGTTTTTGTCCGTAATTAATTTAAAATTGTCATACCACTGAAAATGGTCTTTATAATTCTCAGATAAGTAATATTCCAGTAATTTCTTGCATAATTGGGGTAAATCTCTAATCTTATTATTATTAGTAACTTTCAACGAAATTGAACCAGTAATAGAATCAGATATTTCAGTGTCGTTACTTTTACCAGAAATTCCCTTGACGAGATCGTCATTTAAATCAATACCAAAATTCGAAATTTTTAGACCCTTTAAGGACTGACTGATTGTATGGAGAGTATTATAATTCAGAGATTTCTTGTCAATTTCTCGAATTTTTTGATGATCAACCATATTTAGAGCGGTTCTCATTCCGAAATCAGCTTCACGGGATTCAATATTAATACAGGTATACCCATATCCGAAAGTAAAGGCAAAAATTCGTGACTCCGCCCTTATCAGTAATATTCCATATAAACTATGTTGCTCAGGAAAAGGTAGTACATTTGATTCAGAGGAGCTATCTTTTGATGATAACGCAGAATCTATGAATTTATACCAAGCGGGAGGATCTCTAGGATCAGAATGTTTGTAGTAGATTGTTCCATCCACATCACATTCGTCCTTAAGATCGTATTCATCTAATCCTTTCTCTTCTAAAATGCAATCTTTAAATTCACAAATGGTTTCTTTCATTAAATGGATACTATAATTTAATTTTACCACGAAACACCCCCACAATATTGTTCTCAATTTCAAGATTCGGGAATAAATCTCAGATAAATTATCTATATTGCCAATCTGGCTTAATATCTTCGATAAAATATACTACATAAAATATTAAAATTATTCAAATTAATGATTTGAAAAAATAATATCTCTTCCGAAACTATGTGAAATAGCTTTATCGTTCCGTTTGAACGAAATACATACATGAAAGTTGAAAGTCTTGCAGATCAATTATTATTCACCACAACAAGAATTGAATGCTCAGACTCTCAGGGCAATAAAAGTCTTGGGACTGGATTTTTCTTTAATTATATAAAAAATGAGCAAAACAATCCATTTTTGGTAACCAACAAACATGTAATAAAAGATTCTGAAGGAGGGGAATTATTTTTATTCTCAAAGAAAAATGACAACCCAAAACTAGGTAAATCAATTCCGCTTCATGTTCCAACGGGTTTTCTAGAAGCCTGGTTTGGACATAATAATGAAAAGGTGGATATTGCCGTAATGCCGATGAAAATTATATTTGATACATTTAAACTTAAATTTGAAGATGTTTATTTTTTAACCATACCTGATTCAATTATTCCTTCAGAAGACAAATTAAAAGAAATTGATTCACTTGAAGAAGTAATTTTCATTGGATATCCTTGGGGTTTTTGGGATAGTAAAAATTACTTACCAATTGTTAGAAAGGGAATAACGGCATCTCCAATAAATGTAGACTTTGAAGGAGAGAAAAAATTTATCATTGATGCTTCGGTTTATCCAGGATCGAGTGGAAGTCCCGTATTTCTTTTCAATAAAGGAATGTACCAAAAAAAAGGAGGGGGCACCACAGTAGGGAGTCGGTTATTATTTTTGGGGATAGTCTCTGAAACTGTTGGAAGGAATAGCTTCCAAGACTTAGAATCAATCCCCCAAAGCGTTCAGAGTCGTTTAGGAGTGAAAACAAATCAATTACTTAATCTTGGGGTTGTGTATAAATCGGAGCTTATTACTGAAACAATCGAACAATTTTTTGAGAGTCTTGAGAAACCAAAAACTCAGGATTCATAATTTTTTATATTCAATAATTTTCAATTCACTGCCATAAGGCTCAGCCCTTTCACCCCATAACCATCTGCACCACGACTCCGGCAAGAACACCAACAGCCGCCCCCAGCACACCGGCGGCGCCGGCCATCCGTTTCTCGACCCCGACATGTTCGGCTTTCCACTCTTCCAGATGCCGGACCCGTATCTCCAGGTCAGCGTCACAGTCTTTCATCTCTTCAAGGGTCCGGCAGATCCATTTGATGTGTGCGGACTGCTCAACCAGAAGCTGTTTTGATTCCATTACCAGTGAGGTAAGATCCTGTTCATTCATGCTTTCCGGGTTTTGATCCGGTGCAGATAAATGTACGGAAAATGTCCGGTATTGTCCTTGAATTGTAAAAAGAAACGACCAGAAGCTTTATCGACACCGGCGATAACTATAGAGTCAGACCCCGGCACCATCCACCATTATGCCTAACCACGGAACCAGTCTGCGTTGCGCTGTGCGGGGAGGAAAACAATTATGGCAGCGAATTTTACGCAGACCCAAAATGTCAAGTCCGCTGAGCGGGACAATACCGCTCCTATTGTGGACGTGACCGTCTTCGGGAATATTGTCAGTGACCTTGTCACCAACAAGCCCGGAGCAGACAGTGCAGAGATTGCTTCACAGTCTTATACCGTGAAGTTTCGGATCAACGATGCTGAGCTCAACAAGCTTGGTGAAGTCACCGTAAAGGTCCCGGCGACCGCAGCCTACACGCAGGCTGTCACCGAGATTGTCACCAATGGTGCCCTTGACGCCGTGGCAACCGCCTGTGGTGCCGGTTCGACCATCGAACGTGACCAGAGCTCTGATGTGTTCAGCGCCCGTGTGAAGCTTTCCCAGACCGAGGAGAACGGCGACGAGATCTACTACGTCACTCTTGGCCGTGAGGCAACCCGCCTGACCTCTTACGAGGCAGATGCGATCCTGACCGCCGTGGAAGCGTGGGCCGATACTCAGACGGCACTGGCCTGAGCGGGGTTTCCCCCGTTCCCTTTTGAGGTGATATTCTATGACTGAATTTACCCCGACGGCCACTGTGAAGCGTGCCCTTCTGACTTTCCCGGCCCGGCTGACGCTGGCTCAGCACATCGCTCTGGTTACTGATATCCTGACTGATCCCTTCAGCTTTGGCAGTGTTGAGCAGACCGAGACCCAGTACTCGTATGTGACCAAGATGCTGGACGCCGATGGCAAGAAGACCGCTACGATGAAGATTGAGACGCCCATCGGCAGTGCTGAATCGGTCCCGTATGGCTACGTGAACCTGGTTGACAACCTCGCGATCCCGGCGCCGGCGTTCACGGACGCAACCGAGAGCCATGATGCGACCGATGATCTCTTCCACGCCCGGTTCAGGTGCGAGAACAGCACCGAAGGGTTCTACCTGACGCTGGACCGGGCTGAGATGGTTGTTTCCAGCTATGAGGACGATGCGGTTGTAACCGCCGTTGAGACCTGGGCGAACACGAAGACTGAACTCGGCGGCGACGGTGGAGGTGAATAATCATGGCTGACTTTACGGTAACTTCGACGGTGAAGGTCTCTGACCGGCCCCTTTCGACCCCGTTTGCAACTCATGAGGCAGTCCTTGCGATTGCTGAAGCACTGGTCACTGACAATCCGTTTGAGGCGGCTGAGATTGCTATCTCACGCAAGCGGTTCACCGGCACCTATGCGATGCATGATACTTCGGTTGAGAACTGTCCGGTCTCGGTCATCAACATCACGGACTATGACAAAAAG
>Ga0208902_1001416_pt1 | contig 11415 bp, 16 predicted proteins | sample AntAceMetag02UKH_FD_184767 | JGI IMG/M metagenome (GOLD analysis project Ga0208902, IMG submission 184767) | Saline lake microbial communities from Ace Lake, Antarctica - Antarctic Ace Lake Metagenome 02UKH (SPAdes) (version 2) | ecosystem: Environmental > Aquatic > Non-marine Saline and...
TATAAACTTGGCTTATGAACCAGCGTCCCAGAATCTTTCGCCTTCATCCTACTAATCCCAAGCAACGCCCCCTCCGACATTTTCAACTTCTTCAAAAATTCCCGCTTATCATCCTTATTAATCGTAATATACCTCTTCTCCTTAGTCGCCGGAGAAACATAACTCATCTTAACAACCTTTTTCTTAACAGCCACAACAGGCTTACTCTTAACAATTTTACCAGAAACAACACCTTCCTCGGCAAACTTCTTAATCGGCGACCATTCCTTTAACAACTCAGGCACCGCTTTATTCAACAAAACCAATTGATCCGACAAGGCCTTCAAACTAGAAACATAAAAATCACTATTACTCGCATCATTCTGCATACCAACCTGAATCGCATACATATCCGCAACAATCTTCTTCTCTTGCTCCAAGTTTTTTTTCAAATCTTCAAACATTTTTCACTCCCCCGAATAAATGGTTGCATGAAAATTGTTTACAATTTACTTCAAACATCTTCCATCATCACGTGCTCAATCTGCTTATGCAAATCAAAAATAAACGTCCTCAATTTATTTGCTTCATCATTCCTATCCCCCGCGACAGCCTCCTCCAAACGCAAAACCGCATCATCCATAGAATTAACTAACTGCCCGACAAATTCAACGTCCACCACCATATCACTCCAAAGAAACCCTCATTTATTAATGTTACATTCGACATATATATTTCAAACAATTTTAATCCTAAATAAAACCCGAGTTAGCAATGTTAATTCTTAATAGGCTTAGACGAGGCGCGAGGTTGCGTGGCGTATTAACATACGCGAGCGTTCTCGCAACGAAGTATAAGTCGTTAAAAATTAACATTATACTTCTTCAAAACCTCAGCCGGCGACTTCGCATAATCATTGATAACCCTCTGAACATCTTCATAACCCAAAATCTTATTTTGAAACAAGACATACAACAACTTCGTCCTAATCCCAAACTCCTTATTCAACTCCTCCCTTGGAATCCCCATCTTATGCGAAATCTTATCAAAAATTTTACTATCCTTTTTAAAATAAAATTTATCATCCGCAGGACTCCATGTAAAAGGCGTATTTGTCAAAGCCGTCCCATCAGCCTCAACCCTAACAACTTCAACAATCTCCCTCAATCGCCTCGTCTCCTGTCCATTCACAATCGCATGAGTCATAATAGCCATCACATCCAAACCATTAACCAACATCGGGCTCAAACTAATCGGCGGCGTCTCAAGACGACGAATAATAGAATCAACCGAATCACCATGCATCGTAGAAATAGAAGCATGCCCCGAAGCCATTCCCTGAAACAAAACACTAGCCTCCTTACCTCGCACCTCACCAACAATCACATAATCCGGATTCTGCCTAAACGAACTCCTAAGCAAAGCAAACATATCAACACCACCAACACCAGCTCCCTCGCCACCACCAGTAGTCCCACCACGAACAACCGACGGCAACCAATTCTCCCTCGGCAAATTCAACTCACGAGTATCCTCAATCGAAACAACCCGATTCTCTTGCGGAATAAAAAACGCCAAAGCATTCAACAAAGTAGTTTTACCCGAAGCAGTCCCACCGACAATCATCATATTCGACTGATACTGCAACAAAATCCAAAAATAAGCCAACATCTCAGGACTCATCGTATGAAAACCAAGCAACTGCGTCGGTGTCCAAGGCGTCTTAGTAAATTTACGAATCGTAAAAGTAGGACCCTTCGAAGTAACATCTTGCGTATATGTAGCATTAACCCTCGACCCATCAGGAAGAGAACCATCCAAAATCGGATTCGCATACGAAATATAACGCCCCGTTTTCTGCGCCAACTTTTCAACAAAACTAGACAATTCACCCATCTCAGTAAACTTCACATTCGTCTTAATATTTCTAAAAACTCTATGAACAATATACATCGAATCCCCCGCCCCATTACATTCAATATCCTCAATAAAATAATCTCTCATCATCGCCTCAATCTCATTCAACCCAATAAAATTCCGATACAAATAATAAAACAATTTCTTATAAGAATCCTCCTCGACAACAAGCCCCAGCTCCGAAATAATCAACCGAGCCGTCTTATCAATATAATCCAACAATCCCTCCTTCCCATTCTCATTCCCAGCCATATTAACATCAACAACTTCCCTCATCGCCTGCTCAATCCTATCTAAATTCGCCTCCTCCTCCTTTGAAATAATCGGCTCCTCGACATCATAAAGCACCTCCCCCGCCTTCGCATCATAATAAATATGAATCGAAACATACGGCGCAATAACCATATACCGGACATCTATCTTCGTCTTATCATCAAATTTAGGAATAGCCGGAACTCGCGGATTAAGATTTATATTAATGTCACCCATAACACTTCCAAGAAATACCTATTTATTAATGTTCTCAAGTTGCACAAGCCCCGACGCAAAGCGCCTACCATCGTCGCCAAAGGCGACTACCCTCGGAAAGCAAAGCTTTCCTCCCTAAGCCTCACTCAATTCTATAATAAGATTACCTGTAACATTATTCTTACCACCATTCTCAATCATAAATTTATACGGTGCCGGAGCTGGATCCAATTGCTTCGTCCCAAAATTATCTCCTTCATACTGCAAATCCATACTATAATTCATCATCAACTCAATCTCCCACGGATTTCCAACACGAGTAGTCACGATAATTCTCCCCAACGGAACCGGAAAATCAACTTCACTATAGGGGAAACTAGAATCAAGCACCCAAGAAATCGTATCCTCCTTCATATCAACAATTAACGAACCCTTCCTAATTTCCAAATCAACAACACGCCGATTCCCCGCCGCTCGCTGAACCTCATAAATCTTATCATCAATATTCCCCAAAGCCTCAATAGACTGCTCAATCACAATCTGATCTTTCTTTTCATTTATCTTCGGCAAAGCAACCGCCATCACCAAACCAATAATCGCCAAACCTATCAAAGTATAAATAACAGTCTCAACCCAAATCTGCCCCTTCTTATCAATCACTCTTCTCATAAACATAAAACATAAATTATCTTTATATAGTTTCCGAAGAAAATATATGCATGAAATATCTCTGATGTTACTTTATATATTTTCCCAAAAAATCTAGAAGGGCTCCGAAGAGCCCGAATTAAAAATAAAAATAAAACAAATTAGTTTAACAAACCGTCAAAGTCTTAGTTGCCGAAATGTCACAAGATTCTTGTGTATTACCAACAGTTACAATAGGTGCAATCTGAATCTTATCTGGACCAGCGACAGTAGTATTAGCATAATTCAATATTTCTAAAACCTTTTCCTCGTTAGAACCAGGCAAATTAGTTGTAAGTTCATAAGGTGTTGTTGACCCTCCTTCAGAAATTAAAACTTGAAGCCCTGCCAACACAAAAGCTTTTGCTCCATGTTTAACTTGCAAAGAAATATTATAACCTGTACTAGTAGCATTAACTACTTTACATGTATATCCAGAATCAAGTAATTGAACCTGACTAACAGCATCTAAACAAATTGTTCCAGATTCTAATTGGTTAGAAATCATAGGAATGATAGCAGCCCAAATAATTGTAACAGCAGCGACAGTAATCAAAATTATTAAAACCGTAGCAACAATCGCACTTATACCATTTTTATTTTTCATTATATCATACCCCCTTTCAAATAGGATAAATCCTAATACAAAACATAAGAAACTGTATATTATAAACGTTACTAAAAATATCGAAGGGCTCCGAGGAGCCCAAATTAAAAATAAAAATAAAACAAATTAATTTAACACTCAGTTAAAGTCTTAGTTGCCGAAATATCACACGCCTCTTGCGTATTACCAACACCAACGACAGGAGCAATCTGAACCTTAGTAGCTTCGTTGAAAGTAGCATCAGCAATTACAAAAACTTCCGCACCATTAGGTCCTGGCAAATTAATTACCTCATACTCTGTATCATCTACCAAACTAAAAGACTTAGTATCTCCACCAACAGAAACTAGAACTTGAATATCATTCAACTTAAAATCCTTAGCAGTTCTACCAACATGCAAACTAACGTTGTATTTACCATCAGCGTTAACATCAGTCTCGTAACACGTATATCCTTCGTCTTTTAACTGAACGGCAGATACAGCATCTAAACAAATTGTTCCAGATTCTAATTGGTTAGAAATCATAGGAATGATAGCAGCCCAAATAATTGTAACAGCAGCAACGGTAATCAAGATTATTAAAACCGTAGCAACAATAGCCGAAATTCCTTTTTTATTATTCATTATATCATACCCCCTTTCATTTCTGTTTATCAGAAATGAGACTCGATTTTTAATCGAATTCCTCAAGTTCCTTTTAATCAGGACAAGTCCCAATACAAAATACATGGAACCAGACATTATAAACATTACTAAAACTGAATCGACTTCCCAACGTCGACACAAGTAAAAACTTTGTTTGAAGTCTTCCCATGAACATTCCCAACCAACGCAGGATAAACAACTATTTCATCTGGTACAACACCGTCCTCCATCTCCAACGTAATGCCCTTCTTAACGGCCTTCCCAGAATCAACCGCAAAATCAAACTTGGCAACCTCAGAATTACCACCCTTAGTCATCTTTATATCCAAATGACGAATATCAACATTCCCCCTATTAAGAATTTCTAATTCAGAAATCTTTCCCGTATTGTCATTAACGACTTCAACTCGAAAATCAACCGAAGCACAAAGCTCTTCAACGGGCCTTCCAAACTTTTCAATCTGCTCACTAATAAAACCACGTGCCCACAAAAAAATCATAGCCGCCAAAACCAAAACCAACATTATCATTAAAACACTCGCAATCACCGGCGAAAGCCCCCTCTTTTTTGAGTCACGCGAAAAAAACGTGAATGGTTTTCGCACGAACTCCATACTCTTCTCCATAATATTATTTGTCTTCATATTTTATAAATGTAATTATTGCTAACTCTTGCACTCAACTTCCTGAAAAGCATAAGACTTACAACGAATCTCCTCTCCATCTTTCAAAAACGGCTGAACCTCAACTAATGTTACAGTTTCCAACTCATCCGCATCATCATTCAAAGTAAAAAAAGAAGTAGCATTAAAATAATAAGTATCGGTCCGTTCCTCTCCCGGCTCAATCTGCGTCCCCGTATCATTAAAAAGATAAAAACCAAAATCAGCACCCTCCCTATCATGAACCCTCAACTCATAACCATCAACAGTAAACAATCCCTTATTTTTCAACGTAACTCTTATTCTACCACCCTCTCCCTCCTTTGGCAAATAACACTGATAACTTCTTATAATAATATTAACATCATCCGAACACTTCTCGACATCCTCCTCCTGAACATAAAATCTCAACCAACTATAAACAAGCACCGACAAAGAAATCGTAATCCCAATCAACAAAACATACCCAATCATATTACTCAGCGCGCGCTTATTCCTACTTAACGGCAACAAAGCTCTCATCCCCAACTCCCTTTTGCATTATAAAAATAATTTGCCTATGTCGAGAAACCGGAAAAAAGAACTTATTCCCTTCAACCTCAACAGACACATTATCGCCAACATTAGGCAAATTTGCAGCACCCGCACCATCATCAAAATCACCAACAGCCTCCTTAACACTCTGACAACCAACACTTCCATAACAAATAGTACTTATAGCACCCCTACTAGAACCAACAACAGAAGTTCCTTCAGCACCTTCAACACCTTCGACAAAAGCCTCTTCTTCCCCATAATTTCTCAATTCCATACTCTCATTATCCCCATAAAGAAACAAAAAATTAGCCTCTGGATTCTTATCCCTAATATCCTCCGCAAGCAAATTAACAAAAGTATCCAAACTCCCTCCCTCAATATTAGTATAAATCTCATAATCCAAAACCGCCCCAGTCTCCCTCTTCACCTCATAACTAAAATCATAAAAATTCCCAGGCTCCCTATTCACCGTAGCCCGATTCGCAGTAATACCCAAACTAATCACAACCACAGAAATTATCACCGCAGCAAGCAAAAAAAACTGCGCCCTCTTATTCATCACCATACAAATTAAACAGCTAAATAGTTTATAAAACTTTATAGGTTACTTCAGGCCTAACAAAATTATACCCGAAATCGCAAGAATGGCCCCGATAACTTTAGTTAACCCGAAATCGGATTTAAAGAGAAAAACCGAGGCCACTCCAACCAACAAAATATGAACTCCGGCAACAGCAAGAGAATATCCCGGATTAGGAGAAACCGCCATAGACTTAACAAGATACAAGTTTCCCAAGACACCAACAACGGCGGTTAACAATAATAAGAATAAAATATACTTATTAATTGACAAGGAAGTCTTGGAAGACAAAAGAAAGATAAATAAAAAGACCGCCGCCAAACCGAAATAATACATTAGGAGAACATCGCTCCTAACACCCAAAATACTAATCTTCTTAATTAATAAAAAAAGTGCCGCCAGAAAAAACATAGAAACTAATGAATAAATAAACCACTCCATCTTCATTTTATCACCATAACAAATAAACAACTCAGTACTTTATAAAATTTCCGAAAAAAGTTTATACATGAAATGTACGAAGTACATTACTTTATAAAATTAGTGTAGGCCGACAAGTAGCTCAAATCCACAACCCAGAGGTTACTGAAAATCCTCAGTTCTGCGACCCTTTAAGCACCTAAATCTTAACTTAGGGCTGCTTCATTCCTGACCTGACCCAATTCATAAAGACAAGATCAAAAAGGACAAAACCTCAACGTCAATTCAACAACATCGACAGCTTCATCTCACGCCTTGCCTTGCAGTCCGCCTAAAGCCCATTTGCGAATAGCGAGGGGCTAGCTCGCCGACCTGCCTACAACAGAACAACACCGAGAACCTTTAAAAGCTTTCCGAAGAAAGATTTTATATGAATTTGCTGTAAGCAAATACTTTAAAAGACTTATTGTTCTACAAATTCCATGCCCACATCGCATAGTGGTTATTGCACCGGGTTGCTAACTCGGGCCCTTCGGGGCGCGCAGGTTCGACTCCTGCTGTGGGCGTTCTCAGAGTCGAACCGGTTTGACCGAACGATTAGGTCTTCGACAATTTATTGTATTTTGAAGACATAATTGCGAGACTGCTGTGGGCGTATTCTCGAACCTGCGCAAGTTCCGAAAGTTTTGCTCGAATTTTCTTAACGAAGTGATTAGAAAATTTTAGAGTGAAACTTGAGCAAACGACTGCTGTGGGCGTTCTCAGGGTATCGCAGATACCCTTTAACTTTCAAGCAGGATGTGGGACAACATAGGTTCGACCGAACGATTCGCTCCGAGCAAAACAATTTTAAGATAATTTTGCGAGGTGTAAATCGTGAGTATGTTGTGGGCGTTTTTAGAGTCGAACCGATGGTTTGGTTTCGCAGCAAGCGAAGCACGACCGAAAGCAGCGAGTGTTTTCAACACGAAGCCGACTCCTGCTGTGAACCCCAAAATGTTCCCCCTAAAAAGTTGTAAGAAAGATTTATAACAATAAAAATACTAACCAAACCATTCAACTTCGGTTGAATCTTTTTGACTTCGGTCAAATTGTGGAAGGTTAAACGGCTTCGGTTATTTGACCTTCCTCTTATCTTTTCAATAATCTAAATTCTTATAAACTAAACATTACAACACAACTCATGGAAAAAGATATCGGCAAAATTCAAAAAGGAGAATACCAAGGAACTACGACTGAAATCGTAGTAGGAATCAGAGAATACAACGGGAAAGTAGGAATCGACATTCGAGAATACACACAAAGCGAAACCTACACAGGCCCAACAAAAAAAGGACTAAGAATTCCCGCAGACAAATTCGAAGACTTCAAAGCAATGATTAATTCTATCAAACCCACGGATATTAAAACAGAAACTCAGACCCAACCACAAACAGAACCAACAGCAACCGACGACGACGACGCAGGAATAGACGAACAAGGATTAATGTAAAGTTTATATATCTAAAACAACTATTCATTTCATGGGTGACGTAAGCATATTCTTAAATGCAAAAACATTTGCAGTAATCGGAGCATCACGAGATGAAAAAAAAGTAGGACACGCAGTTTTCAAAAACCTCCTACAATCTAATAAAAAAGTTTTCCCAGTAAATCCAAAAGCTCAAGAAATTCTCGGACACAAATGCTACGAAGACATTCTAGAAATTCCCTATCAAATCGACTGCGTCATAATTGCAGTTCCGGCAAAACTCGTTCCACTAATCCTAAGACAATCACAAAAAAGAAAAGTAAAATCAGCAATAATATTATCAGCAGGTTTTTCAGAAATAAAAAATACAGAATTAGAACAAAAAATAACACAAATTGCAAAAGAAGCAAACATCACACTACTCGGCCCAAACTCATACGGAATAATTGACCCATCACAAAAATTAAACACAACATATTTTAAAGGAATCCCAGAACAAGGCTCAATAGCTTTCATTTCACAGTCAGGAGCAATTGGCTCAGCTATCCTCGACACAAACATAAAACTATCAGGTTTCATATCCGTCGGAAACTCAAGTCAAATAGATTTCTCAGACTTCATAGAATATTACTCAAAAGACAAAAAGACAAAAGTCATTACGATATATTTAGAATCCTTAAAAGAAAATCGCGGGGAGAAATTTATAGAAACCTGTAAGAAATGCAAAAAGCCAATCATAGTTTTAAAATCAGGAAAATCTCAAACTGGACAAAAAGCAGCACAATCCCACACAGCAGCCTTAGCATCAGAAGTCGGAGTATACAATGGAATCCTAAAACAAGCTGGATGCATTCAAGCCAGCTCCATTAAAGAATTATTCAACATAGCCAAAATCTTAGAAAAATATTCAAAAATTGGAAATAAAGCAGCAATCATAACAAATGCAGGAGGACTCGGAGTTTTAACAACCGACGCATGTGAATCAAACAATATAAAAATTCCCTCTCTCCCAAAATCAACAATTGAAAAATTAAACAAATTCCTCCAACCAAACTGGAGCCACGATAACCCAATCGATTTAATCGGAGACGCCCCAGCCGAAGACTACGAAAAAACATTACAAATAATAGAAAAAGAAAACTTTGACTTCTCAATTATATTACTAACTCCCCAAAGAATGACCGAATCCCTAGAAACAGCAAAAATTTTAACAAAAGCAAAAAAACCCACCTTCGCATGCTTTCTCGGAAACAAACAAATAAAAGAAGCAAAAGAATTTATGGACAAATCAGAAATAATAAATTTTGACGACCCAAAAGAAATGTGCGAAACAATAGGAAAACTAATTTAAATCAACCCTAGCATCAACAACCTTACTCTCTTTTTCAGAAACAATCACCGGATTCAAATCTAATTCCTTAACATCAATTTTATCCCCAAGATAAACAACCTTTTCAACAAGAGTCAAAAACTTCTCCAAATCATATTTCTTTCCCCTAGCCCTAAAAACTTCAACACCCCTCAACTCCCTAATCATTTCCACAATATCTCGACGAGAAACCGGCAAAGCCCTAAATGAAATATCTTTCTTAACTTCTGCAAAAATCCCACCAAAGCCAACAACCAACAACTTCCCAAAAACCTCATCACTTTTCAAACCAACAATCATCTCAATCCCTTCAAAAAATTCCTGCACAATAATCCTATTATTTAAAAATTTTAGATGCATCTTCCGCAATTTCTTTTCCGCATCCTCAAAATTATCACACCGAACAACCGCTCCAATTTCACTTTTATGCCCTACAACATCCGCCTTCAAATAACACGGAAATCCAAATTCACCCAAATCCGAATACTTTGTAACCACCTTCCACCGAACCATCGGCAAGTCACCAATAATCTCTAAACTTTTAATCACGCCCTCCATACTACAAAGTGCTAACAAAACTTTAAATATCTTCCCAAACTAAATAATTCATGAGGTTGAACATAATTATAGGCGGCAAAGCCGGTCAAGGAATAAACAAAGTCTCCCAAATCGTAGCAAATGTCCTAAGCAAATACGGCTACTTCACATTCAACTATCGAGATTACGAATCACTAATTCGAGGAGGTCACAATTTCAATACACTTTCAATCTCCGACGAACCAATAGAATCCCACGACGCAAAAATAGATATCTTGGTAGCCCTCGACGAACGAACAATAAAAACCCACAAACAAGCGCTCAAAAAAAACGGAATCACAATTTTAGGAGAACAATTTAAAGAATTAGGACGAAATCTAAATATCGCATTATCCGGAGCTTTAATAAAAATTCTAGGAATCCCAATCCAAGAACTCGAAAAAGAAATAAAATCACAATTCAAAGAACATACCGAGGCAATCGCAGCGGCAAAACAAGGATTCGACTCACAAAAAGCAATTTCCAATTTAAAAAAATTAAACAACAAAATCTCAATCTCATCAGGAAGCCAAGCAATCGCAACAGGCGCAAGAAATTCAAACTTAGACTTATACATCGCTTACCCAATGACACCCGCAACAAACGCAATGTATGAATTAGCAAAAAACCAAGTCGAAAATAATCTCATAGTCTTCCAGGCGGAAAACGAAATCGCAGCAGCAAACATGGCACTCGGCGCATCCTTTGCAGGAGCAAAAGTCCTAACAGGAACTTCAGGAGGAGGATTCGATCTAATGGGCGAAACTCTATCAATGCAAGGAATCTCAGAAATCCCACTAACAGTTTATTTAGCAAGCAGACCAGGTCCAGGAACAGGAGTTCCAACCTACACCGCTCAATCCGACCTAGACATAGCATTACGAGCAGGACACGGAGAATTCCCAAGAATAGTTGTTGCTCCCGGAAACCCAACCGAAACAATTGAAAAAACATCCGAAGCATTATACCTAGCAGAAAAATTCCGAACCCTATCAATCATCCTATCAGACAAACATCTAGCCGAATCCGAATTCTCATCAACAGAACAACCATCAAAAACTCCAAGTTTCAAAATATCAAGACCCCTCCCAGGAGAAACTCTAATAAAAAACTCATCATACGAATCAGACGAATTCGGAAACTCCACAGAATCCTATACCCTCACCGAAGCCAACACAAACAAACGAGTAGACAAATACAAAGACATCAAAAAATTCATCCAAAACGAATTCAAGATGATAAAAATCCATGGCAACAAAAAATCAAAAAACCTAATCATCGGCTGGGGCTCAACATCAGGAGCAATCAAAGACGCGATCAAAGATATCGACGCTAAATTCCTACAAGTCGTCTACTGCAAACCACTCTCCCCGCAAATCAAAAAAGAACTGGAACAAGCCGACAACGTAATCCTGGTAGAATGCAACGTCACCGGACAACTCGGCAGACTCATCCGAGAAAAAACCGGAATCAAAATCGAAAACCGACTCCTAAA
>Ga0208902_1001419_pt1 | contig 11411 bp, 8 predicted proteins | sample AntAceMetag02UKH_FD_184767 | JGI IMG/M metagenome (GOLD analysis project Ga0208902, IMG submission 184767) | Saline lake microbial communities from Ace Lake, Antarctica - Antarctic Ace Lake Metagenome 02UKH (SPAdes) (version 2) | ecosystem: Environmental > Aquatic > Non-marine Saline and Alkaline...
CTTCTTCAACGATATACCTGTCTTTATATGCCTCAAGTACAATACGGCCCTGAATCTGATCCTGCCATTCACGAGCCTCGTATATTTTATGTATATTTTCCAGCCTGTTCTGGCGTTTAAGCCGGTCATAAATATTTATCCAGGCACAGGGAATGTCCTTATCTACCTCACAATGACCATCCTGGGGACCTCCGCAGGGACCGTTAAAAAGACTTTTTGCACACATGGTTACCGGACAGATCCCGCCTGTCAGTCCCAAAATACAATCACCGCAGGATTTACAGCGTTCCTCATACCAGCCAATATCCTTATTCACACCTACAAATTTGGTGTTTAGCGCGGGGAAAACCGGTTTATCAGGAAACCTTTCAGCCAGAAACTGAACACCGGCACCGCATGCCATTGAAAGCACTGCGTCATAAGAGTTTATCATCGAATCCAGTTCAGACAGAAATTCCATCTCGCACTGACGCTCTACGGTAAATCCATTAATTTCAAAAGGAACGTTATCTTTCTGAAAAGTCAATAAAAGCATTGTGTTGAGGTCGTTTACTTCTTTGAGGCCCCCGGCAAGACAAACAGAAGAACAACCTCCGCAGCCGACATTTAAGATCTTTTTATAGCTTGACAGCAGCCCAATGATCTCCTCCAGAGGTTTTCTTTCTGACTTAATCATTTTTATCTCCAAAAAAATGCATTTTATAATAATGACGCTTATTCTTCATTCAACAGTTCTTCAGGAGCACCAAGCGTATGAGGATAAACACCGGATATTCCCTGAGACCTCAAAATACTTCGAGTAAAAGCGATCATATTTGGAATATCTATTCCAAAAGGACAGTAACATCGTTCGCACAGAACACAGTTTTTCCAAACCAGGTCTTTCATCTCTTCCAGAGCCTTCCAATTGACTTTCCCTTTTTTTTTATAAAGTTTTCCGAGTGAATGAACCACCTTATATGAGGGCATATAACGGGGATCCTGATTTTTACTTACAAACAGAAAACAGCTTTCCGCGCACAGACTACAGCCGGCACACGCGGCAAGGCTGAGTTTCATCCTTGCCTTCTTCTGATTTAACATTTCCCGTATAATATTGGTGTTTACTTCTTTTTCATTTTTTATAGACATTTTCAACCCTGATCAGTTTACAAACTATAAATTTTACTAATTATGACCAGACCCTTTTACCTTTTCCAAAGCTGTGCTCACTGCCCACAAAAATTCTAACAAAAAAGAAAAAGACCATATGCCCGAGTTTGGTAAAAGGCATGGCAATAAGCATTACTTCACCTGCAGCGATATGCAGGGTAATTACCGTTTTATAATCAAAATACTGATGATATGCATAGAAGCCGGTCAGAAAAGGTAAGGCTGTGATAAAAAGCAGCAAATAATCATAAGACGTTGATATACTTTGCACTCTTGGGATAACAATACGGCGCATTAAAAAAAATATCGTGCATGCAAGAAGAATAATTGTTAACAGATCAATAATTTTATCCGGCAAAGTTATGAAAGAAACTCCAAACGACTCATATAAGGAAAGACTATGTCCGACAGCAAAGATCGGGGCAATAAAAAGACATAAATGAAAAGTGAAAGAAACAATTGCCATTACCGGATTTTTTCCGATCAGGCTGTTTTGAAAGGCCAGCACAAGCTTAAACTTCTGCTCTTCAGAAGATCTTTTGTTTTGTTCTGTTTTTTTTATAATATTTTTTGAGTAGCGTGCAGTCTCCTTTTTCCGGGTCAGTAAAAAAAGCTGAACAACACGATAAATGATCCCTGCTAAAAACAAAATAAAAGCAAGCCACAGCAGCGGACCACGAACAAGATCATACATACCTTAACCTTTCATATGGTTATGATATATCATCTCTAAATATATATTAGTGTTAAGCGGGCGTTATGATTGCTGCCCGGACAAAGAGAGAGTCATAACCTTTATTTTTGTACGGCTATACATTGCTCAAACGATTACCTGAATTTTTAATACTGCCACGCTGCATTGACATATGACATATAGCTTTCAAAGTATTCATATCATCATTTGAAAGCTATGTTAATTGGTAAAAATAAATTAAATATCCAACCATGAATCAGAGTAAAGTGACTTGCCCATTAAAACGTTAACGGATTTAGCACATTTCTGTTCTTCTTCAGATAGTGAGGACATATCAACGGTCTCACCATCCATGAGTTTAGCAACCAGTGCTTCAAGGCCCGGTTTTTCACCTTTGCAGATTGCCATTAAGTCTTTGTCATTCGCATCGACAATTGCCGAATAAAGGCCCTGTTTATGAAGCATTAACGCATATGGCCCATTAAGTGCGGGGCGCAGGTGATCCGGCGCACCATTTGAAACATTAGAAAGGCCCACAGTCGATTTACAGCCGGGACCTATATCCTGAAGCATTCCCATAAACTCTGTACATGCCAGGACCTGATTGATCTCACCGCTAATCGGTGTTGCAATTGGATCTATAAATATATCCTCATTCTTAATACCCTTATCATTTGCTCTAAAAATGAGTTCTGCGGCAAGCGCACCGCGTTCATTAACATCACGCGGCATTCCGTCTGTTCCCCATAAAAGACCAACCATGAGACAATCATATCTTTTTGCCATTTCAAGACCGGCATCAATACGGTCAGCCTGACAGGATACAGAGTTCATCAGGGGACGGCCGCCTTTTTTATGAACTTTTAACCCTGCTTCCATTGCCTCCAGATTAGTCGTATCCAGCGATAAGGGTAGATCAACGACTTCATGGATCGTTTTTACCAGCCACTCCATCATTTCAGATCCGCCTTTTCGTGCCGGACCGATATTAACATCCAGAATATGTGAGCCTGCTTCCGCCTCGGCAATTGCCATGGCCTGAATCGGTTTAGGGTCCTTTTCTTTCATGGCAGGACCAATTGTTTTTGACATAATGTTTATGCTCTCAGCTATTGATACAATCATGGTTTATACGACCTCCTTTAAATATAAATTGATTTAAAAACCACCTGCAATAATAAAAAAGTTATGCATTTGCCCAGTTTTTGAGAAAAGGTGTAATATGTGCACCTTCACGGGGTCCTATCTGAACTTCCCAGTCACCAAGCTCCTCATCAAGTTCACCGCTGATCGTTGCAGCAGCTCCCGGAATGACAATTTTTTTATGATTCACTTTCTCTTCAATGCCACATTTTTTAACAAATGGTGCAATGGCATCAGCAACGAATTTACCGGCTGCCCAGGCTGTAAGAACAGAAAGGCCCTCTGTATCTTTGATCAAAAGCCAAGTGGGAACTTTGCTGGATTCGATCTCACCGGAAACAATAAAATACGTCAGAGAAAAATTACTTGTAATAAGTACAGGAGAGTTTTCATCTGGATTATTGATCTCATAAATCCCTTCACTGGTGGCCATCGGGCGCTGCGGATCCGTATAGATGTTCATTCTTTGAAGGGCTAACGGAAACAGATTCTGTCCTTCCACTTCAGACAGGATAATTATTCCACCATACTTCGGTACAAAGGTGGACGCAAAAATTGCTTCTTTAATCGGGTCGTTGGTCATTTCACACGGAAAAACGATTGTCGGGAAACCAAGCGGACGGTACTTATCGACCAGTGCAGCTCTGCGAAGAGAAATATGATCATTAAAAGACTGTTTTAAGGTCCGGGCTCCGGTATCAATAACAATGTCTTTTACTTTCAGGTCGGTAAGTTTTGTAGTCAGTTCCGCAATTTCATCAAGGCTGCTGCCCTTAACTGTGATCGGACATTCATTTTCAAGTGCAATCTTTCCCAGCGCATCGACAGTTTCTGAAGTGGCTGCGTAAATCAGCGGTTTAAGATCAGCTGAAGCCTGAACCGCTTCTTTTAGAACATCCGTGTTTTCACTCATCAGTACAAGTGTGGTCAGATCCATGCCTTTTGCTTTTTCAATGAGCTTTATCATTTTAGATGCATCACCTGAAGTATCTTTTATGGCAATAATATCTGCGCTTAAATACAGGCCAACACGCTCATATTCGATCTCTTTGAATTTTATCAGTCTTGCATCAACATCTGCCTCATCCATTGTATCTGTAATCAGAAGACCGATTCCCGGTTTATTAATAAAGGTTTTTTCATGTCTGAACATGACAGTTTCACCGCCTACTTTCAAAGCCTTTTCGCCGATCCCGATAATCACCGGCCGTATTGGCGGTGCAGATGCTTCCTCAAGCTTTTCTTTTGTTTCATCCGTTACATATGGGCATGAGTCAAGTTCTGCCTGGCCTCCTGCAAGTTTCATGGCAAATGCCATGCAGGTCGGAACACCGCACTCCTGACAGTTGGTTTTGGGTAGCATCTTAAATATATCAATCCCCGAAAGTGCCATTATTACCTCCTGTAATATAAAAGTTAAAATACCTTCATATAAATAAATTAAATATCAGTTTAAACCATTGGCTCCATGTCAAGAGCCGGATGTTTCTTCTCTTTCAGAAAGGGAAGGATCTCTTCCTGTGTTAAGCCGACAGTTTCATCAGCGATCCTATCCACTATATTTTCAATGCCAAGTTCTTTTCCTCTTAAATTTAGTTTATCTGCAAGTTCTTCCTTTAAGGCTTTCGGCATCCATACAAGTCTTTGTATCCCACCTTCTGCACGAATAAACTTTTTAGATCCGATATAATGCTTACTGTGACCGACAAATCCGGGAGTTACTGCTCCGCCGCCCACAGAACCCGCCAGGGTGGTGAATTTCATTCCGCAGGGACTGTTGTCCCCCTTAAAATCCCGATCAATAGTCATGATTCCGTTACACTGATCAAGATAGGCTGCCAGGCATTCAAAGCATCCGCAGGAAGTCATGGGATTTGACATGATACTATAAGCATTGACATCATTTACATTTCCACGAGAGGCTTTTGCCACAAACTCATTAACCCCTGACCATCTTCCGTAACGTTCATCAATAACGTCACCTTTTTCAATGGGCTGGTTAGGGCCGGTTGGGTTAATCTCATTGGATGCTTTGCAGTCAAGCCAGTTATATGCACCGCAGAGTCCGGTACGTTCAGGGGTGACAACACATACGTGGGAAGGCGCAAAGGACTGGCACAGGGTACAGGAATAATAGGTGTTTTCAGATTCATCGGACATGTCAGCAATACGTGAATCACGCTCTTTAAAAGTTGCACGTGCCTGCTCAAGGATTCCCTGTACTTTTGCTTCATCAGTAGTAATTGTGATCTGTACTTTATCAAGAATAGCGCCGAAATCCTTATGGAACATGGAGTGAAGTATCCTGCCAATATCTGCGAAAGTAAAACCTTTTTCAACGGCCTGCTTGGCAAGCCGTATCCAGGAAATGTCGCGCTGTCCAATGTGCATCAGGCCCTGTGCATAATTAATCAAATGATGTATCTGGCGTTCAAGAATCGGCAGGAAGTCTTCCTGCATCTGACGGCCGGCAATTTCTATATAGATTCCAAAGGGTAGTTTTGTTCCCGGTTCAAGGTCTGCGAGTTCTTTTCCAATTATTTCTATTTTACCGTCTTCTATCTCGTTCATTTCTTTTAATACGGAAAACTCTATCATCTGGGTACGGCCGCCGCCGCATTCAAAAAAGATATCATCGCCACGGACACGTTCACCTTCAAATGCGGGACCGTATGCCAGAGGGATCGGAACTTCGGTGACAGTTACTTTGAGGCCTCTTGTTTCAATTGCCTTTGCGACCATCTCTTCATGGGGAACATTGGATATAACGTGTTCATATGTGCAAATTCCAGTAGGAAGTACTTCCGGGATTGGAGTATCTGCAATAATTGGAAAGCCGAAGTTCACACAACCGACCGCAGTGGCATACCATTCATCCGATACAAATCCCAAGGCCATTACGAATGCAAAAATTCTGTCTTTGTTATAAATAAGGTTTTTTCTGAAATCCCCGGGCTTAACACCACCGAAGGTCATGGCTGCCCGGGAGGCAAAACCCAGTGCAAAGACTGCACCGGAGATATCCGGGCTAAAAGAGACCAGCCTTGTATTCCAGCCGATCTGAACACCGGCTTCTACGAGCTGTTCAGAAAACCGTACGCCATTATTTTCTGAGGCCATAAATACATACAGGTTTTTGAGCTGAAGCTCCTCGGCTATTTTTTTTGCAGTTTCTTTGTCCGGGGCCGCGCCTACAATAGCGGCAAAACCGGGAGCACTGCCGTCAACAAATTCAACCCCGCGTTTTCTAAGGATTACATCGTCGGCAGCACCGAGCCAGATGTTATCATCTGTGGTATCCTCACCTGTGAGATAAAAGTCAGGTTGTTCAAGATAGCGAATCGCTTCCTCTATTTCCTGATAAAAAAGTGAGGCCATGCCGGCATCCAGTGCCGGAGCGAGATAAGGGAAATGATGAGTTTCCTTAACCAGCGGCGGAATGAGCTTTCTCGATTTTTTGAAAACCAGCTGACAGTCACCAAGAGTTTTTACCGGAATTCCAAGCATGGAATAGATGATCGGCAGAAAATAACCGGTGTTGGGAAATCCGATTTCCTGGTCAGGTCCATGCTTTTTCAATACATCAGCATATTTCTTTTCAACCCTAAATGCTATTTTGTGAGCGCCTCTTATGGCAGCAGATGTTATTATCTTTGACACTTTTCATACCTCCTGTGTTATTGATAATTATATGTGTTTTGAAAATATTTTATCAGTTCTAAAATATCCATCTGTACAGCCCTAACCAGCATCCAGTTCTCTTCTCATTTCCATATCCATAAGCACTCTTTCACGTGCCTTGTCAAGACCGAGAGCCTTTCGCTTTTTATCAATATGGGCAATCATTTTTTTTGCAGCCAAAATACCATCATCAGCATAATCCCACATAGCACCGAGTTCCTCTTCAAGCCCCTTGCACAGGTAATCGGTAAATATCTTGCTGCCTGTTGTGGGAATACTTGGGCTGAACACAGTGTAAACACCGGATGCAACAAAATAGTGCCCTATTGAAATCGCTTTCTCGCTCATCCACTCGGGAGCCGCGCCTGCAGCAGGCAAATCACTGATATCATCGCCAAGACCGCCTTCCTTGACTACTGCTGTAGCGGCCATCAGAATCCTGCTGTTGTCTACGCATGATCCCATATGCAGGACCGGAGGTATACCCACTGTTTCACATATCGAAGCGAGACCCGGTCCGCAGTACTTGGCAGCTTCAGGAAGCAGCAGGCCTGCTTTTCCGCAGGCAATGGCTGAACATCCCGTGGTAAGCACAATAACATCGTTCTTTATAAGCTCTTTTACCATTGTCAGATGGTCATTGTCATGAATGGCTCTGGCATTATTGCAGCCAACCACTCCTGCGATTCCCCTGATTCTTCCGTTTATTATGTTGTCATTTAAAGGCCTGTATGATGAACGGAAAGTCCCTCCAAGCAGATAGTTGATGGTCTCATAAGAAAATCCCGCGACCATATCGTTTGACTTGCTCGGAATATGGACCTTGTCCTTGTTGCGGTTGGGGTAATTTTCAATTGCCGCTTTGACTATTTTCTTGGCAGTGCTGACAGGATCGTGCTCTTCAAACTGTATGTGGGTAGCTTTCTCTATTTTTGCCTTGGATGAGGTTGTTATTATCTTCGTGTGGAAACATTCTGAAACATTCTGTATCCCCTGCATTATACACTGAACATCGACAACCATTGCTTCGACCGCACCCGTCACTATGGCAAGCTCCTGGGTCAGGAAGTTGCCGGCGATAGGTACTCCGTGACGCATGAGTATCTCGTTTGCCGTACAGCACATACCGGCAAGGGTTATTCCCTCTGCGCCTTTTGACTTCGCATAGTCAAGCATTTCCGGGTCCTGGCATGCCGCGACAATCATCTCGGACAGTAGCGGCTCATGTCCATGTACGATTATATTCACCTCGTTCTCTTTCAATACACCAAGGTCGGCGGCCCCCTTAATGGGCACGGGGGTTCCGAACATAATGTCCTGAAGCTCTGTAGCTATCATGGATCCGCCCCAGCCATCACCAATGGCAGCCCGGCTTCCCTGCTGCACAAGGTGCTTGTAGTCCTGATCAACTCCCATGTGGGTACGGTGCATTATCTCAACAATCTCCCTGTCAACACCACGGGGAGTAATGCCATTTTTCTTCCACACCTCCTGTCTCTTGAGTGGTGCCAGCTTCACAAAAGCGACTTCACCTTCCTGTCTGCCGTATTCAGCCAGAGCAAACTCACCAACCTTTATAGCAATGTCCTTGATGTTCATGTTTTCAACATCAATTCCAAAGGCAAGGGCCACCTGTAAAAGTTTTTCTTCGTCCTTTATTCCGTAGCCGTGTATTTCTCCTCTGGCAGAGGCCAGGAAGACTTCCGCAACACCCCGTCCATGGTCAGAGTGAGCTGCAGCGCCGCCAGCGATCATTCTTATAAAATTTCTCGCGGCTATTGTCTCTGCTGTTGCTCCGCACAGACCGACTTTTGCAGGCTCTCCCTCTTTCTTTGAAGGCGGCACTCTGCATGGTCCCATTGCACAGTTCTTGCAGCAGCTGCCCTGGACTCCTATGGGACACGGCTTCATTGATTCAGCCCTGTCAAATATAGTTTCTATCTCCTCCTTAGCAGCAACATCCATCAACTCCTTTGTTGCCTCACAAACTGTCAACAATTTATCCTGTTTTTCATTTTTCGCCATTTTGTTTTCCTCCATGGGCCTTGAGTTAACCCATTAGTTTTATTTTAAATAAATTATTATTTATTTGAATAATATCTATGCTGGTTTTTTCCGATTTTCGCTTCCAAAGCCTTCTCCATACCAGTAATGAAGACTTGTTTTAATCTGTTTTAGCCTTTCATCCCTGTTATCCACCTTGTCTCTCCAGTCCACTTTTCCTTTTGCTTCACCGGGATCAGCACTTTCCTGAATCATCTTGATGGTATTGCCCGCAAAATCTTTCATATCCAAGAGCTTGAATTTATAGTCGCCTATAACATCCTCGATCGGTGTCCAGGAGGTTTCAGGTTTGAACTCCGGAGCGGGTTCTTCTGTTCTCGCTGCTTTCTGCTCTGCCTCGGCAGCCGCGGGAGCCGTACCGCCAACAGAAAGCACAAGACCCCGGCCCATATCTTTGTCTTCCAAACACTTTATAAGGGCAATAGCATGACCCGGAGCAAGATTAACAGGCATATCCATTATCTGAACGATTTCACATAAGCCGCCTTCTTTAAGAGAGTCCGCAATATTTGAAGGAGCAGGGATAGCAGCTTCTCCCGGTATGGAAGCAGCGGCAGCTTTTTTGACGGGCTTCGGTGTTTCAAATCCGCCAAGCTCTGCGATATATTCACGGACCTGCTGTATAGCCTCAGGATGACGCATGATCAGGATATCAGCACCGGCATTTAATAGTGTTGTGGCTGTAATGGCTTCCATTAAAATGCCTCGAGACTTTGCATCGCCCATTATTTCATCTGACGGAAGTTTTGCTTCTTTTGTTTTCCATACTTCGTCTGCAAGGTTGCAGATAAAAGGGCACTGCAGCTTTTCATCATTTTGTGTTATTGCTGCCTGTCTGATACGTTCCATTACTGAGAAGGAATATTCAAGCCCGTAGCCAAGTCCGCCGGTTGTGGGATCAATTATAATTTTCTCGAGTGGAACACCAACATTATTCAAAAGGATATTCAGCTGTTTCGCAAGATTAATATCGATCGGTGAGTTGGCAATTATGGTTGCATTGTAGGCCAGAGCCTGTGCACCCAGCTGCTTATGATTGTCCTCAACGACCTGACCGATAATTATATCCTTTCCTGAACAGATCTCCATCACTTTTCTTAAGACCTCTGCATCCTTATCAGGATTATTAGATCCCCAAACAATAAGAGGAACTGAAATTGCATCAGCTACAGCTTTTGCTGTCTTGGCTGCCTCATCAGCGCTTCTGTCCATTCCATTCGGATCAGTGCTTTTGAGCCACAGCTGGATCAAGTCAGCTCCATATTCATCCTGGGCCTTCTTTGCCCATGCCACCGGATCGCCAAGCACGTCCTTATAAGGCTCAACACAGGCTTCTGCCCAGTCATCCGGTTTACAATCAAGAACCTGAATTGCAATTCTCGGCTGGTTTGGCATTTTACCTTCAAAAGTAAAGAAAGGATAAACTGTTTCGCCGCCCACAGTAACGGCTGTATCTCCTGTTCCGATAGTCATTAAATTAACGTTGCCTGAATATTGTTGTTTTGAGACGTCAATGGTCATATTGCACCTCCATCTATTAAGTTAATCTAAATATTATTAGCTAATTTTGCGGCTTTAACTGTGTTTGACATAAGCATGGTAATGGTCATGGGTCCGACACCGCCCGGTACAGGCGTGATCGACCCGGCAATCTCCTTTGCAGCTTCAAAATCAACATCCCCCTTTAAGATAGCGATCTTTCTGCCGGTTTTTTCGCTGATCTTTTCTCCGACACGGTTAACGCCCACATCTATTACACACGCACCGGGTTTTATCCATTCTGGTTTTACCAGATCAGGCACACCGGCAGCGACGATTAAAATATCAGCCCGTTTACAATGACTTTCCATGTCTTTCGTACGTGTATGCACAACCGTAACCGTTGCATTCGCACCTTCGGCCTTTTGCATCATTATATTTGCTATGGGTTTACCCACAATATTTGATCGGCCCACAACAACAACCTCAGCGCCGGATGTTTCCTGGCCTGAACGAACAATAAGTTCCTGAATACCGGCCGGAGTACAGGGCAGAAACTTTGCCTCATCTCCGCCGATCATCAGCCGTCCAACATTTACCGGATGAAATCCATCAACATCCTTATCGGGATCTATCGTATTTAATACTCTTTTTTCATCTATATGTTTCGGCAGCGGCAGCTGAACCAGAATGCCGTGAATTTTCGGGTCACTGTTGTATTTTTCAATTAATTTAAGTAGATCATCTTCCGGTATATCTATAGGCTGATCATCCTGAATTGAATAAAAGTTCAGATCATGAGATGTTTTCTGTTTTGCCGTGACATAACTGATAGACGCCGGGTTCTGCCCCACTAAAATAGTGACAAGTCCCGGTACCACACCATGTTTTTCCTTCATTTCATCAACTTCTTTTTTAAGTTCTTCACGAATTTGTTGTGCCACTTCTTTACCGCTGATAATTTTAGCTGACATAATAACCCCCCTTTAAAAGGTATATGAAAAATTCTCTTTATTTAATCGTTTATTAAAAATTAAAAAAGTTTTTCTGCAATTGCGTTTAAAGCTGCAATAACAGGTGATGACTCAGGCAGTTCTGTCACCGCCTTATTATCAATATCAAAGATCGGTATTTGTTCATCATGGGGAATAAAGCCCAAAATATCAATACCGGTATCCTCAATCTCTTTTTGAAACTG
>Ga0208902_1001430_pt1 | contig 11368 bp, 9 predicted proteins | sample AntAceMetag02UKH_FD_184767 | JGI IMG/M metagenome (GOLD analysis project Ga0208902, IMG submission 184767) | Saline lake microbial communities from Ace Lake, Antarctica - Antarctic Ace Lake Metagenome 02UKH (SPAdes) (version 2) | ecosystem: Environmental > Aquatic > Non-marine Saline and Alkaline...
TTTCTTGAAGAATAGCCATTGCATTTTCGTCACATTCAACTGCATAAACACATCCCTCCTTTCCAACAATCTTAGATAAAGGTATTGTATATCGACCTTCACCACATCCGAAATCGATTACATAATCTCGATGTTTTACTCCTAAATCCATGAGCATTTTTTCTCCTTCACTTTGCAACCACAATGTTTCATGTTTTGACATTTCCATCACAAATCTCCTGTTTTCCAATCAATGTTTATTAAAAAATTACTATCTTAAGGTCTAATTATTCCATCATTTTTATACATATCTACTATTGATGGGGCATGCTTGCACACAACGTGTTGCTATATGAATTGATTGGCGATTAATAGCTCTTTCGTTGCAATTTACGATAAACTTAATTAAAAGCTCAACCTCTCGCAAACCACTGACTGCCAATTTATTTATATAGCGTGTTATGCACTGGGTTTATTCATTTTCTTGTCAAATTTATGATTTAACATTTTTATTCTCATTGTCTGTTTTATTTTGATTCTTTGCATTAAATTGAGTTTCTAAGTTTGCATAATGTTCTTCCATTATTTGTAATTGTTCCTCTAAGTTGCTTTTGACTTCTTCAATATGTTTAATGTCTTTTATAAGTCCTTCCAATTCATTTTTTTTCTTTTGGAGTTTTATCAAATCATTTTGATTTTTCATTAAATCAAAAACAATTTTAAACTCTTTTTTTGTGTCTGAATGTTTTATAATATTTTTAATATTTTCGATTTTTTGGTCAGTCAAATAATATTCTTGTAGGTTTCCTCTTTTATTTACATTGTTAATAGTTGTCTTTGAAAATGACAAACGATAAAAATCCTTTGAACGATTTTTAAAGGCCTTCAATTTCCATTTATTCTTTATGTCATTTGAAAAAAAACAAAAGAGATTAGTACTCTGTTCATTACCGTCATTGATAAATAAAAGTAATATGAAAGCGTCTGTAACATAACTTTTCAATACTTCAACATTTGAAGAATTCGAATTCAGTAATGAGCGACCCTTGCATTGAATACGACAAAATTTAGTTCCTTCGTCAACATTCATGAATGCTAATAAGTCAGCACCATTACGGTCAAATTTTGGTTTTGCAACAAGCAAACCTGAGCGTTGTAACTTGTAAGAAATTAAATCTTCTGCTGTATATTCCATATGGGTTGTATCCATATTATTATTTCATTTTAATTGCAATTTTCTATTTTGTTTTTTACTAATTTTTTGTCAAGTTCTTCGTAATAATAAAAGTAAATTAATGCTACATCGTTTTTATCACACAATTTCTTTTTCCGTTTGTCTCTTTCAATTACCTTTTCTAAGGAGGATTTCCCACCCCAATGTTTAATTGGTTCAAAGTGTTGAATTCCTTGATATTCAATCCCAATATTTAAATGTGGAATAAAAACATCCAATTCAAGATATTCCAAAAAGGAAGGGCGATAATGGCGATAAATTTTACATTCTGGGAATATTTCACAAACTAATTGATAAAGTAATGTTTCATTAGCCCATGCTTCACCAACTTTTTTAAACCCAAATTTTACACGAACTTCATTTTCTATGTTATTTCTAATTTGCCGAGTGATTTTTTGATAAATACTATCTTGAGCATTTAGCATAATTAATATTGTTTCATCAAATTGATTATATTTAGAAAGGAAATTACTTTTCTCAATATCGAGTAAATTAAACACTTCATCAGGACATACTTCTTCAAGCATCTTAAAACTAACTGGTTTTACGCCATATTCAAATGATTGTTTATTTATATACCAACCATAGTTTTGTTCAAACACACCACCATACATTGGATCACAGTAACTATGTATAGGAGTTTGCTTATTGCATTCATGACAAATTCCGTCTTTGAAATTTAATTGACTAAATATTTCAGGATTAAAGTATTCATTTTTTTTAATCAGATTTTCAACAACTTTTTGTGGAAACTGAGCACTTGATAATATAAAATTCTTTTGTGAATTACTATTCAATATGGCACCATATTCAATTCTGAACTTTATATAATTGGCAATTGATTTTTTTGAACATGAGCAAAAATAAATTTCTGATTTTTCTCCTTTACTAAAAGCAAAGTACGCTCCATAAAATCCAGGATAATAAACAAAAGGATATGGAAGATTTGATTCTTCTGAAACTATTCCATCTTTACTTGCAATCAATTTAGAAGTCTTATTTTTTCTTGCCATTTATTTTTGTAATTTCAAGATTAAGTCACTATCATGAGTTCCTTTTTACCTTGTACATAACATAAATATAACCGTAATATTCCGTTTATATCTAAATATCTCTAATAGCTTGGCTTGTTAAAATATTGCTATTTAGAAAATATATGTTATAATTTTATTTTTTCAAATATAAAAAAAATAACTAGATATCTTGTTTATCCAATTTTATATTTTTCAACCTTTTATAGAAATTTATGTTTAAAGGTTTTAATCTGGTTTTCGTAAAATTCTATGTTTAATATTTATAAAGAATGTTACGTTTTTTGAAAATTATTCTTTCTTTTTAGTTTGTTCGTTAAGATACATAGTTTACAAAAGTTAAAGATTAGACTTTACACTAAATTAGTTTCTAACCTTATTGATTTTTCTTTATTTCTTAATTCTTTTTCATTAAAGTATCCCAAAAATACGTTTCTATAAAATACTTTCCAAATTTTATTCCCTAAATCTTCAATACCAACGTATATACCTTTCAAAGCAACTGTTCGAGAGTGACAGTAAACAAAGCCGTCTGGATTCTGTTGTGTCCTTGTATAAATTTCATGATCAGCTAGGTTTTATTCCTCTAAAAGAGTTATAAACACTGACATTCACAAGTAAATCCTTAATAAAACACAATTATTGATAGATTGTCTGCAGCTGTTAGTAAGGCTTGAAAATGGAGGTTTTCTGGACAGTCTGAGGGTTGGAAACGATGCAATGTGCGGACTTCCACCAGGGTTTAGTTTTAAAGTTAGGAATAGTTTTTCAACCAATATTTATCAAACAAAGCATAAACCCGCTTGAGGTGTAGGTGCTGTTATATGCATCAAAAAAGCCCAACATTTCTGAAGGGCTATTCTGAATTTTAATTTTCTATTTCAGTAAATAGACTAACTAACGCATAAGTGCTTTTAAAGTTTTAAATCATCGTAAGACTATCTTTTTTACAACTTTCGTTTTTGTTTGTTCATCCAATACATTTACAAAATAAATACCTTTTCTAATTATGCCAGAGACGTCAACAGTTGTTTTCTGATGAATTAAATACTCGCTGTGAACCGTCTGTCCTAATAAATTGGTTATTCTAAGTAAATAATCATTGCCGGATACAGCCTTATCACCTAAGATAATTGATATATAATCGTCAGCAGGATTCGGGAAAACACTAATATTCAGTGAAGGGCTTACAATCTCATTTATTCCGACATAAATACCAACTAGGGTAACTCGTAAACTGTCCATAATGACATCCGTTAAAGGTCTGTTATTAGCATTAGTTGGGACAAGACCAATACTTTCAACAACAGAAAAATTTGATGTAACGATTCCGAAAACGGGATAATTTGGATCTAAGTAGATGTTATCAACTAAATTTATAAAAAACTGACTACCACCAGTGTTAGGCCCTGAATTTGCCATTGAGATAGCTTTTTGCACATTGCTAGTTCGGGGATCAAATTCATCCGGAATTGTATAACCGGGGCCACCATAACCTGTGCCCAATGGATCACCTCCTTGAATCATAAAACCACTAATTACCCTGTGAAAAATGATACCATCATAAAACTCAGCATTTACTAAATCGATGAAATTTCCAGCAGTAATTGGTTGCAAGGTATCATAAGCTTCCACAACGAAGTCACCCATAGATGTATAGAAGGTGATTTCTGTCTGAGCATGGGTAATTTTTATTGTTAAGACAATTACTAAGCAAAAAAATAGCAGTTTTTTCATAATATTCATTATTTCGTTTTCAGCAAATATAAAATAAAATAACGATTAATTGCATATAAATAGTAAATAAACACTACACTATGCTTAGAGTACTTAGAATACTTATAAGTACTTTAATGCACTCATAAGTATTTTAGGCACTTTTTAATTGCCTTCATAATAAACAAACCGCCACCTTTGGTTTCGCTCAACATTGAATATAAAAGCTGTAGAAGACCTTGCTCTACAGTGCTTTTATATTTTTAGGTGTTGTGTTTATGTGCTTTATGATTCATTTTTTAATGACAAATCATATATGCTTTCTAAAAAGAGGTACGGCATTCTCTATCTTGCACATACCTCCTTTTACTTCAGTTAGATTTATTAATTCTATTTTCTTCTTTCAATAAGGCGGAATTCTTTTGTACTCTATATTTATTATGAAAATTTTCATGCCTATACACCAAATTTTTCTTTCAGTGCTTCTTTTATACGTTCCAGACCTTTTATGATATATTCTTTGCGTTCCCCAATACCAATTCTAAAATGCTTATCCATTCCGTACACATCCCCAGCCAAAATAAATACACTTTTCTCGGTACGTAGCCATTCAGCCAAATCCGTAGAATTGATATCCAGATTATACTTAATAAATAACATTCCGCCGGCTTTGGGCTCTTGATATTGAAAAAGATCACCATATTGATCCAACCATTGCTTAACATTTTTTAGGTTTTCGTTCAGCATGTTTCTGTTTCTGGTCAGGATTTCTTGTCGTTTTTCTGTTTGTAATGCAATCTCAGCTATGTACTGACTCATCATTCCAGTTGCAATAGAAGTATAATCATGATATGCCCAATTATCGGCTATTAATTCCTTAGGCCCAACAAGCCAACCCAAGCGTAAGCCTGGCAACGCATACGCTTTTGATAAACCTCCATTCACCATTACCTTATCGTACATTCCAATAAAACTCTCAATAGTTACACCATCTAGTTCAGCACCACGGTACACTTCATCACAATAAACCCATGCATCAACACTTTTTGCAATTTCTACAATCTCCTGCATTTCTTCTTTTGTGAGTGTATATCCTGTTGGATTGTTAGGATTACACAAAACAATCATCTTAGTTTTATTTGTAACCTGAGACTTTAGTTCGTCCAAATTTGGTTTCCACTGATTTTTTTCATTTAAATGGAACTCTTTCAAAGTACAACCCATCTCTTCTGCAATACCCCAAATTTGCATGTAATTAGGAACCATCATTACTACTTCGTCTCCTTTTTCGAGAAGTGTGTGGCAGGCTATAAAATTTGCTTCTGAAGAACCATTTGTAACCAAAATATTTTTTTCATTTGCATTATTATATAAATTACTTATATTTTTTCGCAGCTGAGGAGAACCGTTGGTTTGTCCATACCCGATTTTCTTTTTATTCAATTCGGTAATTTGTTCCTGTGTTAAAAGTTCTTCCATAGTATATGGATGAAACCCACTCTCGGTTAAATTATAATCTACAGTATTTTCAAAAAGTGACTGTACTCTTTCTAAATCAAAAATTCTTATATTCATAACTATTTCCTTTCTATTATTTAGTTCTAACTTTATATTTCTTAATTTCTTTTTCTGTCATCCAATGTATATCGTGGGCAGGTGCTACTTCCAATGTATACCAATAAAATTCTGTTGGGATATTAATAATCTTATAGTAGTCGATATATTTTTTGTGTGACTTATGATTTTTGGATAATTCGGCGGCTGGTTTTGCTCCTCCACTCCAGGAATGTACTCCAATTTTTGCTCCCTTTGCTACTGTTCTTTCTTTACCGGCAAGGAAAAAGTCTGTTCCACCCGAAGCAATTATGCTTCTCTTGTTTAAGCATGTATTTAATCCATATTGATGTACATATAAAGATGCTCTCAGATTTGCAACATCATCAATTGAACCGGGTACATTAATCATTTCAATGGTTTTTACATTGGGATGCTCAAAAATCAATTCTAAAATTTTTGCAGGAGTGCTGGCTGTAATAACACCTGACATATATGCAATATCACCTTCAATGGTAAATGCAACAGTAGTATTATTTGCTTTGAGGTAATCATAAGCTTCTTTTTTGCTTACTTCTCCGTCTCCATTAAAATCCCATTCTTCGAAATTAACACGGATAGTATCATTTAAGTCTTTGAGCTCAATATTCTTTGTTTTCGCAAACTCTTTAAATATTAACTTGATTTCTTTTTGTATATCCTTTTCACTTAAAAAGTATGCATCTTCGAAATTAAAATCAAACATTTCCTGTTTTGTAACCGATTTGCTTTTATCCGTATCCATAAGTTCCAGATCGGATAATATTTCCTCATTGGCTTCGCTAAATTCAATAATATCATTCCCATTCTTATCCACATCTTTTAGCATATCTAAGACTTCTTGATTCCGCTCATTTTTAAGTTTATCTGCAAATTTTGAAATATCTTTTAAACACAGATCTTCCTTGCTATTATTTTGCATCATTAAAAAAACATCAAGTGCTTCATATGGATTTATTACATCATCATGGTTACTATCCAATATTTCAAAATCCGATATTTTTTTGTTTTGACTAAGTCCTAATATTGGTAGAACCAATAAGAATATTGCGATTAATTTTATATTTTTCATGATTATTTATTTTTAAGTTTATAACTTAAATACACTAATTGTGCAATCATAATATCCTGCACAGCAACTCCTGTAAGGTCAGTGATTGTTATTTGATCCTCATTTGTTCGTTGTAAATTCTTTTGTTGAATTGCCTTGCCAAGTTCTATCACCTTATCATGAGAAATAGATCCATCTTGTGTTGCACGATATATTTCTCCTCGACTTTTACTCTGTGCAATACTATCTGATATAACAATATCGGCTTTAGCTAGGATTTCACTTTCCAATTCTTGTTTTTCAGGCGTATCAGAACCAACAGCAGTAATATGAGTTCCAGTTTGAATGTCTTTTGCATGAAGCAATGCATTATGTGATGGAGTACTACTCACAATAAGATTGCAATTTTGTGCTAATTCAGCAGTGTTTTCAGCAATATGAATATGAAATTTTTTTTCCATTTCTGATTGAAATTTTAAAGCATTTTCCTTGTTGATATCCCAAATCCACACTTCGCGGCATGAATTATACTTTTGTAGATACTCCAACTGGAGTTTACCTTGAGTTCCCGTTCCAATAATACCAATAGCTTTAATATTTTTAGGTGCAAAATATTTTGCTGCCAACGCACCAGCTGCTGCTGTCCTAATATTAGTCAAATGACCTTCATCCAATAAAACTGCTTCCGTTTCTCCGGTTTTCTGATTGAAAACTAACATCAAACCCTGACTCGATGGAATACCTAGTTTTGGATTATCATAAAACCCGGATGCAATTTTAATTACATAATATTGCTCGTCTTTTATATATCCGTACTTGATATGTGTTTCGCCATTGTTTTTTTCAAACAATAGTTCACCCACGGGGGGTACAATGCAATTACCGTTGCTGTATTCTATAAAACCTTTTTCCATTGCAGCAACAATATCTATATTTTTTACAGTGGATAGGATCTCTTCTTTATTAATAATTGTTACCATAACTGTCTATTATATTAGTTAATAATGCATGATTAATTTTTTTTCCGGTAAGAACAAGAACTACATTCCTGCCTACGTATTTTTTGCTATGTAGAAGAGCAGCTACAGGAAGAGCAGCACCTGGCTCTATAATTGTTTGGTGGTTTTGTACGATAAAGGCTACTGCTTCTTTTATTTCTTTTTCATTAATTAACTCAAAACCATTAAGCTGATTTTTACAAATGTCAAATGTTATCGAATTAGCTTCTATACCACCGGCAGTGGCATCGGCAATAGTAGAAAGAGTACTGGGTGGAACAATCTTTCCGGATTTCACTGATTCATACATTTCAGATGCATTCACGGGTTGGCAGCCAATAACTTTAACCTTGTCATCATCAAAAAAGGAACATAGTCCGGAAATTAAGCCGCCACCACCAACTGGTCCCAGCACAGTATCAACTTCAGGCAATTGATCTTGAATTTCAACTCCAATGGTTCCCTGACCTTTAATAATCTCTGGGTCATTATAAGGATGAATAAGAATACTACCAGTTTCTTTAGCATAGCTTGTTGCTTTCGCTTCAGTTTCCATACTACTTTTCCCATACAGGTATTGCTTAACATCGTATTCCTTGAGCGCATCTTTTTTTACATCGCTAATATTTTCGGGCATAAACAACACACCATTAAAGCTAAACGCTTTAGAAGCAAATGCAAAAGCTGCGGCATGATTACCCGTGGATGCTGCAATAAAAGTTTTCTGAAAATCGTCTTTGTGAAGACTCTTGATTTTGTTTAATACACCCCTGAGTTTAAACGAGCCAGTGTGCTGCATGTGTTCCATCTTCAGAAAAACCTGGGCTCCCGAAATTTTGCTTAGCTTAGGAGAATACTCAAGTGGTGTTTTTAGAATATCTCCCTTAATGTTAAGATAAGCATCTTTAATCTCCTGTGGAAAAATACGCTTAGTCATAATAATTTGTTTTATGATCAGGCGCATAAAAAAATCTCAATACACCTAATCGATTTAACTTGATTAAGGTATATGGAGATATTCCATATCGATATCACCAATTTTCCCAATTTCTTCCTTACGATAGAAAATATGTGAACAACAATGTTGCTATTATCGTCTGGTGCAAATGTAAAAAAATATTTTATAAAGTAAAAGGTAATTGCATTTTAGCATTAAACACAACAAAAATATAACCGTAATATTCCGTTTATATCTAAATATCTCTAATAGCTTGGCTTGTTAAAATATTGTTTAATACGCTATTGCTATTTAGAAAATATATGTTATAATTTTATTTTTTTTAACTTTTCATGTGGATACATTTCCATGTTTGACCATTATTGCAAAGTTTCTCCTATTTTAACGAACCGCTGTATACGAGACCCGCTTGGTTTATCCTGAGCTTGAAGGGTACAGTGGTGCTTCGACAAGCCATTAGTTTAGCAAAATAAATTTACTTTATTAATTTAGATTATTATTTCTGAAGAACCAGAGAAAGAGAGGTGAACTAATTCGACATTTAAGCATTAAGGCTTATGCTGAGTATCAGACCTCCTTTTCTCCTGGATTTTCGTGCCAATTAGAATTTTAGGTTAATGACCTATTAATGGTTTTAGCTAAAAATCCGCCTTGGTTCATTCAGAGTTTATTAACTTTAAATGTAAAAATATGAAAAATTTATTTTGTGGGATTGATATTTCTAAAGATTCTTTAGATTATGCAACTTGCCGTGGTGAAGATAAAACTATTGTTTCTTCATCAAAAACAAAAAACAACAAGAAAGGGATTATGGGTCTGATAAAGCTTTTGCCAAAAGAATCAGATGAAATGCACGTCTGGGTTTGTTTTGAACATACTGGGAACTATGGTCTTTTACTTGCAAGTTTATTAGCTAAGAATAAAGTTGCTTTCTCAATGGTTCCTTCTTTAGATATAATAAAGTCTTCTGGATTAACCAGAGGCAAAACAGATGCTGTTGATGCCAAACGAATAGCATTGTATATAGCCACCAATAACTACAAGTTAAAACCAACGAATTTACCTTCAGATGAGATCTTAAAGATGAAGACATTGTTGACAATAAGACAACAATATGTAAAAATAAGAACTCAATTAAAAAACGCAGTTAAGTCATTGGCAATCACTGATAAAATCATTTTTCTGAAACCTGAAATAAGGCAATATCAAAAAGAAATTATCAGATACAATGACTTAATCAAGAAAATTGAAACTAAGATTAAGGATATAATCAAGAGCAATGATAGTCTGGATAAAAACTGTAATAAAATTACCGACATACTAGGAATTGGCTTAATAACAGCTTCTCTTTTCTTGGTAAGTACAAATAACTTTACAGCATTTGAAAATCCCAGAAAATTTAATTGTTATTGTGGTTTAGCTCCTTTTGAATACTCGTCAGGTACTAGTGTTAAAGGCCGTACAAAAACAAGTCATTATAGAAATAAAGAGTTGAAGTCTGCACTTTTTAAAGCTGCAAATACTGCAATAACACATGATATGCAAATGAAAACCTATTACAATCGAAAAATTGGCGAAGGAAAACATAAAATGACTGTAATTAACGCTGTTGCATGTAAATTAGTCTATAGAGTTTTTGCTGTTGTTAAACGTGAAAAGCCTTTTGTAAGAATGGCTATGTGACTTGTTTTTATCTGAGCAAACCATAAACATATCAACTTCTTAAACCTCTTTTATTTTTCAGTAATTGAAAAGTTCAAAAGTTCAAATTTTCAAATTTTCACATGTTCAAATTTTCAAATTTTCAAATCTTCAAATTTTCACATGTTCAAAGGATAAGACTAAGATTTCCTCCTTCGCTATTTTTTTCTCTCACCCACCTATGTTCAGAGGCAATTTTAAGATTTTCATTCCAGAAAAACAGAAAAAAGACACTCATTTCAGATTGAATTTTGCAAAACTCATCTTTTCTTTTGCTATTACAATTAAGATCATGAGCATAGTTTTGAGCATCTAATCCAAAGATTTTTAAACAATTATTTTCATTGGTCTTGCGATCACGGGCATTATTTGTCCATCGAATTTCAATAATATTATTATCTAAAAAATCCACGTTCAAATTTTCAAATCCACCCAGATCGCCTGATACTGGTTTGAGTATATCAAAATCAGGATTTCCGTTTTCATCAAAGGCATGTATATTGATCTTGCAAAATAGATTTTGTCCGGACAATTGCTGGCATCTTGCCTCCGGATTCCAATACGGCCGTATGAGCTGATGTAGATTCCTGCTGACAAATGCATTCGCATCACGAAATTTGGAACGCTGCTTCTGCTGTGCCGGCGTTTTTGGGTTTTTTACTTTTGATGGTCGACTTTTAATATAAGGCTTTCCATAACGACTGGAGAAAATCGCATTGGCCAGTCTCCCACTTAATTTATCATTTCGTATCCGTGCCATAGTAAAGCAATATTAAAGCTGGATTAACAATGGATCAAAGCTGGATTCATCCAGACTTGATCCAGCGTTGATCCAGTGCTGATCCGGTCTTGTATTGGAGTTACTGAGGTTAAGTTGTGTATTGGGTTATTTTTTGTTATTAATTGTTATTAATTGTTATTCAGGTTTCAGATTACAAGTTTATGTTTTAGGTTACTTGTTGCTAGTTGCTAGTTTAAAGGTTCAAAAGCTTAAAGTGACATTATACATAATAGCAATGTACTTCTATTGTATTACAATTGTATGACTATTGAATGACTGAATGTTCAAATGTTCAAAGGATAAGACTAAGATTTCCTCCTTCGCTA
>Ga0208902_1001431_pt1 | contig 11363 bp, 10 predicted proteins | sample AntAceMetag02UKH_FD_184767 | JGI IMG/M metagenome (GOLD analysis project Ga0208902, IMG submission 184767) | Saline lake microbial communities from Ace Lake, Antarctica - Antarctic Ace Lake Metagenome 02UKH (SPAdes) (version 2) | ecosystem: Environmental > Aquatic > Non-marine Saline and...
GTCGGGAAACACTGAGCGCCCCCTCCGTCTTTCCTGCCTCCCGGCCCAAGCAGCCCGAAACAGCAAGCACAGGAATCAGTACCAGAGCCAGTATTAGATGCCTTAACTTCATACGCTTCTCCCAACACAGGATTCAGCAGGGGTAAAGACCTGGTTCAGTGAAAAGGCCCCCTCTACAAGAGACAGGATAGAGAGGCCGGGAAGACCCCCCTACCCTGTCGCCACAAAGTACGTTATCTCTACCAGACCCTACTTGACCACTACGGTCAGGTCGAAGGTCTGACCTGCCTTGGTACCGCCATCCCAGGGCTGGCTGTACTCCATAGACAGGCTGCTGGTACCCGACTTGAGCGCCTTGAAGGTCCATACCTCTTCACCGCCGGCGCCGACCATACCGGTATCTTCCGGGGCATTATAGGTACCGCCCTGCGATTGCAATACGGACGTATCACCAACGGACTTCAGTTCCCACTGGAAACCGGTGGTTTGATTAGACTCCAGGGTTACCGTCAGCGTGCCGCCAGCGGCGATTTCAACCTGTTTCCCCGAAGACGACTCATCGACAGATACCGCACTGGAGGCAGCGGGACCGGCCGAAGAACAGCCGAACAGGCCCAGCGACATAATAGCCACAACGGCAATGAGCACCATAAATCTTTTCTTCACTGTTTCATTCTCCCTATAACAATACTTTCGTTGAACACAGTTTATCCTTCTCCATTTACTGCAGCAGCAGCCCGACAAAGTTCAGGGTAAAGGTTATCGTGCCGCCAGCAGACAACTGCTGATTCGGTGAGGGTGTAATATTACTTAACTCTGCCTGGTCAGGACCACCCGAGTTATAGCTAAGGGTGTAGCTTCCCTGCGGACAGTTGTCAAAGGTATAGGGCACCGAGCCGTTGGAATCCACGTACGGTCCGTTCAGGGTATAGCTGGCATCCCCATCCCACTCAGCACCATTTAAGGTGGCATTGACTATCACGGTACCACTGGCCTCGGAATGGAAGTTCAGGGTGTAGGTTATGGTACCACCAGAGGACAGGGTCTGAGTTGGCTGTGGTGAGATGCTGATTAAGGTCGCCCCGATGGGACCACCGCCGTGATAGGTGAGGGTGTAGCTCCCTGCCGGCAAGCCACCGAAAGTATCCGGCATCGAAGTGCTGGAGTCCGTCACCGGTCCGCTGATACCGTACTTGATTGACCCTGAGCCCACTGCTGTCTGCCAGGTCTTGCCGTCAAGGAGGGCATTGACCTCGATGGTGCCACTAGCCTCGGAATGGAAGTTCAGGGTGAAGGTTATCGTCCCGCCATCGGATACCGTCTGGCTCGGTGAGGGTGAGATGTTGGACAGGGTCGCTCCGGAAGGTCCGCCCGAGCGATAGGAAACGGTATAGGTCCCGCTAGGCAGGTTGGTCAACGTCTGGGGCACCGAGGTATCGGCATCCCGGTACGGCCCGCTTATATTATAGCGGACAGCCCCGCTCCACGACGCACCGTCAAGGGTCGCCTTGATCTTTATTGTGCTGGCCGCTTGCGAAACAAAGTTCATAGTGAAGGTGGTTGTCTTATTCGCCGAGGTGGTCTGGGTCGGCTGCGGGGTGATACTGGTCAGGGTCGCCCCGGACGGACCACCGTGATTATAGACCAGGGTATAGGTTCCCACCGGCAGGTTGTTAAAGGTCTCGGATACCGAGGTATACGAGTCGGAATACGGCCCGCTCAGGGTATAGTTTACCTTCCCCGTCCAGGTCGAGCCGTCAAGGGTTGCCTTTACCCTTACCGAACTGGTGTTTTCGGAGTAGAAGTTCAGGGTAAAGGTGGTGGTATGGCCCGCAACTACGGACTGGGTCGGCTGCGGCGAAATACTGGCCAAGGTCGCTCCGGACGGACCGCCTGAGTTATAGCCTACCGTATAGCTACCAGCAGCTATGTTGCTGAACGTCTGGGCTACCGAGGACCCGGAATACCCCTGGGGCCCGGTTACAGTATATTTGACCTTCCCCGTCCAAGAATCACCATCAAGCGTTGCGTTAACCTTAAGCGCCGTGGTGGCTTCGGTCTCAAAATTGAGGGTGAAGGTTATCGTACCGCCATCAGATAGGCTCTGGGTCGAGACTGGCGTGATATCAGAGAAGGTCGCCCCGGCCGGACCACCGGAGCTGTAGCCCAGGGTATAGCTTCCGGTAGGTACGTTGCTGAAGCTCTGGGTTACTGAAGAACCAGAATAGGTCTGCGGGCCGCTTACGGTATAGTTGACTCCCCCCGTCCAGGAGGCGCCATCAAGAGTAGCATTTGCCACTATCGTACCGACACCAGGCTCCGGCGGTGGTGGTGGCGAAGACCCCGGCGTCTGGAAAGCCCAGGCTTCCGTCCATGTTGAAGTCTGGCCGCCCTTACTGGCATTCGCCTTCCAGTAGTAGGTCTGGCCTTCACCCAGCTTGCCACTGGGTACGGTGTAGCTGGGACTGGACAGATTTGATTCATCAATAATCAAATCCTGGAAGTTACTGTGCTCCGATACCTGGATTCGATAGGTAGCATCAGCATAATTACAGTTCCAGGCCAGTATCGGCGTTAGTGATGAGACCGTACTGCCATTAGCCGGTGTCTCCATGGTAACCGTCGGCGCAACCCCCTCGCCGCAGCCGGAAAGGCCGAGCAAACCCACCAGTAATAATAAGGCTACATACTTCCTGTATCTTTTCACTTTTACCTCCCGTGGTCATTTTCTTTCGCTTACGCCTATCCGTAACTGCCGTAAAAGAAAACGAACTGGTTTACTTTGCCCTACATTGTATCACAGAATGTCAATCCTTTTCCTTTAATAAAGCCTTCAGCAACTTCCTGGTATTTTACAACAGGGAGGCTAAACAAAAGATTAACAAAACTAGTGGAATTATAAATATTTTCTAAGCATTTACGTGATAATCCTCAAAACGAGGGAACTATTGATACGGGAAACCCAATGCAGTATAATGAGGGACTAGCAGGCGGACAGTGAGTCGCTGGTTTGGAAGGAGACAGGTATGGAAATCAGGAAGACCTACCAGAACATAAACCCCGAGTTGCTCTATGATGAGATAAGGGACTTCACCCTGAAGCAGGGGGTAGTCTTAGCAGAGACCAAGATGGAAACATACCAGGTTACCGGCGATTCATCATCATTCATTTCCCGGGGCAACCTGGCCTTCAAGGCACAGGACAAGACCGACAAGGGGGGGAAGGAGTGTCTCAGGGTACATATCGTGGGCTCAGCTAAGGGCGAGACCAGAGTAATAATTAATGTTGATGAGGAGCTTTTCCCACCGGAAAAGCTCACCGCTCTACAGAAAGATGTGGATTTTATTTTCACTTCATACGAAGTGACCCACCCTGATTCCTATTAGAGCGGAATTGCCTGGATTGTAGTTTGATGGAGCGAACTTAAGGAGAGCCATTAGATGAAACAATACACGCCAGGAAATATTCGTAACCTTTCCCTGCTGTCTCATTGCGGCGCCGGTAAGACGTCGCTATCGGAGGCAGTTTTGTTCACGCTCGGTATCACTACCCGATTGGGTAAGGTTGATGACGGGACAACTACCTCAGACTATGACCCTGATGAGGTGAAACACAAGATCAGCCTTAACCTGACCCTGATCCCCTGTGAGTGGCAGGACACCAAGATTAACCTTATCGATACCCCCGGTTATACCGACTTTGTCGGTGAGGTCAAGGCAGCCGTCCGGGTCAGCGAAGGAGCGGTAATCGTAGTCTGCGCCGCCTCCGGTGTTGAGGTCGGTACAGAACAGGTGTGGGGCTATAGTGAGAAAGCCGGCTTAGCCCAGCTAATCTTCATTAATAAGATGGACCGTGAGAACGCCGACTTTTACCAGACCGTGGAACAGATTCAGGCGAAGTTCGGCGCTAAGTGTGTTCCGATACGATTACCGATAGGCACCCAGAGTGATTTTCAAGGGACGGTTGATCTCTTGACAATGAAAGCCTACCTCGGTTCCCCAGCGAAGGAGGCGGAGATACCCTCCTCAGTAGAGGCACAAGCCATCTCCTTCCGGGAGAAACTAATCGAGGCGGTAGCCGAGATTGATGATAAGCTTATTGAGAAGTACCTCGGCGGTGAAGAACTCAGTCTAGAAGAGCTAACCGATAGCCTGCGCAAGGCAACCAAGAGCGGGCAGATTGTACCCATTCTGGTTGGCTCCGCGGTGCAGAATATTGGGATTACCCCCCTGCTCGACGCCGCCTGTAACTACCTGCCCTCACCCGGAGAGCAGGATGTGGCTATCGTTGATGACTCCGGTGCCGAGGTAGAGAAGATTAAGCCCAGCCAGGACGCCCCACTGGCGGCCCTGGTGTTTAAGACCAGCGCCGACCCCTATGTCGGTAAGCTTACCTACTTCCGAGTCTATCATGGTGCTATTGACAGCAACTCCCAGGTATGGAACGTGACGCGAGGTGAGATAGAGCGCATCGGCCAGCTGTTTATCTTAAGAGGTAAGAACCAGGAGGCGGTATCCCAGCTCGGCGCCGGAGACATCGGAGGGGTAGCCAAATTGAGTATCACCAGCACCGGCGATACCTTGGGCAGCCGGGACAAGCCACTGAAAATAACCCCCGTTCCATTCCCGGAGCCTATCTTCAGCGAGGCAGTACACCCCAAGACCAAGACCGATGTTGATAAGCTGGGCACAGCCCTCACCAGACTGGTCGAGGAAGACCCTACCCTGCGCGTAAGCAGGGATAACGACACCAATGAGACTATTCTATCCGGCCTTGGCGAGACACAGCTTGCTGTAGCCGCTGACAAAGCGCTGCGTAAGTTCGGGGTCGGTGTGGAGATGGCAACGCCAAAGGTACCCTATAAAGAGACGATTACAGTAACGGCCAAGGCTGAGCATAAACATAAAAAACAGAGTGGCGGACATGGCCAGTACGGGCACGTTCTTCTTGAGCTGGAGCCCATGCCCCGCGGCAGTGGTCGTGAGTTTGTTAACAAAATAGTCGGTGGTACTATCCCCAAGAACTATATCCCCGCAGTAGAGAAAGGGGTCAACGAAGCGATGATAGAAGGTGGGCTAGCCCGCTACCCGGTGGTGGACATAAGAACGATATTATATGATGGCAGCTTTCACCCAGTCGATTCCTCCGACATATGCTTCAAAATTTCCGGGGCGCAGGCACTAAAGAAAGGCCTGGACAAGGGACAGCCTATCCTCCTCGAACCGATAATGAATGTCAGGGTGAGAGTGCCCGAGAAATTCACCGGTGACATTATCGGTGAACTTAACGGCAAGCGGGCCCGGGTGCTGGGTATGAACCCTGAGGGGGAAACTAACGTTATTGAGGCACAAGCACCACTGGCTGAGATTTTGCGCTACGCCATAGACCTAAAATCGATAACCCAGGGCCGGGGCAGCTATACTGTAGAGTTCAGCCACTACGAAGAGGCACCGGTCCAGATTACTCAGAAGATCGTTGCCGAAAGGCAGGCAGAGAAAGGCTAGAACCCTCTCCCACCTTCCGCCCAGTTAATTTGTTCCCGACGCCCAGCAAGAGCAAAGTAATTTCTTGCCTCTTGATGGCGATGCCCCAGTAAAGAACCGGTGCACCGCCATCGAATTCCTAAGAGACCATTCTTTCTATTTGGAAATCTTCCTTATGTGCTTGATGTACTTAAGGCAGCCGACATCAGTACCCACTATCGCTTCCGAAGCACGCAGGGCACTCATCATCCCGATATCTTTGGGGTCAATGAAGGCCATATCCAGTCCCGCCTCAAGAAGCATGGCCAGGAAAGCCTGGTTAATCAGGCTACGGTGAGGTAAGCCAAAGGAGATATTGGACAGACCTACCGAGGTCTTTACCCCCCGGCCGCCATAGCGCTTCTTGATTGCCCGGGTACTCTCAATAACAGCACGGCCCTGCTCCTGATTACTGCCGATAGTCATCACTATGGAGTCGATATACAACCGGGAGGGATCCACTCCAGCCTCATCCAGCGTACAGACCATTATATCTACTTCTTCGAGACGCTCCTCAACTGTCTTGGGCATCCCAGTCTTTCCCCCCATAGGCAATCCGATAATATCGCCATCGAAATTCTTAACGATATCAATGAAGGCTCGCTCTCTGGGGTCATTATTAATGGAGTTGATGAGAGGACGTTCCTGGCAAAGCTCCAGTCCAGCCGCCATCGCCTTAACGTTAGGGCTATCAATGGCCAGGCGCACTTTACCCACCTCATCATGAATAAGACCGATGGCCCATTTCATATCATCAATCTCATCCTCCATGCTGGTAGCGGTATTAACATCAATGATATCCGCTCCAGCCTCTACCTGCTCCCGGGCAAGACGCCTGATGGTAGCTTCGTCCTTGGTTTCAAGCGCTGCCTTAACCGATTTCCGTGTTGAGTTGATTAATTCTCCGACTACTAGTATTTCAGTCACCTCCTAACTTACTTATCCGGTTTAACCGGAAATCCCGGATTTTGCCTTAAATCTATTCACCGAGTTAATCTCAATATCCAATAGCTCAGCAATACGGAACTTAGCCTCCATTCCCTTCGGTCGGTCGGGCATCTGCTGAATGAGCCCCAGATTAAGCTCATCCCGCACCGCACCCATAATAATCGAGTCGGAGAGCTCTCTAACAGAGACCTTGAGTTTACCGGCAACGTACTCCTTAGCTTCCTTGATCCTCATACCCTTGGCCATCTCCATTCGTGCCACCAGATCTCCGGCGGTACGCATTCCCCCCATCCCCGATGCCATAGCGTGAGCTTCAAGCATACCATGGATGTCTCCAATGCCTACCTACACCCCGTCCAACTGACAGATCTCAACCACCGCCTTGGACGCCCTGGTCACCGCATCTACCGGCGGGGTATCACTCAAGGGAATACCACCAACACCCATACCCATATTGGCGTGAACTGGTATCTGGGAAGCCTTAGTACAGGCTTTCGTATAGGTAATAACACGGGAGACATTCCAAGGACAGCTCCTCGAGGTAACGATATTCGCCACCGGGCCAAAAACATTAGCCCCGGCCTTCTCAGCCATTTTTACCTGCTGATGGGGCCACAAGCCAGCCAGACGCACTCCATCATAGGTTAGTGCTCCATGTATTCCCAGAACGAACTCTCCGGCCATCCCGATATTGATCATCAAACCGGGGTGCTTCTTCTTAAGCTGCTCAGTCGCCATCAGGGCAGCCTTAAAGTCAATGTCACCGAACGCCCCGGTAGTATCAAAGTTAATAAGATCAGCACCGGCCTCGTAGATGCCACTTCCGACATAGACCATATCTCTGACGGCATGCTCAATCATGCCTTCCGCGCTCTCCCGGGCCTCTTTTATCATCCCCTTATTTAGCAGTTCCGTAGGATTGGGAAAGGGCCCATCAGGCTGGGTATATAAGCCCAAGTTAGGCATCGCCCCGTACCAGAAGGGGGCGGCAGTAACCAGCATAGTGCGCTCCACCAATATCCGCTCATCAGCCAGAATAGGCCTTAATGGCTTATAGCTATAGTCAATATGGCCGTATTCGATAATGTCAGCACCCAGCGCCCTTTCATAGAGTTCTGAAGCTACCATCCTGCCACAGTCTATCCCCAGTCCGGCCCCACCCGACACACCGGCAGTTATTTTCACAGTACCCTCATCACTCGAGAGTACGACCTCTTTACCCGGCTCTACGCTGACAACCCTTTCCGGCCGGACATAGATATCCACGATGTGCTCTATCTCATCCTTAGTCAGCAGGGGGACTTCAGCCCTTTCAGCGGCATCCTTGGTTCCTTCTTCGACATCCTTTCTTACTTCATCATCGGTCATCTCGACCACAACGCCATCACCTAAACGCTGCATCGTCTTTGCCATCACCAATTACCTCCTTTATTCAAATAAAACACCATATTCTGCCTCAAGAAAATAGACAAATATTAGAACACACTAACCTCCTTTCCATATTCTCAAAGTCAGCTTAGCAGACTACTGGCACAATCTCTAACCTACAGGCTCACTATCCTCTCCTCCAGATTGCTGATACATGAAAGAAGAAAAGCGGCCGCTCTTAAAAACTGTCACCGAATACTTCTCAATCTTCCACTGGGGAATCCGGCACTTCTCACAGGTCTTAGCATACCACTTGTTACGAAGCCAGCGCGCCGCATGACTGTTCTTGGAATTACGAACTACCATCTGCTTGTTACAATGAGTAGTTACAAAGGCATAAGAACTACTCCTCACCTCAAAGGTCTTGATGCCGTGGAGAACCCCCCCCCGTGAGGGCCAGAGCTTAATCTTCTCCACCAGCTTGAAAAGGGGGACCCGTTTGGGATAATAGATCTTTCTTTGCATCGAACCTGACAATTTCCTTTCCCTTGTTATAACCGAATTATGGCGGGGAGTCCGAGAGTTACACTCGGCTACACAAATTTAGAGTCTGTGCGATCTTTCCGATCAACCCCCCTCTTATTTCTAATACCCCCTAACTAAAACAACAGGCATTAAGGAGCATAGCAGCCACACCAATCTCCAGGCTGTCATGAATCAAGCGCTCTTTGACCATAGCATAAGCCTCTCCATCCAGCATCAACGGCGACGCCGGTGCCGCAATCAGCGTTTCCGGCTTAACATACCTCGCCCGGATATTGTCGGCCGAAGGCGAGGCATCAAAGAACACGGTATAGCGGCTAAGCGCCTCCTCGAGATTAGCTTCCAAGGTAATCTCGTGATGCTCTCTTACCAACAGCCCCATTCTATCCTGGTCAAGGTCAAAAGCACCTACCTTAGCCCCCTTCTCCTTAAGAGATAAGACCGCATTCCAGCCTACCCGGCCAGCCCCACCAATCACTAGCACTCCGCGCTTATCAAGACCCCCGGCCATAGCTTCCAAAGCGACAACATACCCCCTCGCCGTCGCCTCCACATTATAAACAACCCTCCTTGCCAAGAGATTCAGGGCGATAAACTGGTTATCATCAGCGAGGAAAACGATATCAGCGCCTCTCTCGACCCCCTCCGCCAATCCAGCTACATCACTATCCTCTGTCCGGAACACATCAGCGCCAAGATAGGACAAAATTCCGGCAACCGTCTCAACAAAACCCTCAATTACTCCTTGTCCTACGGCCACCGGGATCACAGCTACCCTTCGGGAAGCCATGGTATCTACCGTCTTTTTCTCACTACCACCAATAGAACGGCCGGCAATCTCCTTAAGCGACAACCCCGTTTTTCGAACCAACTCAGTATCATACCGGGAAAGTCCCTCCCTGATATCAACCATATCTTCTTTTTTTAGACGCCCCACCTCATTCACCCTCTGGACAGCGGCGCGGCAGCAAGACCCACCCCACCAGATCCATCCTCAAGACAACCATCTTCCTCAAGATAGTCTCTAATATTTTCAATAACCCGCTTGTGTCCAAGCCAAGCCTGCTCCAGTCTTTCCCCAGAAGTAACCAGAGTGGCTACCAGTGGGAGTTGCTCCTGATTAAAGTTCGACAGGCCGACATCGGCGCCAAAAAACCGGGTAGTCATTTCCAGGGGGCCAGCTTCTGTCATAATATGTTCCCCCAGAATCTCCAGGCTGGTTCCAGAGATCTTAACATGCTCGTAGACCACTCCCCTTGCTACCTTCACTTCGGGGACCGGCGGTAGTGTATCCTTAACAAAGATGTCTCCCAGCAACTTGAGCATATTTATCCCGGTGGACATGTAAACCGCAGTAGGTGTCTGACTGGGAAGTCTGGCATCAATCTCGAAGACCTTGAGAACACCCCGGTCAAGGACAAACTCAACGTCCATTATCCCCTTCAGATGAAGGCCACGGGCAATGGTGAGCGCAATGTCCTTAATCTGCCGCTCTAACAACACGGAAACCCTGGCTGGAGCAAGTACCCTTTTGCAATCATACCGGGCATCCATTTCCAGCTCAGTAACCTGAAGTACGGTATAGTGCCCAGCCAGTCCCAAGACCTCGACAGAATAGGACGGGCCCTCGAGGTATTCCTGCAGTACCCAGTCTTCCAACCCCGAACCGACACGACCAACAAAATCACTGAGCTCCTTTTCGTTATCAATCCTGGTTACCCCTTGACTACCACTGGAAACGGATGGTTTTATCATAAGCGGTAACCCGCACTGAGGCCAGCTTCGTGGCAGGGGGATACCCAGCTTTTCAAAAAGGTGGTTGGAACGCTTCTTGGAATTAGTAACCGAATATGCTACGGCATCATAGGCCAAAGGGATACCTACCGCACCAGCACACTTCTCTAGGGCCCTCAGGGCAACGGTACCTTCAAGTGCCGGGACAATCAGGTCAACTCTTTCTTTTTCTACCAACTGACATAGAGCCGGTGCATCCTTCACGACGTCGCACTGATAGAAAGAGTGACACAACCCTGACGCCGGTAGACCCGGCTTCCTATCTACCAGAAGCACCTCCCACCCCGCTTCACGGGCCAGGAAGGCGGCTTCAACACCCTGCAGTTTTCCTCCAACAATCGCCACTCTCAAAACAACACCTCTTCCCCAGCGCAGCATCTGGTAAGGTAGCTTTTCCTTTCCTGCTCAATCCAGGAGATATAATCACTAAGCTCCGCTTTAGCCAGTCCCAATTCGTTGAGGATAGGGGTTATCCCTTCTACCGTACGATAGCCCTCCGAGACATCCAGGGTACTCTCGGCGACACCCACCATTCCCGAACGGGGAAGAATCAATGAGGTCACCACATTAGCTCCCGCCTCCAGCTTACCCCGCAGCCCATCGATACCGTATACATCTAAAGATGCCGGCACTAACCGATCGGGAAACAGCAGGCGTAAAACAGCGATAATCAGCAGTTCGCGCATCTTGGCGGGTGGTGGAAAACCGTGCATGGGAATCCCTTCCTGCGGAACAAAATTCATCACCCGCACCTGATGAGCTCCCATATCCTTCATCACCACCATCGAATCAACCACGTCTTCCAAAGACTCCCCCACCCCGCTCAAGATACCTTCTTCTATAAGCAGTCCCAACCTGGCCGCCTTGTATTTTACCCTGAGTCTATCGTGATAACTCTGGTTCAAGCGAAGCTGATGGAAGAGTTTTTCGTTATGGGTCTCCTGATAGCAGGCATACCATTCCGCCCCTGTCTCAAACAGCTTCTCCAAAACCACATCGGGAACAGCTCCCGGAGAAATCATTACCGGTAAAGAGGTCTGCCGTTTAATCTCCTTTATCAGACCAAGCAGGGGGTCAAAACCACCCTCTCTACCGTAATAGAAGGGGTCCTCCCCCATGGTCAAATCAAGCAGGTGAACCCCCGAGTCCACCATTTCAAGGGCTGTTTCAATAACCTGGCTATCGGCC
>Ga0208902_1001432_pt1 | contig 11357 bp, 9 predicted proteins | sample AntAceMetag02UKH_FD_184767 | JGI IMG/M metagenome (GOLD analysis project Ga0208902, IMG submission 184767) | Saline lake microbial communities from Ace Lake, Antarctica - Antarctic Ace Lake Metagenome 02UKH (SPAdes) (version 2) | ecosystem: Environmental > Aquatic > Non-marine Saline and Alkaline...
AGCATAGCTTCTTTATCCAGGCTGTCGAGAAATTTTGCCAGAGGGGCAGCGATTGCACTATCAGCTATAGAATCAAATCCTGTATTCGGGCCGAGAGTGTCTTTCATTCGAGTGTTGGTATCCCGGAGAGCTCCGATATGCATCTGCATAACCCAGCCTCTGGTAGCATGCATTTTGCCAATTTCCCGTAAGGCAGCTGTGTAGAGAATTTCAGCATCAGCTTCAGACAGGGTTTTTCCTGATCGAACTGCGGTAAAAGTATCTTCGATTTCTCCTGCAGATGCCTCGCGGTATATAGGAACAAAAATTGCATGGTCTGCCAATCGGCATCCTGTATGGTGAAAATAATCATGTCTGCTTTTCAAGGCACCAATATAGGAAGAGAAGCTGGTGATTTCTACTCCAGAAACAGATGCAAGAGAATCCAGATAGGTATTGAGTTCTTTTTGGCTGCCGAAATTCAGGGCTTTATCCGGACGGAAGGTCGGTAATACTTTCGTAAGAAAATCAGGATCTTCAGACAGTTTTTTATGATACTCAAGCGAGTCGATAGGATCATCGGTTGTGCACGCTACACTAACCCGGGAATTTTTCAGGAGATTTTTTACGGAAAATTCCTTTTTTGCAAGCATATCAGCACTCTTCTCAAAGATATTTACCGCTGTTTCGGCTGACAGAAGATCTGTTATTTCGAAATATCTCTGGAGCTCCAGATGTGTCCAGTGGTAAAGGGGATTCCCAATAGTCTTTGGAACTGTTGCTGCCCAGGCACAAAATTTATCAAGATCAGAAGCTGTGCCGGTTATTAACTCTTCATCAATACCATTTGCACGCATTGCCCGCCATTTGTAGTGATCACCATTGAGCCAAATTTGTGTTAAATTGAGAAAATTTCGATTTTCAGCAATTTCCTGAACCGGCAGGTGGCAGTGATAATCAAAAATAGGCATGTTTTTAGCGTACTCATGATAGAGAACTTCAGCTGGTTTTGAGGAAAGTAGAAAATTGTCATCCATAAAAGGTTTCATATAAAACTCCTGTCTCCCATCCTTAGATGTTATGTACCAAATATCCGCCGTCTATCGGAATGGTAACCCCGGTAATAAATCCGGCAGCCTTTTCACTGGCAAGAAAAAGGGCAGCTCCGGCTAGTTCGGAAACATCGCCAAACCGACCGAATGGGGTATGGTTAATCACATCTTTTCCACGAGGGGTAAGATTACCACTCTTCTCATCTATAAGGAGCGCACGATTCTGTTTTCCGATAAAAAATCCTGGAGCCAGGGCGTTTACCCGGATTCCGTCAGCAGCAAACTCTTTTGCTGTTGCCATGGTAAGGTTAAGAACTCCTGCTTTTGCTGCATCGTAGGCCCAAACACCAGAGAGCGGAATGTAAGAGGACATCGATGCAAGGTTAATGATAGAGCCTGGTTTTTTATTCTTTATCCACCAGGCAGCAGTGACTTTCGTCGGCACTAACAGACCGGCTACAAGATTAAGTTTTACTATGCTTTCGAAAAGGGCTACATCTGTCTCTACAAATGGTGATTGCCCCCGATTTCCCCCGGCTGCATTTACCAGGACATCTACGGATCCAAAATGTGCATATGTTTTTTCCAGTGCCTGTGTGGTAGATTCTTCAGACATTGCATCAACCTCAACAGGTAAGATTTTTCCGGAAATTCCGGTTGCTGAGGAGAGGCGGTCTGAAGCAGCTTCTGCAAATTCCAGTTTTATATCCCAAAGTGCTACATTAGCACCGTTTCTCAGGTAAGCTTCTGCCAAAGCGCCGGCAATTGCCCCGCCGCCCCCAGTAAGGATTACCGTTTTGTCCTGAAGGCCGAACATCTCATTAATATAATTCATCTTAATACCTCTTTTTAGTTATTTTACCTGAATCAATGCAAGAACTTATAAAGAAACAGGAATACGCCTAAATCGCATAAATTGCGGCAGCCCGTCTTCAATAATCGTATTTACTTCGCCCATTATCAGTGGGCGGGCATATGCAAAAAACTTTTCAGTAACAAAAAAACCATCTTCTGAAATCCACTCTTTCGGGAAGAGTTTTTCTCCATTGGCCACATCTGACAAATCTGCTGTTCCCGTTGTGTATGCGTATGGACTGGTTTTCTCCCGGACAAGAGTGACCATTTTGCCGCTTACCCCCTGAATAGCCAATTCAACGGCTTTTTTCCCCGTAGCATAAGCCTCTTCTGAATCTGTCTGAGAAGCAAAGTGCAAACCGGTTCTTTGAATAGTGGAGGGGATTGCAAACCGGGCTTTAACCCCTGCTTTTGTCTCTACCAAATTTTTTATATATAAACCTGTTCCCCCGAGTTGGGTATGGCCGAATGCATCCTTTGCAAACGCACCCTTCTGTTCGGCAATGTAAGTTCCATCTGCATATTTTGTACCTTCTGAAGCTACAATAACACAGCGCCCAATGAGTTCCAGAAAATACTTGACCCGGGCAATAAAAGCATCTTCATCAAAAGGAACTTCAGGAAGAAGGATAATATGCGGGGCATCTTCCTCATTGCGTTTTGCAAGCGCAGTCCCGGCAGCAATCCAGCCGGCGTTTCTGCCCATAGCCTCAATTACATTTACCGTATCGGTAGTATAGAGAGCTTCAGTATCTCTTCCTGCTTCCATAGTCATCGCAGCAAGGTATTTAATGACACTCCCGTATCCCGGGCAGTGATCGGTGCATGCCAGGTCATTATCAATAGTTTTAGGTACTCCCATCGCCCTGAACTCATATCCGGTACGTGCTGCAAGTTTGTTCACTTTATCAGCGGTATCCATAGAATCATTCCCGCCAATGTAGAAAAAATAACGAATATTATACTTAACAAAGACATCCAGAACTTTTTTATAGTCTTCTTCAGTTTTTAACTTATACCGGCAAGAGCCAAGTGCGGCAGCTGGAGTAGTTCGCAACCCTTCAATAGTTTTCGGAGACTCTTTTCTTAAGTCAAAGAAGTCCTCATTTACTACACCAAGAATTCCATTGTGTGCAGCAAAAACTCCTTCAATTTCAGAATGCTTTAGTGCTTCCTGAATTACCCCGCAGGCGCTTGAATTTATTACAGCGGTTGGCCCCCCGCTTTGGGCTATAACACAGTTTCCTCTCACTTATTTCCCCTATTAATTTAATATATCGCTTTTAATGTCTCTATTTTGAATTCAGCCAGGGCTGTTTCCCCGGAAAAACCGCAGTCTGTTACCAGAATATCTATATCACCCGGACGGGCAAAAATGGAGAATGCATTAATACTGAATTTCGATGAATCTGCTGCAACAACTCTTCTGGTTGAATTTATTAGTGCCTGACGTTTCATCTCGGACTCAATAATGTTTTGAGATGAAAAAATACCTTGCTCTGAAAAACCGGTTGTTCCAAGGAAGCAGATGCTGAATTGAAACTCTTTTAGGCTGTTAACGGCAGAAGGTCCTATAAATGCACCTGATTCTTTCCGATAGCTGCCCCCGAGAGAGTAGAGCAGTACATTCTGTGCTCCGGATAATTCAGCCATAATATCAATTGAGTTTGTAACTACATGCAAATTCATGTCACGAATTTCTCTTGCCAGCATCAGACAGGTGCTGCCGGAATCAAGATAGACAGTATCGCCATTACTAATCAGCTCGCTGGCTTTCACAGCAATAGCCTGTTTTGCACCAAGATTTTCCCTCTGTCGAATATCAATAGTTTTTATCAGTCTGAAATCCTCGGCAATCATTGCCCCGCCGTGAGTTCTGATTAGGCATCCCATCTTTTCCAGTGCGGTAAGATCTTTTCGAATTGTCACTTCTGATACAGAAAGCCGTTCGGCTAATTCCGGGACTGCAATTTCCCGAAGTAAAGAGAGTATTTTTAGAATTTGTTCGTGACGTGCTATATACATGAACTTTCATTTCCTTTCGTTACTGAGAATACAAGTTGGAATAAATATTGTCAATATTCTATATTAATTAAATTAATAATATATTAAATATATATGAAACAAAAAGATAAGGAATATATTTTTTAAAAAAACCTATATTGACGAAATTGCATGTTGTATGATAGAACTTTCAGTATCTTACGAAAAACAAAAACAAAAGGATGGTTATATGAATCCTGCAAAAAAACTGCGTGATTTAAAACCGGAAAAACAGTTCTTTATCGGGTTGGATTCTGATGGATGTGTGTTTGATACCATGGAAATTAAGCACAAGGAGTGTTTTTGTCCCAATTTTATTGAAAAATTCGGCCTGCAGTCAGTCTCCCGATACAGCAGGGAAATTTGGGATTTTGTAAATCTCTACTCTACCATGCGTGGATGCAACCGGTTTCTGGCTGTGATATGGGCTTTGGATCTATTGGAAAGGAAACCTGAAGTAGTTAAAAGAGGTACAGAACTTCCAAAACTTACAGAACTGCGAAATTGGATCAAACGGGAAACAAAACTGGGAAATCCGGCATTATTGAAAGAGATGGAAACAAATAAAGCACCCGAGTTCGATATCGTATATGATTATTCAATTTCTGTTAATAACACCATCGAGCGGATGGTTCATGGGATTCCCCCTTTTCCCTTCGTTCGTGAGTGTCTGGAGAAGGTGGAAGATCTGGCAGATATGATTGTAGTTTCCCAGACTCCCTATGAAGCTCTTAATCGGGAGTGGGCGGAGCATGGGATTGATAAGTATATAAAGATAATTGCAGGACAGGAGATGGGTACAAAAACCGAACATCTTGAGTTTGCTGCTGTGGGGAAGTATCCGTTAGATCAGATACTCATGGTGGGTGATGCCCCTGGCGACTTGAAAGCGGCGAAAGCAAATGGTGTACTGTTTTATCCGGTAAACCCGGGCAACGAGGATGCTTCATGGGAAAGGTTATATAATGAGGGTCTGAATGAGTTTTTTAATAAAACCTATGCAGGAACGTATGAAAAAACATTGATTGATGAGTTTCAGGCATATCTACCGGAACATCCACCCTGGGAGGCGTAATCTGATGGTATACTATTCAGAAGGCTCAGTTGAAAAAATATTTACAAAACAGGAGCTGAAGAGCGCTCTTCACCAGGCTTTTGATAAGATTGGTCCGAAAAAGCGGGTTTTAATCATCCCGCCTGATATTACAAGATATCACAGCCGGGCTGGTGAGATAACTGAGATAGCCTATAACTATTACGGCGAGGCAGTTAAAGCGATTATGCCCGCACTTGGGACACATGTTCCTATGACCGATGCTGAGATTGGAAAAATGTTCGGCAGCATCCCGCGTTCTCTTTTCAAGGATCATGACTGGCGCAATGATGTGGTTAATCTCGGAGAAATTCCGGCAGAAACTCTGGAAAAAATTTCAGAAGGAAAGGTCTCATATTCCTGGCCGGTACAAGTTAACAAACTGCTTCTTGAGGGTGATTTTGACCTGATGCTTTCTATTGGACAGGTAGTACCTCATGAAGTTATCGGGATGGCTAATTATACTAAAAATATATTTGTCGGAACCGGTGGCCAGGATGGTATTAACAAGAGCCATTATCTTGGTGCTGTTTATGGTATGGAACGGATAATGGGTCGTGCTGATAATCCCGTCCGTTACATTGTGGACGAAGCATATGAACAGTTCGGTGAGAATCTCCCGGTAGTATTTATCCAGACAGTAATAGGTACCGAGTCATCCGGTGAGCTGGCGATGAAAGGTCTATATATCAGTAAGGATCGGACTGCATTCGTACAGGCATCAGAACTGGCCTTAAAAGTGAATTTTATCATGCTGGAGAAGCCGCTCAAGACGGTTGTTGTCTATCTGGATCCTGAAGAGTTCCGGAGCACTTGGCTAGGTAATAAAAGTATCTACCGAACCCGCATGGCTTTAGCTGATGGTGGTCATCTTATAGTTCTTGCTCCCGGTGTATCAACCTTTGGCGAGGATCCTGAGATTGATAAGCTTATCAGGAAGTATGGTTATAAGGGAACAAAGAAAGTTCTGATCGATGTTGAAGTGCAGGATGATTTGAAAGAAAACCTTTCAGCGGCTGCACATCTTATCCACGGCTCATCTGATGGGCGATTTTCTATAACCTATTGTCCTGGAGGACTGTCGAAAGAAGAAGTTGAGGCAGCAGGCTATGAGTATGGTGATATTAAGGCAATGATGGAGTTGTATAACCCTCAGGAGAAACAGGATGGTTATTATACAATAAATGATGAAGAGATCTATTTTATATCAAATCCGGCATTGGGACTTTGGGCCTGCCGGGAAAGATTTAATGCATAATTTGAATATGAGAGGAGTTAATAGAATGAAAGTACAAGCTGATATTGGTTTAATTGGATTGGCTGTAATGGGTCAGAATTTGGTCCTCAATATGAATGATCACGGCTACTCGGTTGCCGTATTTAACCGCACCACATCAAAAGTTGATGATTTTCTCAAAGACGCTGCAGCAGGCAGGGATACTATTTACGGAACCCACTCAATTGAGGAGCTGGCAGCTTCACTTAAGCGGCCGAGAAAGATTATGCTCATGGTAAAAGCCGGTGCAGTTGTAGACTCATTTATTGAGATGATCCTTCCTCATTTAGAAGAGGGCGATATCATTATCGATGGAGGTAATTCTCATTTCCCGGATACAACCAGACGAACCAGAGAGTTAAAAGAAAAAGGTATCCTATTTGTTGGAACCGGAGTTTCCGGCGGGGAAGAGGGTGCCAGAAGGGGTCCCTCTATAATGCCAGGCGGTAATCCGGAAGCATGGCCTCATGTAAAGGATATTTTTCAGGCTATATCTGCAAAGACTGATGATGGTTCTGCCTGCTGTGAATGGGTAGGTTCTGAAGGCGCAGGTCATTATGTAAAAATGGTTCACAACGGGATTGAGTATGGTGATATGCAGCTGATTTGTGAAGCATACCAGTTAATGGCAGAGGGACTCGGTCTTTCTCATGAAGAGCTTCATGAAGTATTCAGTGAATGGAATGAAGGTGAGCTTGATAGTTATCTTATTGAGATCACCCGGGATATCATGGCCTTCAAGGATACTGATGGTGAACCGCTGGTCGGTAAGATTCTTGATACTGCCGGACAAAAGGGTACCGGTAAGTGGACGGGAATCAGTTCCCTTGATCTTGGCGTACCGGTCACTCTGATTGGCGAGGCTGTGTTTGCCAGAGCTCTCTCAGCCATGAAGGAAGAACGTGTTGAAGCCTCAAAAGTACTTAAAGCTGCTGGTACAAAACCCTTTAACGGGGATAAAAAAGCATTTATTGAAGATATAAGACAGGCTCTGCTTGCTTCAAAGATTGTCTCCTATACACAGGGGTATATGCTGATGAGAGAAGCGGCGAAAGAGAATGGATGGAAGCTGAATTACGGCGGAATCGCAATGATGTGGCGCGGTGGTTGTATTATCCGCAGCGTATTCCTCGGGAAGATTAAGGAAGCCTTTGATAAGGATCCTGAACTGAACAATCTTCTGCTTGATGACTACTTTCAGGCAGTTATTGAACGCTGTCAGACTTCCTGGAGGAAGGTAATAAAACAGGCTGTTGATTTGGGAATTCCGGTTCCGACTCTCTCGGCAGCACTTATGTTCTTTGACGGATACCGAAGCAAACGGCTTCCGGCAAACCTCCTGCAGGCTCAGCGTGACTATTTCGGTGCACATACTTATGAGCGCACAGACAGACCTCGGGGTGAATTCTTTCACTCAAACTGGACAGGAACCGGCGGTAATGTAGCTTCCGGAATATACGACGCATAAGACAACAGATAGTAATTTTCAGAAATGAGGCAGCTATGCACCAAAAAGGCCGTTCAGTATGAGTTCTCTCATATCGGACGGCCTCTTTCTATTGAGATATCACGCTTTACTTTGTCTGTTTCATCACCGTTGTTGCAGTTGCAATTATCTTGGAAATATCTGTGAGATCTGCCGGGAGAATCATGGTGTTGTTCTCTTTTGCAAGTTTTCCGAACTCAGTCAGGTACTGTTCTGCAATTCTCAGGTTGACCGCGTCGGTTCCGCCTTTTTCCTGAGTAGCTGCTGCAATTTTCTTAAGTCCTATTGCTGTAGCTTCGGCAACTTTCTCAATTTCAGCAGCACGACCCTCAGCTTCATTGATACGTTTCTGTTTCTCACCCTCTGATTTGGCGATAAGTTCCTGTCTTGATCCCTCAGCGCGGTTAATTCTGGCTTGTTTGTCACCTTGTGATTCGGCAATCAAAGCACGTTTTTCACGCTCAGCACGCATCTGTTTTTCCATTGCTTCTTTAATGCTTTGCGGGGGAACAATATTTTTAATTTCGTACCGGGAAACTTTTACACCCCAGGGATCTGATGCCTTATCCACAGCTTCAACGATAACAGAGTTTATGGTATCGCGTTCCTCAAAGGTTTTATCAAGTTCAAGTTTACCAATGACACTTCGCATGGTTGTCTGGGCTATCTGAGTGGATGCAAATTTATAGTTATCAATTCCATAAGATGCTTTTTTAGGATCAATAACCTGCAGGTAGAGGATCCCATCAACCTCAATTGAGATATTATCTTTCGTAATACAGGTCTGGGATTCAACATCAATTGCACTCTCTTTAAGTGTATGCCTATAAGCTACTCTATCAAGGAAGGGAACAAGGATGTGAAAACCTGCCTCGAGGGTCAGGTGATACTTACCAAGCCGTTCAACAATGAATGCTGTTTTCTGGGATACGACCCGCACGGATCTCAAAAGGATAATCAATACAAATACAATAACCACAATAAGAACAAATGTAGATAAGAAATTATCAAACATAGTACTACTCCTATATATCTTTTTTGACTTTTAAAACCAGGCTCTCACGTCCTGCTATTATGACTCGTTCACCCGTTTTGCACTCTTCGGTAGATTCAGCAGTCCACTCTGTGCCGTTCAGGGAGATTCTTCCGGCAGATTTCGGTGTAATATCTACTGTGACCGTAACGGTTTTACCAACTATCTCATCAGACTCATCCTCTTTAACCGACCCGCTTTTTCTACCATGGAATACTTTTTTCAGTTTTCGACGCAAGAGAAGGAGGGAGAGGACAGATACTATGAGAAAAATAATTAATTGAAAATCCAGAGGTAAATTTGGAAATATCCAGGTAAGAAACATTAAAACCAAGGCACCGAAGGAGAAGAAAATGATCAGTACACCGGGGATAACAAACTCAAGAACCAGCAGTATTGCTGCTGCAATGAGCCAGAGAAAAACAGGATTTGTCAATAAATCCATAAAAGACCTCCTGACATGATAGAAATCCCTGATTGAAAAAGCAACCAGACTTATACTATTGAATATACTGCTTTACCGTGTATCTGTGTAGAGAAAGAGCCAATAATTTTATCAAAATTAATAATTACAACAAAACTAAGTTGTCCTTGGGTTGAGATGATATTTTATTGACCTCCAGCGCTCTGTATGAGTAAGTTCTAGATGGTAATTGGTGGTCAACGATGAAAACAAGCGTTAAGAAAATTATAATCACAGTAATACTTGTTCCGGTATTAATAGTATCAATCTATTTCTTTGCGGTTCTGGTGGGTGCAATGCCTACGGTTGTGGCGCCCACTGATACCGACAGAGCTGAATACCAGATATTCTTTACTAATAATAAATACCATGTTGAGATTTGTCTGCCGGCGAAATTCAGTCCATTCCGGGAAGATATTGAGAAGGTTAGGGGTGATTCCGGTCCGGATGAAGGATATTACTGTATTGGATGGGGAGACAGGACTTTTTATCCCGAAACCCCATTTCTGGAGGATCTTCACTTCCCTTTGGTTGTACACTCTCTCTTTTGGCCCACAGATGCGGCAATACGAATATCATTTTATAAGGGACCCATTCAGGGTAAGGTGGTGACTTCTTATAAAACAGATAAGCAGACTATTGAGCTGCTCTATGAATTTATTGAGAATCATCTAATTTGGGAGGATGACGGGAATCTCTCTGTAATTCCTCCTGAGACGGTGAATGCGGTATATGGCGATAGTCTGTTTCTGAATGCAAAAGGGACATATTCGCTGCTTTTTACCTGCAATAATTGGACTGCTGATGCCTTGAAGTATGCAGGTATAAAAACGGGGCTGTGGACACCCTTTGCCGGGAATGTTCTCAGGAATTCTCAGGCAGATCCAATTTCAGATGCAGTTCTTTAAGCTGCTGTTCATCAACTAGTGAAGGTGAGTTCTCCATAGGGGAGACACCTACATTATTTTTTGGAAACGGGATGACTTCTTTGATTGAACTTTGCCCGGCCATGATCATAACCATACGATCCAATCCCGGTGCAATTCCACCATGCGGGGGAGGTCCATACCTGAATGCATTCAGGAGAAATCCAAATCGATCCTCGGCTTCTTCTTCAGAGAATCCGACTATTGAGAAGATTCTTTTCTGAATTTCCGGATCATGAATCCTTATCGAACCTGAGGCGACTTCATAACCGTTGAGTACAAGGTCATACAGATCACCCTTTACGATGCCGGGATCCTGTTCCATGGTGTCCAGATATTGTGCCTGCGGCATTGAGAACATATGGTGAGCTGCTTCCCAACGATTTTCATCTTCATTATACTCAAAGAGCGGAAAGTCAATGATCCAGCAGAATACGAATTGAGCGGGATCAATCAGACCTAGATCCTTACCCAATTTAGAGCGGACAGCGCCTAAAGAGTTACAGCATACCGACCATTTATCTGCAACCATCAGCAGCAAGTCGCCGGGTTCAGCTTCCATATAGCGGATAATCTCATCAGCCTGATCACTGATGAATTTGGTAATGCCGCCTTCCAGTCCGGCTTCAGTCACTTTAGCCCAGGCTAAGCCTTTGGCTCCATATATTTTTGCCGCCTGCTCCAGTTCGCTGATCATTTTCCGTGAATAGGATGCGCATCCCTTTGCATTCAGGGCTTTTACACATCCATCTGCGTCCAGAACTGAGGTAAATGCGTTGAAGCTGCTGCCTGCAGCAAGGGTATCAAATGATTTCACGGGCAGTTCAAACCGCAGATCGGGTTTGTCGCTTCCATAGGTATTCATTGCTTCTTCATAGGTGAGGCGTACGAATGTTTCGGGCAGTTTATACTGCATTGTTTTTTCAAACACGTAATTAAAGAGTCCCTCAGTGACTTTCAGGACATCGTCACGGGAGACAAAGCTCATCTCTAAATCAACTTGCGTAAATTCCAGTTGGCGGTCTCCTCTGGCATCTTCATCACGGTAACAGCGGGCAATCTGGAAATAGCGGTCAAAGCCTGAGACCATAAGAATCTGTTTGAAAAGCTGCGGAGACTGGGGCAGTGCGTAGAATTTTCCTGCCTGCACT
>Ga0208902_1001440_pt1 | contig 11334 bp, 8 predicted proteins | sample AntAceMetag02UKH_FD_184767 | JGI IMG/M metagenome (GOLD analysis project Ga0208902, IMG submission 184767) | Saline lake microbial communities from Ace Lake, Antarctica - Antarctic Ace Lake Metagenome 02UKH (SPAdes) (version 2) | ecosystem: Environmental > Aquatic > Non-marine Saline and Alkaline...
AACGCCCGAGTCTTCCCTGTCTGGCCGCTCTTTCCTCCAGCCCCTTGGACCTTCGAAGACTGTTAAGAAACTCACCCCTGAAGCCCTGGGAATCCAGTATCCCGTGGACATAAGTCCCTGCAATCCGGCCCCCTGCTGTGCTCCAACCATCATCCCAGGACCTTTTATCTCCCGTTTGGTGAATCCTTAGAAACGGCTCCCCTTTGCGCCGCAAAGCCTTACTCCGGCCCATATGGATCTCATAGCCACTGACCCTTTTCCCATTCATCAAACAGATGCCCGTGACCCTACGCACCACTTTTTGATTTTCAAGCAATGTCTCTATAGGAAGAAGATTAAGACCTTCTACCTCCCTTCGATCCGATTCCACTCCCAATGGGTCCTTGATCCTCTCTCCCAAGAGCTGATACCCTCCGCAGATTCCAAAAACCTTTCCCCCTCCTTTCACAAACCTCCCTATGACCTTTTCCCAGCCAGTTCGATCCAGCCAGACAGCATCTTCCATCACATTCTTCGCTCCAGGCAGGATAAGGCAATCATATTCCTTTGAGAATTCCCGGGTTCGAAAGAGATAGTTGACGACTACGTCCGGCTCTCTTTCAAGTATTTCCATGTCCGTAAAATTAGAAATAGAAGGGAGTCTTACTACAGCTATGTTGACTGAAGCTGGACCAACTGGCCTGGGTTTCCGTTTATCCTCCTGGACCGCAACAGAATCCTCAGAATCGATGAGGATGTCTTTATAAAATGGAATCAGACCCAAAACGGGCCTGCCGGTCTTTTTCTCAATGTATTCAATCCCGGATGAAAAAAGATTCGGGTCTCCGCGAAACTTGTTAATTAGAAAGCCGACGGTAAGCTCTCTCTCTTTTCTAGTCATAAGATGAAGGCTCCCGATGATCTGTGCAAAAACGCCCCCTCGATCAATATCCGCAACTAAAATGCAGGGCGCATTCACTGCCTTTGCCATGGAAAAATTCACAAGGTCATTCTCCTTGAGGTTCATCTCGCAACAGCTCCCGGCCCCCTCCATGACAATAAGTTCGTATTCCCCGGCCAGCCGCTCATAGGATTCCAAAACTGCGTTTTTCAGCCTGGGTTTGAAGTTATGATAAGCAAGGGCCTCCATTTGGCCAAATACCTTTCCATGCAGGATAATCTGGGAACCCAGGTTTGAGGATGGTTTCAGGAGGATTGGATTCATGTGTACCGAGGGCAATACGTCAGCAGCTTCGGCCTGGACCACTTGCGCCCGGCCGATCTCGCCTCCTTCCACAGTAACATAGGAGTTGTTGGACATATTCTGGGCCTTGAAGGGAGCAACCTTGTATCCCCTTCTTTTGAAAATCCGGCAGAAGGCGGTTGCTGCAATGGATTTACCCACATCACTGCCGGTCCCCAAAAACATGATGGCTTTGGCCATTTCTCCTTCCTTACTTTACCTTGCCAAAAAAAATCCCCGGACCTGAATTCACAGGTCCGGGGATTCCGTTTTTCACCCCGGTCAGTGTTGCCCGGATCCCAAACCACGAGGATCAGAACAATATCGTCTTTATGGGCAGGTCTTCTGACTTACGGATTATCCTACTGACCGCGCCTTCCCATCCGGCAATCAACCTGATAGTGGCACCCTGCGGCGTTCGTCCCCGATCACAGCGGCGGGTCCGCGACGGATTTTCACCATCTTCCCATTGTCCTTTCGGACTACCCACAATTGGACATCAAAATCTATCAAATCCATATCTCATGTCAAGCAAAAATCCTCTTACATCGTCAGGAGGTCTTCATCGTCTTTCCCGTACCACTGTTGTTCCTTCGTATCAAGGATATCAAGGCCATATTGTCGAAGAAACGCCGTAACTTTGGGTGAAATATTCTCGTCCGTGAGAATTTTGACATCATGCAGTTTCATGCGGTAACCGGTTCTAGCTCCACATATATTTCATTCTTACAGGAACGAGCAGCATACCTGAGACAGGCATGAATATCTTCTTTCGTAAGATGGGGGTAGTCTTCAAGAATTCCTTCCTCTGAAACCTGAGAAGCCAATAAATCAAGAATGAATTCCACAGAGATACGTGTTCCTCGGATAATAGGCTTTCCGCCAAGTATATTGGGATTGGCAGTAATTCGTTCTACCATCTGTTAGTGTCTCCTCATAAGATTCGTGATTGTTCATGGTTGCATTCTTAGACGACTCAATATACCCGGTGCGATTAATCACGTCATCACCAGGGGTTTAAATCGCCAAGATATCTTTACTTGACGACTGCGACCGGAATGACTTTCTTGGTCGACTTGAAAAGAATCTTTCTTTGACCGGCTGTAGGTATATCCATTGCAGACTGGCCCTTACGCAACATAACGACCCAATTCTTTCTGATGTGGCTTGACGTTGGGTGTCAAATGTACTAACATAAAATACCAATTTTGAACAAGGAGATCAATCATGACAGCCACACAGCCTATTGCAAAAAGAACCATTAAATCGTCTCGACTTGGATTTCGTACAACCCCAGAACAGGAGGTCGTCCTGCGCCGTGCGGCAGAGGTGTGCCACAAGTCATTGACAGAGTTTATCATGGACAGTGCATATCAGGCCGCTGAAAACGCGCTGCTGGATCAGCGGATGTTCATGGTCTCCGGCAACCGATATCAGGACCTGCTGGATCTACTGGATCGTCCCGCTGAGGAAAACATCGGGTTGCGGGATTTGTTTTCCAAACCTGCACCTTGGAATGAGCAATGTCCCTGATTCCCCCCGAAGCGCTGAATACTGGGCATTGTGTTTCACCTTTCGACTGCGGCAAGCCGGTCCTGAATGACTGGTTGGTTCGTCATGCGCGCCAGGCACAGGCCAGCGGCTCAGCCAAAACATTTGTAGTGGTTGATAGGGACCGAATTGTTGGATACTTCAGCCTGACCGTCGGACAGGTGGATACGCTGGAAGCTCCAGAGCGCATCCGTAAGGGTATGGGGCAGTACCCTATCCCTGTTGTTCTACTCGCTCGGCTTGCCGTTTCTCTACACCATCAGGGACGTGGTATTGGCAGAGGTCTCCTTCAGGACGCTATTCGCCGCACTCTCGTGATGGCTGAACATGCTGGCATACGCGCCTTGCTTGCGCATCCGATCGATGAGGATGCAGCTCGATTCTATCTTCGTTTTGGTTTTGTTGCCTCACCGCTTTGTGAACGACAACTTCTTCTTTTGTTAAAAGATGCACGTCGTCTGCTCCTCAGGTTTAACAAATAAAACTAACAAAACTACCAACATCCCCCAGATCCCTTTCAAATCGGCGTTAATAGTCCAATGTAGTGCTTTAGGGCAAAGATTCGCACGCTGTCCCGTCGTTATCTCCGTCTAAGCGATGAATGTCGCCAGCACCGAACGAAAGACAATACTCGTAGCAAGCTTGAGACGCAGCTTGAGTAGGGAAATCAGCGCAGTCATAAATATTGCCCGAGCAATCGCAGAGAGCAGCAGAAGGTGGTGATGGTGGTTGAGAGGTCTCCGCTTTTTCCGAATATTCCTCAGAGTAAACGCTCTCTGTATCTCCAACCAAGGTAGTGAGTACATAATAGTAGGTGACGCCTGGTGTAACATCAAAATCATCATAATGAGCATAATAGGAGCCTTCGATACCATCTTTTCTTTCTGCTTTTTGATAATCTGAAGAACTTTGGGCTTCTTGTTTTGAAAAATGTGCCAGAAGTTTACAGAGCCCACTAGGTCTTTCAGACCTATATAGATTATAGGATGTAGCAGCTATCTGGGATGTATTCCATTCTATCCTGGTATGACCGGGCCCTGAATTATAATGGTGATGGGTCACTCTTGGAGGTTGAGGTGGACTGATGTCAGCAGAGTGAGGGTAGATAGAAATCGCATCATCATAAAGCTTCTGCCATTGGTCAAAATAAAGGGCAGCAGCAGACTTGTCATGAATAATTAAAGTATTCTCATCATTATGGTTCATACCGCTATCTGACCAATTTGCAGAGCCGGTAACCACTATTGGATGAGTTCCATCTTTATCAATCACACAAAACTTATGATGAACCAATCCAGAAAGGGAATCGACCACTCCATTTCCCCTCTTTACCAGATTGAGTGCTTCAGAGTAATTATTGCTTGCTCCTCTCTCATCAACTAAAGCTTTTACCCTAACGCCTTTCTCCATTGCTCGCGCTATGGCCTTATAGATATCATCATTGGTGAAATAGAACATAGCCAAGTAGATACTGGAAGAAGCAGAAGCAATAGCCTTTATGATTTGAGCCTCCACCCTATCAGATGGAGAGATATAAAGCTCTACCTTCCTGCCATCTATAGCAAAGAGTTCTTCATTGTTATCGCATTTTTTCCTGCCCCATCTATTTTTGACAAACATCTCCTCAAACTCTAAAATATAAGATTTAGCAAAGCTACTTGAATCTATAAGGATGGCATCATTGGCATTAACTGTAATCCCTGAAGTAGTTAGGTTGCACGATCCTGTCCAAACCCTATGCATATCTATTACGATAAATTTATTATGCATTAAATACTGGTACTTGCCAACATTATTGTCGAGTTTGATAGGAATGCCCGTCTTTCGCATAGCTTGATAAGTTGGACTGTATCGAGGATCATTGTAAACATCTTTTTCTGTAACTACTCTAATATTCACTCCTCTTTGATGAGCGCGAATAAAAGCATCTAAAATATTGGTTCTGTCAAATCCATAGACAGCAACATCGATACTCTGAGTAGCTGAATCGATAGCTTTAATCAGTACCTTCTCTACACCACTAGTTGGATCTTTTTCATTTAGGGGATCAGTGAAGAAAGATTGTATCCTCTCCGGAAGGATTGTTTGAGAGGTTTTAGCATTTAATCCTTTTGCTATGGAGTTTATTGTTATGAACAAGGTAAGTGATACCAAAAGAAATATGGGCAAAAATCTGTTCATAAAATTTAACGTCCTTTCAGTATTTCAAGAAGCCCAAGTTATTCTATGATTACACTGCAAAAAGTCTGAGTTAACCAGGATCAATACAGTTGACAAATAAGCGTATATCTATTATATATTGAAACTAAGCTTCTTAAGTTAAATTAAATGTTTCACGTGAAACATTGATCCTGGAGTAATAATTAATGTTTAAACCAAAAGATACTCAAACTACTATATTTCAAACGCATCTTTATTTTCCAGATAAACTCAGAAACAGGTTAAAACAATCATGAGCTGAAATCTTTAGAAAAGACATAATGCCAATAATACCAGAGGAAGAATTTAGCGAACTATATTCAGAAAATATGGGAAGACCTTGTGTACCAGTAGCGCTATTGATAGGTCTCTCCATCCTAAAAGAAATGTATGATTGCTCTGATGAAAGACTCATTGAAGAACTCTACTTCAATACAATGGTGCAATATGCATTGCAGGTAGACCCATTCGAGGCGGAAATCAGCATACGCACTCTCTATAACTTCAGAGAACGTATCATGAATTCACCAGCAATCAAGGAAACTTTTTTCTCCATCGTCGATACAATCATCGAAGAGGCCTCTATCAAGACCAGCTTCCAACGGCTTGACTCTAAACACTTCTATTCCAACATGGCTCGCTTGACCAGATTACAGCTCTTTGTACGAACCGTCGAGAAATTTCTAAAGTCTCTTGACCCCTCATATATTGAGGATTTACCTGAAGATCTCCGCAAACGCTACCTCGAACGAGAAGGCTATTTCGCCGATACAGCGCCAAACGAGGCCCAACGTTCACTTATTCAGACAGCAGAAGATATCCTGTTTCTACTGACACACTTTGCGGATAACGATTCAGTAACATCTTTAGAGACCTTCGCACTTCTTGAGCGTCTTTTCCATGAGCAGTGCTATCAACCAAAGGATTCTGACAAGGCTCTCCCAAGACCATCTGATGAAATCTCCTCAGATTTTCTCCAGAATCCATCCGACCCTGATGCCACTTATGATGGTCACAAAGGAGAAGGTTACCAGGTACAGATTACAGAGACCTGCAACTCTGATAATCCCTTTCAGGTGGTAACGGATTTTGAGACCGAGAACGCTAATGAAAGTGATCAGAATGCCCCAATACCCATAATAGAAGATCTGGAGGATCAGGGTCTGAAGCCTGACATCCTGGCGGTTGATGCAGGCTATGTAAGCGGCAAGAATATCCTGGATGCCGAAGAACAGGATGTTGTCCTTTTGGGCCCCTTAACCACAGGGAGATCATCTGACAATGATAAGCTCTCTCTTGCCGATTTTCATATGGATATTGAGGACCGTATTTTTGAATGTCCACAAGGTGCCCCTGCTATATTTTCTACTGAAAATGAGGACGGTTCTATTCAGGTCCAGTTTGATTGTGAGCATTGTAAAAAGTGTCCTGTCAGAGATATATGTCCAGTAACTCAAAAAGGCCAACTCACCTATACCAGAGAGAAGGCAGCTACAGCTCGCCGAAAAAAAGAACAGCAGTCCCCTGAATTCAAGGAAGCGTATAAGATTCGTTCTGGAATCGAAGCGACCAACTCGGAGCTCAACCGAGCGTATGGGGCGAAGAAGGTATGGACCAGGGGATTCAACAGAGTCAATCTGGCAATGGCCTTCAAAGTTATGGCTCTCAACATAAGGCGCTTTGCGAGATATACAACAGAACAGATCCATCTAAAAGCATTAGAAATAGGAAATTTAGGGGAGGGGTGTGTCCAAAATACCGCATAATACAGAAAAAGGGACAGAGGATATGCTTAGATTGCAAAAAATAGGCGAAAAAGACGGAAAATACGCAACTTCAAATTATGAAAAGGTAAAGACATGTCCATTAATTGAGATCAATTCTCAATAAGCTTTTTTGATTCATTTTTTGGGGCTTTCGGGGCTCGAAACCCAAAGACCGCAAAAGGACTTTTTTCGGTGTAATCATTCTATGATTTCTGGATAACTCCACAGCTTGAGAAAGTCTTCAAACCTCCAAGCCGCAACGAACTCTCCGCTCTGAGATCCGCCGTTGGGTCCTGATCCCTCACAACTCACTTATAATATACTCTATATATCAGGAAAAAAGACTTGACAAGCCTTTCTGATATCTTGGGTTGACCCTCTGTATATCATAGGGAAAATTGGGGACGTAATGGACTAGCTTGACTCACTCTTTCATTCTCCTTGTAATTGATTTGGAGATGGCAGATATGAAAACTCCCACTTGGCGGGCTACTTCTACTCTGACTACGGACGAACTGGACGCTGGATTCCTATTTTCCAGATACTTGAGGCATATGGTTTTGATGTGCTGCTGGTCAATGCCCGCACAGTAACGTAGGAGTTGTTGGACATATTCTGGGCCTTGAAGGGAGCAACCTTGTATCCCCTTCTTTTGAAAATCCGGCAAAAGGCAGTTGCTGCAATGGATTTACCCATATCACTGCCGGTCCCCAAAAACATGATGGCTTTGGCCATTTCTCCTTGCTTATTTTGGCCAGGACAGTGATTTCATCAAGTCCTTACAAGGAAAAAATATCGGAATGAACCTAAAGTTTCTCCAACAAGGCCCCCAGCTTAATCCTCCCTGCTTCTGGATCGCGATTTTGTACTTCCACCCACTCCTCTAGCTTGTCCATGGCCTGTCCGGAGTCAATGATTTCCTGTGCCTTTTCAAAGCCTTCCTTTAAACTCCTCACCTCACCTGCTACGTAAAATATAGGAGCTGCATTGAGGCAGATAGTCTTGTATCGCCCTCCTGTATCCTTTCTGTTGAAGATCCTTAATAGCCTCAATGCCTCTTCATGCTGATCGAATTCACTCAAGAGCTCCTCCTGTGCCGGCCTTGAGTGAATCCCTGCTTCATCCGGTAAAAAGACGTATGTAACGATCCTCCCGTCCTCGAAGAGTTCTGCCACCAAATTCTCTCCAAGGGGAGAAACTTCATCCATCCCCTCAGAACCGTCCTCGTTTAAGCCATGAAACACCATAGCCCTTTTGTAACCTATCTCCTTCATAGTCTCAATTGCAGGGACAACCATCTCTTTTGCATAAACTCCTCTCACGCCATGGCGCGGATTCGCAGGATTCGCAAGAGATGCGGCTATGTTCAGTATACTGCCGAAACACATCTGCGAAAGGATCCTGAAGAGGGCGTGTGGGTGAACAAAAGGACTCATACCGTTAAAAAGGCCTATTCCTGCTTTTTCTATGCTTTCTTTCACTACCTCAGCGTCGCAGTCCACATCTATTCCTAGTGCTTGAACAATGTCCACGGTTCCACAATGAGAGGTAATGGCCCTCGCACCATGCCTTGCAAGATAAACGCCTCCAGCCGCTGCCACAATGGCCGCTGCAGTACTGATATTGAAGGTCTTTATTTTATCCATGCCGGTGCCACAGTTTTCAAGCACGGGTTTAGGGGTCTCAAGTGACACTTTCACCGTATCCAGTTCATAGATGGCCTCCCATGCCCCTGCGATCTCTTGAGCCGTGGGTCCCTTGGAGGTGATCGCCGCGAGAAAGGCCCCCTGGTGTATTTCAGTCTGTTCGCCATTGAGAATCTCCGTAAATAGGTCCATTGCCTCTTTACGGCTAAGGCCTTTTCCTGTGATCAGCCTGTCAATAGAATTGCCGAACCTTTTAAACCTATCCATTTTAAATATCCACCACAGTTTTCATTCCTTTTCTTGAGGCTGTATATTCCAATCCTTCCCAAATCTGGTCCAGAGTAACCCTCTTGGTCACGAGCCCTTCAACGGAGAGTTCCTCGGAAGAAATCATCCGGATTGCTTCGGCATTCTGGGCAGCAGTAGAACCATAGGAACCCACGATGCGAATTTCTTGATAGTGTATAAAGTTAAGATCTATGCGAACCTGAGATATATCGACCGGGACTCCGCTAAAAATGGAAACCCTTGCTCTGGGTGCCAGCAATTTGAGTAGTGACTCGTTCAACACAACCTCTGAACAGGCAAGGATCAGTACATCAGCTCCCCGTCCTTCGGTTTCTTCCATGACTACACGGAAGAGGTCTTCTGTCTCAGCATCAATCATTTGGCCCTCTATTTTAAGAGCCAGCTCTTGCCGTCTTTTGTCTATCTCAGCAAGCATTATTTTTTGAACCCCTTTTTGCCTTGCCAAAAGGGCATGAAGATAACCCATTGGTCCAGCTCCAATAATCAGGACCCTATCTCCCGGAAAAAGGCCTGCTAACTCCTGTGCATTGATGCAACAGGCAAGAGGTTCAGCTAATGTTGCCTCCTCAAAGGAAAGTCTTTCCTGAAGAAGGTTCAACGAGCCTATGACGGCCCCTTCCAGGGGAACGGCCATATATCCAGCAAATCCTCCATCGTGGGTGAAACCAAAGATACCGCGGGTTTTACATTGATTATCTGCTCTCCTTTTGCAGGCAAGGCACTTACCACATCTTAGACCAGGGGCAACTTGTACTCTGTCTCCTTCCTTGAACTCCTTATTGTTACTCTCTTTGACTACACCCGAAATTTCATGTCCCAAGATCCTTGGGTATACAAGCGCCCTATGCCCCTTTTGGGCCATCTTTACATCCGATGTGCAGATGCCACAGGCCTTGACCTCCACAACAACACCACCTTCCGGACAGATTGGAGTAGGAACATCCTTCACCCCAAGTCGGCCTGGAGCTGCAAGCAAAGCTGCCCTCATATTACTATCCCTTACACAAAAAATCCCCAGGCTGAATGACCAGCCCGGGGATTTCCCTTTTTATCCTCAAACCGTCTTGTGTCCAACCCGGCACGCGTGATCGTGATACACAATTATGCTCTGGCAGGTCTTCTGGCTCCCCGGCCCTTTTAGCAACCTTCCCATCCCGATTGATTGGAACAGTGATATATAAATGCTAAAAGGGTTCCCTTTTTATTGATGAAAAAAGGGCAGGATTACAGCGGCGGGTCCGCTCCCGACTTTCACGGGATTCCCTATTAAGCCCATGAGGGCACCGAATTTCCTTTATCCGAAAGCAGGTGCCATTGTCAAGGAAAAAATAATGCTCTGGATATTTCATATAAGATACAGGCAGCAAGCACCGAGTAGGCTATTCGTCATACAATTACTGCCATTGGTCTGAAGATTCTTTCATCGAGCAATTATTTTTTGAGTCAATTGCTCAATTTTTCTAAATTTTTTTCACAAAACGAAAAATTTGTTTGTGGTAGTGATTTTCCATCAATCCTATTTCCGTACTATTTAACGTGCCTGTAGCGGTGATAGCCGGGCGCTTGATGGTTAGCATATACCCCTTCCTACACCAAGACCCCAAAGGCCGGCAGCGGCCAATATGAAACGCTTTTTTTATCAGTGATTTCAACATGTTATGCTGCATTCCCCTTTGACATCGCCTGCCATCTATGGTAATTATAACCCCATGGATTTAATCAATGAGGCATCGCAAAATATAGCTGACCGCCTGACATGGCATACCGCCAATAGAGATCAGGCCGGCATAGCCAAAAATCTTGCCGACGGCAAAGATATCCCCGAAGTCTATGGCCTTGGGGAAGCAGGGCTCTTTGATGAATTCTTTTACTTCCTCGACCATCTCGGTTTTAAGAATTTGTTTATGGGGCTTGATCCCAAGTCAAAAAAACGGGAAAGCAGAGTGCCGTTCATGGCCATTATTTTCATTTACCTGATGCGTATTGTCGCAGGCCTCAAATTCTTCTGGCACATTGACCCTGTCATCCTTCATTGTCAATCTCTTATGCGAATTGTGGGATTCAACGGTAGACAGATTAGAGAAGGCACCGGAGCTTCGTCGGCGAAAAGCCCGTATCCGCAAAGTCTTTGAGATCGTTTTTGGTTTCAAGATATGGGTGGTATGGGACCCAAACAGCCGTCTTCCTCTGGCCATGCGTTTTGCTACCATTGAGGTCCATGATATAAATTTTGCCAAGGTGGTCATACAACAGGCTATAACCAACTTGGGGAATCATGCAAAAATTGCCTCTATTGCCATGGATCGTGGCTTTATGGACGGCACCTTGCTGTGGTGGCTTAATTCTGAAGATATCATCTTTTACATCCCGGCCAAGTCCAGCATGGATGTCTATGAGGATGCTCTCTCACTGGTCAATACTGGATACCGTGAAACCAGGAAGCGAAAACGTTATGTTGGTTATGGTAAAAACAAAACTGTTGTAATCGATTCCTGGGATGTCGTGGGTATCGAAGATCTGACCACTGCCGGATTTTATGGACCGCTTGGCAGTGGCAGCCATGAAAACCTCAAAGATTTCGTGGCCAATCCCATAAATGCGGTTGTCGTTTTGCATGACCCCTACAAAGAAAATAATCCTA
>Ga0208902_1001447_pt1 | contig 11294 bp, 12 predicted proteins | sample AntAceMetag02UKH_FD_184767 | JGI IMG/M metagenome (GOLD analysis project Ga0208902, IMG submission 184767) | Saline lake microbial communities from Ace Lake, Antarctica - Antarctic Ace Lake Metagenome 02UKH (SPAdes) (version 2) | ecosystem: Environmental > Aquatic > Non-marine Saline and...
TAAAGCTTCTGCCCGAATATACAACGGAAGAAGCACGAGTTACATCCTGGAGTACAGTTCAGGTATCTCGAAATACCTACTCAGTACCCAATCGTTTGAGGGGGGAGAAGGTCAGAGCCCGGGTATATGAGAACCATGTGGATCTCTATTATCACGGTGTACATCAGTTGTCCATACCGCGTTTATTAGGGAAAGCAAACCATTCAATTAACTATCGTCATGTAATCGAATCACTTCTGCGCAAGCCGGGAGCGTTCCGGAACTATAAATATCGGCAGGACTTATTTCCGACCAAGGAATTCCGCTGGGCTTATGATGAGTTGAGCGAAACGTGCACAGAGCGGATCGCTGATATAGAATATCTCAGGATTCTCAAGCTGGCAGCTAAGACCATGGAGTGCCAGGTACAGAATATTTTGGGAAAGCTGAAATCCTCCGGGATTGTGCCACGATGGGATATGGTGGAGAAGTTATCCCCGAGTCCCCGCCTGGAATTACCCAAACTGAGGCCGTTAAAGGTGAATCTGAGCGATTACGACTATCTGCTGGAGAGGAAGGAGGTGGCGGTATGAACGGAAAAGCTTCAACCGAATTATTATTACGATCATTGTGTCTATCCACAATTGCCAATCAATATAAGGATCTGGCAAAGCATGCCGAGAATGACAACTGGGATCATATACATTACTTGCACAATCTTTGTGAGGTAGAGCTTGTAGAACGGGCTCGGAGGAGAGTACAGAGGCGACTGAAACAATCTAAGCTTCCGGAAGGGAAGACGATGGATACGCTGGATCAACGTAAACTCCCACTGAAAGTACGTCGTCAGATCCCGCGACTTTTAGATGGAGATTTTGTAAAGAGAGCCGAAAATGTTCTGGCCTTCGGCTTGCCGGGCCGGGGAAAGACCCATCTTCTGAGCGCTATCTGCCATGAACTGGTCATCAACAAAGACTACCAAGTATTATCGATTAAGACGTTCCAACTGGTTCAGCAATTGCTGGTAGCAAAGCGGGATCTAATGCTGGAAGAGCTGCTACGCAAATTGGATCGGTTTGATGTAATCTTGCTTGATGATATTGGGTATGTACAGCAGGATCGCGATGAAATGGAGGTGTTGTTTACCTTCTTATCCGAACGATATGAGCGTAAAAGTTTGATGATCACTTCCAATCTGGTCTTCAGCGAATGGGATAAGATCTTTAAGGACCCGATGACTACCGCGGCAGCCATCGACCGGTTGGTGCATCATTCAATCATTCTGGAATTGAATAATGAAAGCTACCGGGCTCAAGAGGCGATGAAGCGGCAGGAAGGAGAAAATAATGATGATAAAAGGAGGTAATGAGTGAATTGGCGCGCCCCCCATGGGGGGCAGAGGGGAGAAGGAACGATCCTTTCCCATGGCAATAATTAACCATTAAAAAGAGGGAAATGTAGTTGTCGTTAGGGGGGAAGTCTAATTGTCGTTGACTAACCCAGGGATTGCATCGCCTATCCCTCAAACACACCCGCACCCCAACGGGGTGCAACATTTTGTGTCCGGCCGGAGGGGATGTTGAACCCCGTTGGGGTTCATTTGTTTGGGAAAAACAATTGGGGTCAAGTCTACTTATTGCTTAACTTTTAAAAAAATAGGGGTCAAGTCTTCCCTTTGCTCTTTTCAGAGTATCCCCGGAAAATAACCCGGGCATCCCCATAATCATCAGAGATAATCAAGAGCCATTCAATCCTCGCGCAATTCGCGCTAGTTTTTTAAAGACACGAGTTTCAACATCCCATTGGCGGCCATAATTGCTCCCTGATAATTCGTTTCTCAACAACCTGGCTTGAGACACCAAAATATCGACAAATTGAACTGGCCATATATTCACGCGCTACATCACCCGTCGTATCCCATTCATCAAAACCAGCCGCCTTTGCCTTGTCTGCTGCTTCCATAAGATAGGTCTTCAGATAATCACTGGGAACAAGTAATCTGCCGGCGAATTCATAGGCTTGCTGTTCTATATAACTATACTGATCTTCAGGAATCGCTTGGATAAATTGGATCCATTCTTCGACCGAATTATGCTTAATACCCCTGTATACATTGCTATGGAGAACAAAATGGCCAAGTTCATGCGCGATAGAAAAACGCATTCGGTTCTGCATTCGGTCATCCATGTAATCATCAGCATCAACAATGATCCCACTAAGATCTCCACGGAGAAGAGCATCCACATCACCAGCCGCTTTTAATGATTGAATAACTTCAATCTCAAGCCCAACTCCCCATAAAATCTCTTCCACTTCAACAGGAACCTGGCCGCCGGGCCAATACTTGCGTCGTATATTATCCGCGGCCGCCCAGGCTTTCTCCTTTGGAATAAAGGGAGCTTTGAAATCTCTGGGATCAACCATGATCAACCATCTTCCCGAATCTTATCAGCGATTTTCCGCATCTCTTCAGATGTAGGTTTCTGCCCCCGTAACGTCCTGAAAAATGCCGGAAGTGACTTCGCCAATTCCTCATCGGACATAATATCCTCCGGAATCATCCCCCGGTCCGCCGCTGCCAGATCAAAAAACAGATACCAATCATCAGTGCCTTCTTTCAGTTCCAGTACTGAGGCGTAACGTTCCAGAATTATCCGGCTCTGCGGAGGAGCCATTCCCCCACGTTCCAATCGACTGATATTGGCCGCATCAGCCCCGGCTCTTTTGCAGAACTCCCGAAGTGTTATCTTTCTCTTCTTTCTCAGATCATTGAGATAATCTGAAAAATGATTGAACTTATTCTCCATCATAACTGTCATATCTCCCCTCCTCTATGTTGTATATTTTGTACTAACTATACAACAAGACGAGCTCTTTGTCAACCCCCCGCTATAATTTTTAAACAAAAATCAGGTTCACACCCCAAACACTAAGTTCAAAACCGGGCAAAAATTCTTTAAATTCTTCTATCCGACTATCTGTATTTCTTTAATTTCCCCTGAATTACCTTGTGGAACTGGCTGATATGCTCCCCACTTAGTCAACCTTAGTGATGTGCCCCAATTCCTTTCTTTTGATGGAGTATCATTATTTCTTTTCGCTTTTCAGCTTTTTAATGACATGCTCACCGGTAAGAAGTTTCATCTGCTGAATGACAATTTTCTAAACCCGTCGAATTCGACGGGTTTAAAATCCGGTTTATTCAGACGCTCCCAGATGCCGAGGAACTCAATGGTATTCCTGTTTCTGTTTTCATGGCGGATGTCGGATGGTAAACCTTTTAAGGAGTACTATGGTTTACCTTTCTCGGTAATAGTAAACAGAATCAGGTTTTCCCCGGCACCCTATTCTCGAATTCCACACACAACCCGGTTTTTTCATACCGCAGTATCGGAACCGGAACACCCTGGGCTTTGCAGTCAGTCTGCATTTTTTCAACCCCCCGCCCCCCAAACCTCCTTAGCCATAGTAGCAATAGCTAAGGCGGCTGAACGGGTTGCAACATTATCTTCCCGGGCCGTGATGTTGAACCACGTTGGGGTTCATTTATTTGTTTGGATTTATGGTGTTCCCGGGGATTCTCCCCGGGCTTTAATGTTTAACCCCTTTGGGGTTCATTCCGGACCCCAAAGGGGTCCTATATCTTAGCCCCTGATAAATCATAATAGGCCCAGCTTAGTCCAGCCATAGTCTTCAACCAGACTATTTACGATCTGTTTCAGTGTGATGCCATGCAACGGGTTATTGGCTTGTCGCTCACTCATAATCATCTCTATCCTTGGGAGAATCGGGGAAGCGCAAAACATAGCGAAATGCTTTACGGTCCCTGCTCAGGGTCAATACCATTCCGCGAGTTCGATCTATGCTTCCCACAGTTCCGGTTCGTGGCCCCCCTCTTCCCAGACCTCGATCCGGTAGGGCGTAATCCGGATTATGCCGTACTCGGAATCGTTCGGGCCTTTAAAGACGTTCTCCAGGTGCGTATCCCAGAATGATTCGCGCTCTTCCCGATCGGTGGTGAACTCGGCCCGTCCCTGGATCTGCAGGAACGTATCCACGTTTCTCGGGTCCATCACACCGCAGGTCAGGTGTACCTCGGGGTTCTTCCGGATCTGCGCGACCTTGCGGGAATTTACGCGAGTGGCGATACGGATGATCAGGTCTTCATCAGCCCGGGGGATTACATAGCGTACCCAGGGCTTACCGTCCTCGGAGAAGGTCGCCAGTGAAGCCAGGTGCGCTGGCCGGATGATGTTGAGAATTCTCTGACGTATCTCATTCATAAAATACTTCTTCCTTTGTTCCTGTTAAGATTTATTGCTATGGCAATGCCATAAATAGGTTATTCGCTTTTCGTCTGAACAATTGGGGTCAAGTCTACTTATTGCTTAACTTTTAATAAATAGGGGTCAAGTCTACCCTTTGCTCTTTTCATTATATTCAGGATCCAAGATTCAAGATCTGAAGAAAGCTCACTTCCACTCATGGCCGCAGTCCCGGCATCGGTAGTATTTTTCATATTCCGGTTTATCACTACCCAGAAGTGCTCCACCAATCGCCCCGATCTTGCCTAAGAGCAAGCCGCCCGGGATGCCTTTCGTGATGCTGATGCCGCTATGCTTATTGACTATCCTGGATAGCTCATCAAGACCATTGCTTCCGCACCGGGGGCATTTCATATCTTCCTCTTTTTGATCCCACCACGGTCTCCCGGTCGCCTTTTCTATCTTCCTATGCTCGTCGTTCATCTTCCTACTCATACTGACACAAAGGCGAATCAGTAGAATGATTCCAACGGCTATCCCTAAAAGTAAGCAAAAGGCGGGAGCGCTGATCATCCCGATAAAACAACCGGCAGAAGTAAAGCCAATTCCTAAATTCGTGATAACCCCCTTTTATTTAGATCCGGGCATTCCAGATATTCCCCCTCAGATACCCGCGCTCAGCATACAGCATATCTTTAAAAGAGAGATTGTACACAAAGCCAGCTAAAGAGAAAAGGAGATAAAAAGACTCCCGCCCAAATCCACAGGTGTAACCGGTGGTCGGGTGGGTAGCCTGTACTGAGCGAAGCCGAAGTGTGTCGTATGACTCCCCGAGCGTCCCCCTTCGATAAACTCCCTTCGGCTTTGCTCAGTGCAGGCTCCTTCGACATTGCTCCCTTCAACTCCGCTCAGGGCCTTCGACAGGACAAGCTCACATAGGTTGAATCTGCAACAAGACAGTTAACAAAAGATCAGGCTCAGAGAAATGCTTTGATCTCGGATATGAAATTTTGTCAAAAGATAATGTTCCAACATTTTCAATATCTGTTATCATTTAGCGATCAAGCTAAATGCTCCGAAGGCGAAGACAGAACAAGAAAAAGTTATCTATAGTTAGTGACGGGAAAAAGCCAAGTCCCGGGCATTCATTTGGAGAAAATATGAAAATTAGGTATGGACTGAACGGCCTCTTGGTTGCGCTTTTCACGATCATTGCAATCAGCGGATGCTTTGCCTCCCCTCCCGCGGAGATCAAAAAGGACAATACCCCCGATCAACTCCTCTCCGATATAAGCGAGGTTACTTCAGAAAAGCCGCGGATGAAAACAATCGGGATCATCGGCGGGGTAAGCTGGGTGTCATCGCTCGAATATTACCGGTTAATGAATGAAATGGTCAGAGATGAACTTGGCGGATTGCATTCCGCCCGGATCCTGATGTATTCCATCGAATTTGGAGATTTTTCCAAACAGGAGCGGCTGGCGGAAAAAGGGGACTGGAGACTCTTGAGAAAAACGATGATTGATGCAGCGCAAAGACTTGAACAGGGAGGCGCCGATTTTATCGTAATAGCCTCCAATACCATGAACTCGACTGTCGATCTCATTGAAGCAAATGTCAAGATCCCCGTTCTCCATATCGCTGACGCGACCGGCAAGGAAGTAAACGAAAAAGGAATAAAAACCGTCGCCCTGCTGGGCACGGCATACACAATGGAGCATAATTTTTACCGGGACCATCTGGAGAAAAAATATGGGCTCAAGGTAGTTACTCCCAATAAAGCCGAACGGGACTATATCAATACGGTTATTTTCGATGAATTATGTGCCGGAAAGATCATCAAGGAGTCAAAAGAGCAATTCGTCCGAATCATTGACCGCCTGGTAAAAGAGGAGGGCGCGGAGGGAGTCATACTGGGTTGCACCGAGATCCCATTGTTGGTCAAGCAGGAAGAAGTAAGCGTGCCGGTTTTCGACACCACGGCGATACACGCTGAGGCGGCGGTAAGATATTCCCTGAACCAGGAATAATCCCCTCTAAATTCCGGAATTCTGGAGGGATTGTGGTTTCGCCATAGTAACGCACTATACCCCAGATACTTACCTATAATTACCCCTGTTTTTTCGGTCTTAGGGTGCCGCCCCGCAAAATAAACTACATTCATCGCGGGGTAAAATTTTGCCCCGGAAATGGTGTTTTAAGGCCGCTGTTATCCCCGGATTTAGCCTATTTTGTGTTTTAGGGGATCGAGGTTTTAATATCCCGAAGGAAAAATCAGGGCCACACCCGAAATACTAAGTTTTATTACATCACAAAAAATCAGAGTCAAACCTCGAACAAAAAATCACTGTTCTGGTGAATGAATCGATGTTGGTGCTTCCGCACCGGGGGCATTCGCTGGACATATCTTCCTCCTCGGGAGTTACACTCCGGCAATCTGAAATGCGGTTAGAAACCATGCAGGTCTTTTACTTCATTCTCTCTACTGTCCTACCCCAATAAAATCCGCACAAAAAATTTTTGTCCAGCCGATGATGGCCAGAGAGAGAATAGCAGGGATGAGCGGGGAGAAGGAGGGAATAGCAGGGATACCCATCCCTGGTTTTTTAATACTTCGTAATTAATGCCTCGTACGCCTTTTTTATATCAATAAACTTTTCGTGGGCCAGATCCCTGAACTCGGGACCGAGATGGTTTACCCTGTCGGGGTGGTATTTTTTAGATAGATCACGGTACGCATTCCTTATCTCTTCCCGTGAAGCGCCGGGTTGAATCCCTAAAACCGTATAAGGGTCTTGCGTGTCAACCTTTGGTCCCTTCGCGGATTGATCAGTTGATCTACCTTTCGGGTTTCTCTGTTCATCCCGTTTATATCTGGAGTCCGAACTGTCGGAATAGGCGTTTCGAAAGAAATTCTTGGTGAATTCCCGGAATACTCTGTTTTTAATTCTCTCCGGCCTCATTATTTTTCGGAAGAGATAGATAAGGATGAGGATCAATAATATATCGTCGATTATCCCGGGTCCGCCGAGGGAATCAGGCAGAATATCTATGGGGCTCAATAAATAAAGCAAGCCCAAACCAATAAACGCGATAATGAGCCACATTTTCATTCTTCTGTCCCTCTCTCCATTCCCGCAGACCCGATTTTTGTCGTCGGAGATTTTAGTCGTAAGGTTTGCGAAGTCAATAACGTATCATCTTCGCACAGGAGCTGAAAGATGAAATCTTACCGGGAATCGAGTTTTATTCCAATTTTTTCAGTAATTATGATATTTTCAGCAAATGATGAAAACGTCCATTCCAGTGAAAATTATCCCCTGTTTTCTCTTCCTGCCTAAGAATCAGGGTCACCTCAGTTATTATTTAATCGAAAGGAGGGTCTCATGAAATCTAATGTATCTTTAGCCCGGAATAGTTGGTCGGTTCCGATAATGCTGGGCCTGCTCTTCGCGGGTCTAATCTCTTTATCACTCCCGGCAGACGCATCGGCAGAGAGCGCGGATGATCTGGCCAGAACCGCGAACAAGATGATCCGTAATGCTGAACGAAATATGCACAACCGGAAGATAGACCTAGCGGTAACACTGCTGGAAGAAGCGCAGTCTACACTTGATGCGTTAAAGGTCGCTGATCCTTCCCACCGCCAACTTAAAAGCCTGGAAAATAAATACGCCAGAATCAAAAAACAGGTCGATAAGAAGCTTGGAGGAGCCCAGGCTAAAAGATCATCTCCATCAGCATCGACTGCCCTGACAGAGCCCGGAGACTCCTCCGGGGATAAGTTACCGGGAGGGGTCTCCAAACGGATAAGAGATATCAAGCGGGAGATGGATCAAGTGAAGCGCTACCTCTCCAAGGGAACCGAGTCTTCAGCAAAACAGGCTCAATACATACTGGGCGGCGTCCAGAGCCTCTTTGATGATATTGATAAAAAATACGGGGATCAGTTCGATACCAGCCATCCGGATTACGCGGCGGCAAAAGAGCGCTTTGATAGGCTGGAAGGAGATACTAACGCGGCCCTGGCGGCGGCGGCGAAAAGCAATACCGATGCCGAGGCGGATGAAGCCGCGAAGAAGAAACAATCGGCGGAATGGATACCTAAATTCCAGGCTTATCTGTCATATCCGGGGAATGAGGGCCATGATCCCAATCTACTGGTCTATGTTCCCGGAACGTCAGAGCCGGAAAAGTTTGCCGATGCTCAAAAGCGCTATGAAGCGTTCAAGTCTTTCTATGAATCTTATCAGGCCGCTGAATTCCCTCATGGAAAAACCTGGAAGCTTGAAACCCTGGCGGAGAAAGATGGACCGCAACGACTGGCGGATTTCCAGAAGCAGTTCGCGGATAGAGTAGGAACTGTATCCGGTGAGGCTGAAAAACATATTTCCGAGGCCATGGCATACCTGGAAAAAAAGAATGGGTGGAAGAATGATCCTTCGGTTAAGCCGCCCCTGATAGATAAAAACTGGATGTATGCTATAGATAATCTGGTGAAAAATGTGAATTCCGCTCTGGGGTCCGGAAGTCCGGAGGCCGCGAAGATTAACCGAAGCTATGCCGCTCTGACCGCCCAGGATAAGGAATATCGTAAGATAAGGGCTGAGCGCACCTTCCTCTCTCCGGATATTTACAGCGGCGGAGATAAAAAAGACCTGCTGAAGAAAGCCCGGGCGATCATTGCCAATGAAAAGCCCGGTTCAAAAGTCCTGAGGGTTACGATCTATAAGGATGGCTGGGAAGAGAAGACCGTGGAAGGATGGAGAGACACCTCCAGGACCCAGTGGGAGAAAAAAACCTTCCGAGAGATAAATGCCAACGCGGGAGCCAGGGACGCGACCGGGGTATACCTCTATACCATTTACCTGGCTCAGGATAAAACCAGTACCGGTTGGAGCAAGCTCTATGGCCATATTATGTATTCTGATCCCATGGCGGAGGGAAATGTTGATTAATAGTGAAATGTAGGATCCTCCTTCGCTAAAGCTATGGCGGACAGGTCGGCTTCGCCTTGTAGGAGATGTAGGATCTCCGCCAGAGGCGGATTGTAGGATCTCCGCCTGCGGCAGCTTGGAAAACCGCAGAGGAATTGGGGTCAAGTCTGCCCTTTGCTCTTTTGGGGATTTAGATGATCCGGCAGTCCGGCTGGGTTATTCCCGGTCTGGTCATTACGATCTGCCAGAGCTGGATGGTCCGGGAACGAAACGCGGCGGCACTGCTGAGAAGGTAAAAACGCCACATCCGGTAAAAACGCTGATCGTATTTCTCTTTCAGGCGGGGCCAGGCCGATTCGAAATTGGCGTGCCAGGCCATCAGGGTCCGGTCGTAGTCTTCACCGAAATTATGCCAGTCCTCCATCACCAATATCCCCTCTATCGATCTCCCTATCTGGGCAATCGAGGGGAACATTCCACCCGGGAAGATGTATTTCGTTATCCAGGGGTTACAGGAAGCAGTGCTGATGTTGTCGCCGATGGTGTGGGTGAAAGCGATCCCATCATCTTTCAGGGATTCAGCCAGCTTCTTCATATAGCTTGGATAGTTCCTCCGTCCAACATGCTCAAAAAATCCGATCGATATAACCCGGTCATATCGTCCCGTGACCTTTCGATAATCCATCAGATCAATCTCAACCGGAAGGCCTTCGCAGACCTTCCTGCCCAGATCAACCTGTTCCCGCGAGACGGTAACACCCCGGACTTCCACCCCGTATCTCTCCGCCGCGTATCTCGCGAACGCACCCCAACCGCAACCGAATTCAAGGATGGTCATCCCCGGCCGAAGGTTTAATTTCCGGCAGATCAGATCAAGCTTAGCCTCCTGGGCCTCATCCAGGCTGACGGCATTCTTCCAGTAACCACAGGAATAGTTCATCCGGGTGTCAAGCATTGCCCGAAAGAGATCGTTGCCGATATCGTAATGCTCTTCACCAACCCGGTAGCTCCGGGACGGCGACTGCAGGTTAAAAATTTTTGCCTTTAGAGCATGCCAGGCAAGTTGCCAGTTTCCCTTCAACCGGGACTGAGTCCGGGCGCGGAGGATCTTATCGATGAATTGATCGATTGCCCGGCAGTCCCACCACTCATCCATGTAAGATTCCCCCAGCCCCATAGCTCCTTCACCCAGGACCCTCCGGTAAAACCGTTCGTCGTGCACCTGGATATCGAACGGCTGATCCCCGTTGAGGGTCAGACCAGCCTCTTCCAGCAGGCCGCGAACAATTGATTCCGCCCCATCTTTTTTCATAGTGCCCATCCTCCCTGAGTAGTTACTTGCCTGATTATCAAGAGATTAGTTAGTTCCATAATAATACATTATCACTATCTTCACTCTTCGTCAACGGGGTGTGGGATGGGATGTGGGATCGGGTGAGCCTTGTAGGAGGTGGAGCAGGGAGAAGCAAGGATGAGAGATTAGAGGATAGGCTGAATATCCAATGACAAAGAATTTAGGCCCCGAATATAATTCGGGGGGGGCCAGAAAGATTACGGGCAGGACGATTAAAAACAAAAGAATTTAGGCCCGAGGTCCAGAGGCGAGGCAAATAGTCCTGCCTGTAATGGTTCTGCCATAAAAAAGGGGGCGAGGTAGGGAGAAGAAGAAGTTTTAACAAGCAAAAAGTGACAACTTTAAATCAGGACTTTACCGGGATATAACTTCGAACTGATTCACTTAGTTTCCACCCGGAGATTGAATTCGGCCCGGAGGGTTTCCCCCGGTTTCAGGACAACTATCCCGCCCCCCGGTTCACCCCGGGAGTAGATATTGACCCCGTTATTGGCGTTGGTCACCGGCTCGATGGCGAAGTAAGGTTTTCCGGGAGGATTATACATTACCAGGTGGGTACAGACGGGGGAGCAGTTGAAGCTGACCTTTACGCCGCTCTCCGGCCAGGCGATCGAGCCGTTCCCGTCGTATCCCCGGAAACAGGTGTCGAGGGGGAAATCGGGATCGAGCGGGCGGCTCTCCGAAAAATCCTCTTCCGGTGTCAGAGGCCGGGGCGGTCCCGAGGGTATCCGGTTATTATTGGCATCGGGATAGGCGGCC
>Ga0208902_1001456_pt1 | contig 11255 bp, 13 predicted proteins | sample AntAceMetag02UKH_FD_184767 | JGI IMG/M metagenome (GOLD analysis project Ga0208902, IMG submission 184767) | Saline lake microbial communities from Ace Lake, Antarctica - Antarctic Ace Lake Metagenome 02UKH (SPAdes) (version 2) | ecosystem: Environmental > Aquatic > Non-marine Saline and...
ATGTCCAGATAAATCAGTTGTTCCTTCTGCGGTTAATTCATATAATGTTTTTTCACCTGTTACAGCATCTTTAAATACTATATTCCCTGAGACATCTTCTGAAATTACTGAACTTGAATCGTTTATTTGGAATGTTTCTGAAGTTAATGTTCCTTCTGTATCAAGATTTCCTTCTGTAATTACAAGAGTTCCATCTGTTAATGTTTCTCCTTTAATTATCCCTTTTGAAGTTATGTCTCCATAATCTTTTGAAAAAGATGTAAAGATTAAAGTTGTTGATAATAATAGTGTTAAAAATACTTTTTTAAACATTAATTTCCCCCCATAATTATTAAATGCCAAGTTCCTTCAATTGGTCCCCAAGAAGATAAATCTACCAAAGATGAATTGGAATCAACATAAGTTACATCATCAGGAGATACGAGTTTTTTGTTACTGTTATATATTTGGACAAGTGGATACTCAACATTTAAATTATGAGTAACCGTTAAAATACCTGAACTTAAATCACCGTCTACAAATGAATCAACGTGACTATAAGTACTTGCTGCAATTCCACCTGTTATTGTAACTTCAATTGTATCCGTTTCATTAATTGTAACATTAATATCATTCGACATTAAACAGTTCTCCTCGTAATATCTCTTTTTATTTTAATTCTCCCAGATGTCACTGTGAAAATTGCTCCATCTGCTTTTTTTATTTGAACATCATAATAATAACCGCCATTTAATTCATATGTTTGAACATCAGTAAAAGAGAAAGTAGCTAAACCACCTACAGCATTTGTAATAGTTGCTTCTATAGCTATTTTTGCGTCATCATCTGAATCATTAATTTTTTCTTTTACTGTGACAAAAATAGTCCATCCTGTTATATCAATTGCTACTTCATCAGCATCTTTAAAAATTAGATTGTAGTTTCTATCATCACCTCTAAAAATATCGTTTAAATCTGCCATATTGCTCCCTTGTTTATTTCCATAATAATAAAGAAAAATTTACTGTTATTAATATTTATTCTTTATATATGTTTGGTATTTTTATTGTTGTGTCTTTTTCTATGCTTGAACCATTTTCAAATGTTGCTTTTCTTGCATTCATTCCTTTTAGTTCCATTACTTCATGTCCTTCTTGTGTTGTGTATTTAATTGCTTTTACAGAGCAGCTAGTGATTAATAGTGTTAAGATTAAAAAGAATTTCATTTTATTAAATTGAATATTATTATACTTATTATTTGTGTATTAATCGCTTTTTGCCCCTATATTCTTTTTTTGTATAAATAACTGCTGGAGTAATTGCAACTCATCTATTTTCGCCTGCTGCAAAGAGTTAATTTGAACTTGGAGGTCGAATAGTTTTGCTTTCTGGTCTCTGATTTGTTCGTCTACTTTTTCCATAATTCTCCTTATTTAATTCTTTATTTCTTTATAACAATTTTGTATATAAGGTGCATAAATTCTATATTGCCACTTATCTATCTTATCTGGTAATTTTTGCCAACGATAAGTATTATGTAAATTACAATCTGAATGTTTTATATAATAATGATTTAATATCAAATCAACATCTGGGATGCATTGATGCGTTGTTGAGCAACCATATAAAAATAAACAAAAAATTATTACATACATCTTCATTTTAATACAATTAATGATTGTGTTAAGGTATCTCTTTCACCACCTCTCCCCTGTACGCCAAAAAGTAGCTGCCATCCAATCAATACTTTTGTAGATGTAACTCTTTTTATTCCAGTTCTATAGAAAAAAACTTTCCAATGACCGCCAATGACTTTAGTTATAGATGCAAATCTTTCTGGAGCCCATAAATAATAGGGATTTTCTATATCCGCATGTTCGATTTCTTGTGTTGAACTTTCATCAGCTAAATTAATATTTTCTGTAACAGAAAAAATTCTAAAATACTTTCTTGCACTATCAAAAATGATATTTTCTGAACTATCACGAACCACTAACCCATAATCTTCTATTCTTGTTGTCGGGTGTGCTAAGTATGCTTGCCAATCAAAAGTACACCCAGCATAAGACCCTACTCTAAATCCAGTCCAATTAATTCCACTCTTGTTATAACCATATAAAGTCAAAAATGCAGTCGTGGAGTCAGGTCTTAACGCAATGATAGGTATCTGCGGTGTTGGTGTGCTAAATGTAACATCTAAGTATTTTGGTGTTGATGATATTGTTTCACTACCACTCTCATAGAGAGCAAAATTTTTATTTTGCCCATCTATTATTACATCGCCTAAAGTGTTTTTTACTTTTATACCATAACTCATAATTTATACATATATAAATACTATTATTAATGAATCTTTGTTTACTGTTGCACCCCACCCATAAGGAGACCAAGAAATAGTAGTCCCACTACGTGTAACTTTATGAGGTGTTTCATTAAAACTTGTAACATTTTTAGGAAAAGCCATTTCAACTGTTTTCAATCCAGATATACTTGCTAATACAACTGAGTCAGAATTTCCTGCCAATTCTTCTACCGTGTGTGCAACTCTATTTATTTTGTCTATCGCATCAAGTGTTACATTACCTGCTGCATCTTTTATTCTTAATCCATATTCCATTATGACAATAACCCCAATTCTACCCTTAAATTCGCTTCAGCATCATACACTTTAATTATTTCATTAGCGCCATCAATTATTACTTTGCCGGCAACGCCCACTGTAATACTTTCATCAACATTTAAACTTCCAGTGTTTACTTGTATGGCATCTAATTGAGTGACACTTATAGCATCAGCAACAACTGTCTTTGTCTGAATCTTTCCACCATCAATGTGTGTTATATCATCACCGTGCGCCCAGCCCGTAGCAACCGCAGCATCTTGTAATTCCCATTGGCCTGCTGTTATCTGGTCATCTCCTATATTAGTAGCTCTATATAATTTATTATCATCGGTATCTATCCATAAATCTCCTGCCGTAACTGCGGTAGGTATAGCGGATTGTCTAAATGTTGTAATTCCACTACCAGCCGCTCCTGCTACATGCCAAGCACCTGTATCATAAACATATAACGTATTACTGGCATCAGTGTCTATCCAGTAATCCCCGTCCCTTTCACCTACTTCGCTTGGTTCCCCAGCCTGGTAATACGTCTTAGGTGGCACGGCCTCACTTGCCAATTTAGTAAGCGTTATGGATTCAGCAGTAATTTTACTTCCATCTAAATCATAGATTTTCGCATTCGTAACAATTAAATCTTTTATCTGAGCAGATAAAGTTATCAATTCTCCAGCAATAAGTTTTCTTGCGCTTATTATCTCATCCCCTATCTCTGCTTCAGCCAAAGGCGTAAAATCTATTGTTACAGCAGATGAAAAATCTCCACCGCCATAAGTATCTACGCCTCTTACTTTATAATAAGCCCTGTCCTTAATTACAAATTCATCATCAGCATCAGGAGTACCGCTTGGCCATGAAGCTACCGTAACTTTCCCTGTATCATTATCAAAAGCTGTAACCGTTGCTTCTTGTGCTTTGTAAGTTCCACTTGTCTGAACAATCCTATCACCTACAAAATAATCAATTCCCTTGCCTATTAAATTGGCATCAGTAATGCTTGTTGCATCTGGAGATGCTGCGATAGCATCCACGGGCGCATTTCCTTGGACGATAGCAGCCTTACCGGGAGTCTTAATCTCTGAAAATTCCTCACCGCCCCATACATTAGTATGCGATTTATAAACCTCATAATATTTCAAATCATTATCTACCGCGTCAGTCCATTCTATCTTGGCAAATCCAAACCATTGTACAAAAGATATAGTAGGCGCTGACGGAGCAGCATTAGTAGGCTCAAGGCTTTGAGCTGTTTCAGAGTAATTACCGGAAGAATCATAAGCTTTTATATAATGTATTCCTGGTGCTCTTGAAGCAGATTTAACAATAGTATAAGTATTAGTTAATCCTCTATATATAAGATAAGCATTTTGCACCCCCCAGTTATCATTTTCTGTTCTTATCTCATAACCCGCTAAATCTTTATCCGTGTTCTTATCCCATATAAAAACAAGTTCATCTGTAAAAGTATAAGCAAAATTAGCAACATTGTTAGGAACAGACTCTTTCCCTGTTATGGTAATAGAATCTGAAGGAGCAGTTGAAAAAGTTCCTTCTATATCATTATCTGTCACAGATACTATTTTAATATAATAAGTTACACCAACTATTAAATCATTTGGAATCTCAAAATGACTCCCAAAAGATTCTCCAGCATATCTCCAATTTGTATTATCTTCTGAAATATATATATTAGCTTTTAAATATGTTCTTACATAAGTAGGCGGTGTAGGCGGCTTATCCCACCAAACGTCTATTATACTTTCTATTGTCCCATCAGCTAATATAGCAATTCGTTCTGTTAAAGCAAGATTTCTTACAACTGGAATTGTTAAAGTTAAAGATGAATAGTTATTATCAGGAATTATAACTGCTGAATCATCATAAACGCTTGTGTTATGTTCCATTGCTGTTATTTGTACTTCGTTTTTATTATCTATTTTCATTGAAACTATTCTAAAATCCTTCTTTACAACTCCTGTTAAACCAATTGCATATTTATCAAATGCTGAAGGAGTAAAACCAAAAGCATCTCCTACTACTTCTATTTCATCAGTTGTTCCTGCTCCAGTTGAAACTGTTTTTTCTTCTATTGTGTCATCATTGTGATGAACTCTTATTTTGTATGTTCCTGAAGTTAATGTAACTTCTTGGTCTAACACAACTTTAGTTGTAGTTGAACCTGTTTTAACTCTTCCACCAAATCCCCATTGAGGAACATCATGTTGAACTGAAATTAAATCACCTGGTTGGCAAGCTATTGCATCTATGCTTGCACCAAATGAAATTGCTCTATTTAAATATTTAGCTTGTTTTAAAGCATATCTTGCTTCTCTTATTACCTGGCTTATTTTGGTTACAAATAATCTAATTGTCTTTTTTCTCATTGGGTCACCAGCAGCTAAAGCATCTTCATCTATATAAGCAATTGTATCTTGTTTGTAATCTTTATCTTCATCTAAATATTGAATCTCTAAAACATTAGGAACATCTTTTTGGGATTTCCAACTTTGTTTAAAGGAATCTTTAATTATATTGCCCATTGTAAATAGCTGAACAGGTGTTTCATTTTTATCTATTCTTATTTTTACGTTACCACCAGAATAAAAAGGCATCCCTCTAAATGTCATACATAATTGATTAATTGCATCTAATGCTCTTGTTGCTGAATCTAATACTACATTTAATTGAAATCTTTTTTCGTATCCTCCTTCACCGTCTGATACTTTTTCTTCACAATACTTAGCCATTTCTAAAAATAAAGCATCATCAATATCTGTTGAATCAATAAATTCGCCTAAACCATATCTTGTATTTATTAATAAATCTTTTATGCACCAAATAGGATTAGCACTCCACTTAGTTACATATGTAACATCATCCCAAGCTAATTCAGTATCATCTGCTAATAATTTCCATTTTGAATTTACGTCATCATAATAATAATCTTCCCAATCTTGAGCAGCACCACCTACAGTTTTAATATCTGGTATACTTACTTTTACTCCTTCTACTAATGAAGTAAAATTTGGCATTCCTCCACTTAGTTGGTCTGTTGCTAAAGCTTCGATTCCTAATAACGCCGTATTAGGATATCTAAAGTCATCCAATTTAACTTCATCAAGTTGAACCCAAGTTAAATCACCTTGCATTATTGGGTCTAAAGAAGAATCAGCAGATGTTTTTGTTACTCTAATGTCATATTGCCCTGCTGTTAAACCTATTTTCCTATATGTTCGTCTTAGAGTTGTTCTTGATTTTGCTGTAATTGTTGTTGAACCCAAATCAGTATATGAAGGAGCTGCATGAAGTTTATATTCTACTTTATAAGTTACACTCCATTCTTGAATTCCCCCAGTAGTATTTTGTTGATATAAACCACTAGGGCATTGTAAATAAATATTAAATCCTTCAACATCTGAATCAACTGTAGTATAAACATGGGCATTATCTTTAGTCATGTTTGTATTTACATCATATAAATTATGAGCGTCTTCAAAATTTGGAATCATTGCTTGGTCATTTGTTCCCATTTTAGTTGTTGTTGAAATACCATCAAAATTAGCAGATGGATTATCATTAATTAAAATAGTCCCAATTGAATTTATTTCTCCTTCTGATAAAGCTAATAAAACATTTAGATAATTTTTATCTCCATCTGTTCTTATGTAAGCATTGATTATATTTCCGCCTACTCTATGTTTTCCATAAATAACTGGAACTGCTATTCCAACCTCTTGAACTGTTCTTATCCCATCCCAACCATATGTTGGGGAACTTTCATCTAAACCTTCACCCATTCCCCCAAAACTACCTGTTCTTGGTTTGTTAATAATAGCTGAAACAATTGAATAAGCAGTAACTGCTATCGAAGCTACTAAAACTACTCCTTGCCAAAAAGTAGCTGCTGCCCACCAAGTAGCAATTGCAGTAAATTTAGGTTCTCGTGTTATAATTATTTCTGTATCTTTTTTAACTTTAGAATTTAAATCAACTTTCTTTCCATTAATAATTGCTTTTATATCTGTAGTTGGATACCCCAATATCTTTACACAATCCAGTATGGTTTTCCCTTCTACTTTATCAAAAGGAATAACTTCAACTTTTCTTCCTTTGTATTTTAATATATTTGGAATATATTTTAATTTAACACTCATATCTATAATATCCTTCTACTCTTTCTTCCCAACCAGCTGTCAATCTTGTAATTACAACTCCTACTTTTGTTCCATGAATAAACTTTCCATTTGATAAATAAACACCAGCATGAAAAGTAACTCCTTTTGAATTGTTAAATAAAACAACATCTAAATATTTAGGTTGCTTTACTGGTTCCCAATTTTCATAATAATTATCTATAAATAAATTCTTATCATGCAAAGACCAATTTCGTTCATAATTTTCTAAATCTAAAACATTTACATCAAAACATTCTTTATAAATGAATAAAATTAATCCCCAACAATCCACCTTACCTTCTTCTCTTCCGTGATGTAGATATTGCCAGCCTAAATATTTACTAACTAATTGTTTTTCGGATAATATCATCTTGTATAAATTGCTCTCGAAGGAATACTGGGAAAAGCCCCATATCTACTTGAATTGTTTAAAACTCTGCATCTACTTAATACTTTTGAACATTCTGTTTCAGCTCCTACATAGCCACATTCAGGTGATTTAAATTTCCAACCGCAAGTATTTCTTGAAAATTTTCTTGCTGGTAATTCAACTTCTAAAACATCAAATTTACTTGTTAAGTTAAATTCAACATTTTGTTGGTCTGCAGTATATGAATCAATATAATAAATATGTTTGATATAAGCATCTGCATCATCTAATAAATCAGCAAATACTTGTTTTATCTCTACTTTTAATCCCCTAAAATCATTTGCTTCTAAATAAGCTTGAATTAATCTTGACACATTACCTAATATTACTTTAATAGTATCAATTTGTCCTTTTGTATTTTCAGAAATAAATTCATGAGAAATTGGAAATTTAGTATATTCTTGACTATCAAATGTTATATTAGTATTATAATTTGTGAAGAATAAATCAGTGCTTCCATCGTAATCATAAATAGTATAAAGATACAGTGGTTGGTTCTCTTGAGCATTCTTAGATTTTACAAAATCAGAATCTAAACTTCTCATAAAACCTCCACTAAAGTAACTTGGCAATTATATGAACCAATATTTTCTCTTTCAAAAACAAATGAATTTTCTTTAAACCTAACTGTATAAGTTACGCTATCTAAAGGTTCTGTAAATTCAAATGAATCATATATCCCTTCTCTAGCTATAAAGTAATCTCTAATTTCTAACATTTCTGCTTTAGTATTAACATTAAAAGAAAGTTCAAATTCTCTTTGACTAGAAGACCTTTTCTTTCTATATTGATTAATCCCATTTTCAAATTCTGTTTTTAAAACATCAAAGTTAACAGTTACTTTATAAGGGAAACCTCTTTCAAATAAATTATAATCATTAGCCATTTTAATTACCTACTATATTTTTTTATTGCCTCTCTAAAATTTGAGTTACTTCTTAATGATTGGGCTAATCCTGTTGAAAGTGTTTCCATATTTCTTGATACATCTCTTGAATCCCAAGCTTGTATTACTACTATTGGTTGAACTATTGTCTCTCCACTTCGTGCATTTTCTTGAGTCGGAACAACTGCTTCTCCTTTATGTAATTGATATAACCCTGTTGAAGGTACAAAATCAGTTCCGGTTGCAAAGCTAGTTGTTGGAGGAACCCAAGCTGAAAGAGAACTAGAAGCAGAACCAGCAGAAGATACAGCTGAAGCTAATCCCGGTGATGAAGATGCAACCCCTCCACCGAAAAGCATCCCTAATCCTGTTTTAATTCCAGTCATTATTTGTAATGCTACCCATTTGGCTGCTAAATTTGCCATCATTTGAAGAACTGCATCACCAAATTCTGCAAATGCTTCTTTTGCGCTTTGCAATTCACCTTTAAATGCTTTGAAAAAGAAATTAGAAAAAGCATTTTGTATATTAGCAGCTGACTGAGTTGCTAGTTTTTCCATAAATTTAAATGACTCACCTGTTTCTTCAGCCACTTTTTTAGTATTTGCAGTTTGTAAAGCATAATAATCTATAATTATCTGACTCATTATTTCATATTCTAAATCAGTCATGTCTGTCTTTTCTTTTAATGCTTTTAATGTAGCATTTTTTTCAAATTCAATTGCTTTAACTCTTTTAGCAACCCCTTCTAATGATTCTAATGTTAATTTTTTTTCCCATTCTCTATATTCAGCTTTCCTTTTAATTTGTTTTATCAAATTTTCTTCAGAAACTTTAAATCCTTCTTCTTGAACTTCAGCTAATGTTTTATTATTTGTAATTGCATTTTTTAATTGACCATTTAATTGTAAAAGACGAATTGTTAAAGAATGTATTTGTTTCTCTTCTTCTTCTGTTGCCCCACCAGCTTGTTTTGTTGCTTCAATCAATTTAAGTAAAGAAATAATTGCAACTGAATTTTGTTTAATTTCTTGCTTTTGGACATCAGTTAACGTATCTGCTCTTTCTCTTAATAACTTATTATTTTGTGCAATAGCTTTGGATAATGCAGTTCCAGTTGAATTAATATAATTTTCTTGAGCTTCTTGTGCGGCTTTATTTGCTTTAGCGGCTTTCCACCAAGCATCAGCTAACTCAATAACTTTATAAACTGCTATTGTTATAACTCCAATTACCCCTAATAATAAAGCATTATGACTCATTAAAAATCCATTTGATATAATTATTTTAGTTGTTAATGCGGCATAAGCCCAACCTAATCTTTCAATTAATAAAATAAGACCTGGAAATGACATTAATAAAAATCCTATTGGGATTAACATTCCTCCTATTGCGGCAGTTACTTTTATTATCCACCCGAATAATTTTTTGTTTTCTTCTGCAAATTTGCTTACTTTCCCGGAAGCATCAATTAAAACTTTGATTAAATCTTTCATAGCTGGAACTAATGCTGTTCCTATTACTACTCTTGAATCAAAAATAGCTGCTTTTAATCTATCCCATTGAAAGGAAAGAGTAGTTGTTGCTTTTTCAAATTTCTTTTGTGTTAAGCCAGCTCTATTTAAAATTGCTGTATGGTCTAATAGTGCTTCATTAACATCACTCAATGCAACCGCCCATCCTAATAATCCTCTAATGTTTGGAGATAATTTGGATAAGTATTCTATTTGTGCCCCATTTAATTTCTGTAAAGTTTTTACAAAATTGTCTCCTCTTAAAGCATTAACATTCCATTCTAATCCCATTTCTTTTGCAGTATCAATTGCTTCATCTTGAACTTTTAAAACTGACCTTAAAATCCCCCTTAATGCAGTTTGTGATTTTTCTGCGGATAAACCACCTTTAGTTAATACAGATATTGCTGTTCCATAATCTTCTATTGTCATTCCTGCTTGTGCTGCCATAGCTGCTGTAGTTCCTATTGAGCCAGCTAATCCTTCAAATGTAATTCTACCTCTTTCTACAACTGAATGCATCCAATCTGCTGCATCCGTAATGCTTTTTATTTCTCCCTTAAAGGTTTTCATTATTGTTAATAAAGCATCAGTTGCAACATCAACAGAAGTAAAACCTCCAACAGCTGCTTTAGCTGCAATTGTCATAAAGTTCATTGCATCGCCTGCAGCTACCTGAGCTGATAAAACATCATAAGTTCCTTTTGTTAATGATTCAGTTGTTTGTCCATATTGAATCGCCATTGCTCTAAGTTCAGTTGAAAATGATGGAAGGAAGTGTTCTGTTGTGGTAGTTAACATTGAATTAACAAAAGCCATTTGCTTTTCAAAATCCATTGCTGCTTTTACTGAAAATGCTAAAGCTGCGGTAATAGCTGCACCTGCTATTAACATATTTCTTCCAGCTGTTTTAAATACAGCGGAGTTAGCTTGTACTGCTGCTGATAAAGAAGTAACTTGACCTTGTGCAGTTCTCATTCCAGCTACAAAGCCAGCCATATTTAATGTTAATAATACTGAAAGATGTCCTAAATTGTCAAGAGCCATTTACTTTTTCACCTTTTTCTTTATTATTTTTTTAATTCTTCCCAAATTGAAATTTCCCATTGGAAGGTTATCCCCTTTAATTACTGGTGTTCCATTATTTTTATTTCGTTCTTCTTGTGCCTTCTTTTCAACTTCAATTGCTTTCAAAAAAATTGCAACGTTTAAATTAAATTCTTGTAATGGTAATTCGAGAATCTCCGACGGGAGTTTATGATATCTGCAACCCATTGCATCAACTATTATAGGTAAATCACCTTTTAAAAAAGGTTTTAGGTTTTTTATTTGCATTATCTAGTTCCAGCTATGGAATTAATTAAAAATGCTTGGTCTTCTAAATTAATTTCACTCCAGAATAGATATTCATCTTTCTTTTCCGGGTCAAACTTGATTAAAATCTTTGGTTGTAAAATTCCCTTTTCTATTATTATTTCTATAAAAGCATTTAAAAATTTATTTGTTTCTTCATCTGCTGATGCTTTTTTTAAATCTTCTGCTTTTTTTTCTGATTGAACAAATTCAATAAAAGGATTAGGTACGTCTTTTAATCCATTTTTTATAAAATCAATCGGCGAAAGTTTTTTAATTTTAAATTTTGCCCCTGATG
>Ga0208902_1001468_pt1 | contig 11226 bp, 4 predicted proteins | sample AntAceMetag02UKH_FD_184767 | JGI IMG/M metagenome (GOLD analysis project Ga0208902, IMG submission 184767) | Saline lake microbial communities from Ace Lake, Antarctica - Antarctic Ace Lake Metagenome 02UKH (SPAdes) (version 2) | ecosystem: Environmental > Aquatic > Non-marine Saline and Alkaline...
ACGAGAAAAGTTGGCCCGTGTTTGGAGTACGTGCTCCGTCCCACTTTTTTGTACGCTGGGATTATCGGATTAGATTCAATATGGATTTGAATTATAAGATACGCTTCCCAAAAGATATGACCTACAAGAAGGTCTACAAAATATCTCCCCAGTCTGTTTCGGCGGGTGTTTATCTTAAGAGTCTTACATTGTCCCAATTGGTCTCAGCGACACTTTCGAGCCGTGCTAGTGCATATGGAAGATTGGGCAAAAGAAAAGAGAAGCTAAGGGATCTCATACAAGCAATCAAGCTATATCCAAAATATACTCTGGCATATAACAATCGGGGTGCTACTTATCTAGACCTGCGCAAGTTCACTCTTGCAATTAAGGATTACACCAAGACGATTAAGCTGGATCCAAAAGATACTACAGCATATTTCGGTCGAGGCTGTGTTTACAAAAACTTGCGCAAGTTCACTCTTGCAATTAAGGATTACACCAAGGCGATCAGGCTAGATCCAAAATATACTGAAGCATATAACAATCGAGGCTATGCTTATATAGCACTGGGCAAACACGCACTCGCCATCAAGGATTATACAAAAGCAATTAAGACTAATCGAAAATTTACTCTGGCATATAACAATCGGGGTACTACTTATGCAATACTGCGCAAGTTCACTCTCGCCATTGGTGATTTTAAAAAGGCGATGAGTTTACTGCAAAAGTCGGATCCAGAATATTCTTATGCAAGCAATCAACTTGAAGACGCATATTTAAAACGCGGCGTTAAACGCGTTGGGGCAAAAAACTATGCGGGCGCCTTGCGTGATTTCAGGAAAGTGAAATCCAAATCCTCACTAGTGTCATATCTGATAAAGAAATACACACCCTGCATTCGCAAACCCCGAAAATGCCCGTAATGCTAATATTGGAGATTTTGTGACTTTACCAGCAACGCCAAAAGGCTCGTGGATATCAAAAGAGCTCAAGAATGTGTACGGAGCAAAACGCTGGAAGGCAGGCACAGGCGTTGATTTCAATGGCAACGGCAGGCTTGAGAAAAAAGAAAAGATCTCCACTTACAACACCAATCGCATTCCCGGCAATGACAAGCGCGTCATCGGTGACTGGACGGACTGGCTAGCGTTCTACCGCGCCAACTCTAAAGTCATTCATACCAAAGTTGGTTCAAACCAAAAAAGCATCTTCTTCTGGGCCGGGAAGTTTAAGACCACGAACCCTCTCCACATTATAACATCCATTGAATCACCTCTCGTAAAGCAGTCTCAGGTTCTCACTGCATACAAGAAGACATGGAAGATCATAGCGCGAGCACGGAAGATTCCTATAAAGGGTTCCAGCAGGCTCAGGCTGGCGAAAGCGAAGCTCTTGGCTATGCGCACAGCGATGGTGAAAAGTGGAATTACGTTGAAAAACTTCTACTATAAGAAACCCCTTTTCATAGGAAACATGGTGGACGGTGTGCTGGACTGCAATACCTCCAGCTATGTTATCTTAGCCGAGGCGCATGAAAAGCGTTGGCCCCTATTCGGCGTGCAAGCACCGCAGCACTTTTTCTTGCGCTGGCATGATAAGAGTTCGCGAGTCAGATTCAACATGGATACCGTTGCCAAGGAAAGGTTCCCAACGGATTTGAAATATAAAAAGATCCTCAACATACATCCACGGGCTGTTTCAGCGGGTGTTTATCTCAGGAATCTAACGCCAACTACTTTTATTGCGGACGTTTATCAGAATCGCAGTTTGGCGCTTGCACAATCCGGCAAGTACCGTGAGGGCATTAGGGACTTTACGATAACGATTGGATTAAATAAAAAAAGCGAAATCGCATATTACAATCGTGGAGTTGTTTATACCAAGCTTGGCGAGCTTTCCAAGGCCTTAAAGGATTTTACCGAGGCGGTCAGGTTGAATCCAGGTAATACAGTTGCGCATTTTAACCGTGGAATAATTTATGGGCGGACAGGCAAACATGCCGAAGCAGTAAAAGCGTATAAAAAAGCGATTACGGCAAACCCTAAATATGTTCCGGCACATTTTAATAGCGGAATTATGTACGCGAAGCTGAATATGTATGCCCATGCCATCAAAAGTTATGCGGTGGTGACCAAGCTGAAACCAAAATTCTATCGCTCATATGTGAATCGTGGTCTTGTATACGTTCAGACAAAAAAATATGTTGCAGCCATCAGGGATTTTAGGAAGGCATTGAGCTTACTGCAAAAGTCAGATCCAAAGTATACCCCTGTAAGAGATTTCCTTGAAGGCGTATATATGACTCGTGGAGTTGCCCGCTTTCGCGCAAAAAAATATGCGGGCGCCTTGCGTGATTTCAGAATGCTTCTCAAGATAAATCCAAAGCATACGACGGCGCATTCCCTCATCAAGAGGTCCACGTATTGCAAAAATAACCCCCGGAAGTGCAAGCCATAGAAGACACTTTCGATAAATGACGGAGGAGTCATGACTCTGCCAGCAATGCCAAAAGGTTCATGGATATCAAAAGAGCTCAAGAACGTTTACGGTGCTAAGGCCTGGAAGGCAGGAAAAGGCGTAGATCTCAACGGCAATGGCAGGCTTGAGAAAAATGAAAAAATAGCCACGTACAATAACAACAATATTCCCGGCTATAAGAAGAACCAAAAAAATCCTTACAAAAAAATTGTCGGCGACTGGACTGACTGGCTTGCCTTCTACCGCGCCAATCATAGCGCCATTAATCATAGAGCCATTCATGCAAAGGCAGGTGGAAGTACAAGCAGTATCTTTCTCTGGGCTGCGAAGTTTAAAACGACGAACCCTCTCCATATCATAACATCCATTGAGTCACCTCTTGTAAAGCAGTCTCAGGTTCTCACGGCATACAAGAAGACGTGGAAGATTATAGCACGAGCGCGGAAGATTCCTGTAAGGGGTACGACAAAGCTTAAGTTGGCCAAAGCGAAGCTCCTGGCTGTTTACACAGCGATGGCCAAGAATGGCATTAAGATCACAAGTCATTATGAAAAACATCTTTTCACAACAAACATGTCCGATGGAGTACTGGACTGCGACAGTTCGAGTTTCGTCATCTTGGCCGAAGCCCATGAGAAAGGATGGCCCGTGGTTGGTGTGCGTGCACCGGGCCACTTTTTTCTTCGCTGGGATGATAAAGGCACGGGGATCACATTCAATGTAGATGTAGACAGCAAAAAACGGTTTTCAACAGACCAAAGATACAAAAAAGATCTTAGAATATCACCGCAGTCGATTTCAGCTGGCGTCTATCTCAAAAATCTCAATTTATCTGCATTTGTTTCCTCGATACTCACAAACCGTAGCGCGGCATATCAAGCTGTGCATAAATATAAAGAGGGTTTACGAGATTCCACAAAAGCTATCGGGTTAGATGCAAAGAATCTCGGAGCTTTTTTTAACCGTGGCATTTGTTATTCAAACCTGGGCTCAAAGAACACATTGAATGCAGTCAAAGATTTCACAAAAGTAGTCGCACTTGATCCTCATGATAGGTTGAAAGGTCGTGGAGTCATAACAGCCTGGGGCACGCAAATCAATGCACATGGGTTCTATGGCGCATATGTCGCCCGCGGATTTACTTACCTTAACCTTAACATGTATTCCGATGCCCTCAAAGATTTCCTAAAAACAATCAAATTTAGTTCAAAGCCTGCCGATGCACGTAATCTGTTATCAAGTCTGATGTTTAATGGCGGCATTGCCGCTTTTGGCGCAAAAGATTATGTTGCCGCCACTCATCTTTTCAAAATCTTGCTAAAAGTAGATCCAAAGCATTTTACAGCACGCGCCCTCATCAAGCAGTGCATGCAGTTGGCGCTTCGGCAGGTGTTGGTGGCGGCGATCAGGAAGGTATTCGGCGCCTCGAAGTCGGAGTCATATGCAAGAATGATGCTGAAGACGCAAAAATGGAGCACGCTCAAACAGGCGGGTGTTGTATCCCACATACAAGCAGCATTTAGAAAGCTTGGCTGTCGGAAAGCGGCCAGGAGTTCTCGCTTTGCGCAAAGACTCCTGAAGAAAACACTCAGGAATTGGTAGTAATCATCCGGTATAAGGCAGGGTTTCGCTGCGGGGACGCTTCTCATCGGTGACGGTGTGTTGGGGACAGGTCTCCCGCCTACGCCAAGGCTACGGCGAGGCAGGCTGCTGCGGGGACAAGACATTCGGGGACAGGTCTCAAAATCGAGATCTGTCCCCGAATGTCACACTCGAGAAACGTCCCCATCCACTCGCAAATACACACAAGCAAAGTGCTGCCTGGGTGTTTTTCTATGCTGCTACCTGACGTAGGGAACGTACTCATGAGGGACTCACGGAGGCCATTTTCTCAGCCGGGATAAATAGATAAAATGGCCGAGTGTGAGCGTCGTTTTGGGACGACCCAAAACGGACGCGTGCCCTCTTGAGTACGTTGCCGAAAGTCAGGCAGCTTTCATTTTTCACATAAAAAAACCCCAGGGTGCGTAAAGCAACCCTGGGGCCTTTGGGGGAGCATATTCATCCCAACCCTATTTCCTCTTTCTCGAGCGGAGGCTCAGTCTCACACGGGCTATGCCGGCGAGCATCAATCCCATCATCATCGCGATCAGGCCGTCAGCGCCGCTTGACGTTGCCGTCGGGGCCAACGTACAGCCACCGCGTCCGGTCGTCGCACGATCGATGTTGTTGATGTTCCACTGTCCTCCTGTGAACATTTCGTCGTAGTCCAGGATACCGTCCTGATCCGAGTCCGCTGTACGCGGGTTCGTCTCTGTCGGGCGTCCATTCTCATCCGTGTCCACGATACCGTTACAGTTGAGATCCTCACCGGTGCCGTCGGGGCCACGGCCGTCGATCAGGCCATCGCCGTCAGAGTCGGCCACGTCAGCACGCGTTTCGTTGGGTGTCCAGTGACCGTCCTGGTTGGCATCTTCCACGCCATCCGGGATGCAGTCGCCGTCTGTATCGGCAACCGTACCGTCGGTACCGTACGTTACCTCGATACCATCTTCGAGACCGTCGCCGTCGGTGTCACGCACGGTCGGGTCAGTTTCACCCTCATGTCTACGTGCGTAACCGTCGCCGTTGCGATCTTCTTCGCCGTCGAGCAGGCCGTCACCGTCGGTGTCCGGGTTATGTATGTCTGTACCCAGCACGAGTTCACGATCGTCGGGGACGCCGTCGCCGTCGGTATCCGGACCTGTTGCGCGTTCGGATGCCTTACAGGTCGTGATGTTGACCAGCGGACATTCCTCAGCGGGATCGCCGTCCTGCATAATATCACCATCAGAGTCAACCGAACACGGGTTGGAACTGTTATAGTCCATGATGCCGTAGTATTCGGGGATGATCTTGCCATCCTCGTCACGCACAGCGTTGGCAACGTAACCCGTGGTTCCAGCATAACCGCACTCATTGTTGAGACCAGGGCCGTCACAGACGTCGTCGAGATCGGAATCAGGCTGCGTCGGATCGGAGACCGCGTCGCGGTTAGATTCAAGCGATAGAAAGACCGCGATACCAAGGTCTCTCAGATTCTGCGTCCACGTAACCTCATCAAGGTTGTTGGTGTTACCGGAGATTTCCTGTCCATCGAACAGTCCATCGCCGTCCGTATCCCTGTTGAGCGGATCCGTATCGACACTGTCGAAGTTATCGCATGAACCGTTGCCGGAACCGATTTCCACGAAGTGAGCTTCCCAGTCAGATTCCGTGCAGACATATCCAATCTGACGGCATATGGCGCGCTCGTTAGGATCGAGGATGCCGTCTTCATCCGTATCATCATCGTACGGGCTCGTGCGCCAGCGCTTGACTTCAAAGTAGTCGCTCATGCCGTCGCCATCCGAGTCGCGATCCATAGGATCGGATTCTGTCGTCAGACGCGCAGCAAATCCAGTGACCATGTCAGCATGACCATCGAGGTTCTTATCTTCCTCACCATCCCTCAGACCGTCGCAGTCGCGATCGAGGTAGTAAGCCAACACGTTAAAGACCTGACTGTTGGTACCGCCCTTGTAGACATTCCCAGGCGTGCAGCTGTACTGACCGTTGTGACCGACAAACTTGTCGCCATCCACACTGGTCGCGGGTGTGAAGGGGCAAACATCCGTCTGGTTCGCACCTAGATTCTCTGTGCAACCCTTGTGGCCGTCGATGAGGCCGTCACCATCCGTATCCTTCGCAAAAGCGTTCAGCGATGAACCGAGCGTCGGAGCACACTTAAAGGTGGGCTGTTCGACGCAGTTCGGGATACCGTCGCCATCCATGTCGCCACAGAGGTCAAAGATCCTCTGATAATCAAGCGTGCCGGGGATGTCGTCACCGTTCTCGTCTTTCATAGGAATCTCGAAGAGATCCGGAATACCTTCTACACCCGTTGCATCCAGGAGATAACTCTCGTCATACGTGCCGTCGGCGTCCTGGATGATCTGAACATAGTCAGCCGTTTTCGGCTCGCGTATGAGCTGCATCATAACCAGGCCGTCGATACAATTGGGCTGACAGTCATTAGTCGGGTAATACTTATTGGGACATCCATCATCGATATAGATGGCTGCACGCGGATCCGTCATCGGTATGCCGTTGTGACCATCCGTTGCACGATCCTGACAGTTCTGGGCCTGCGGGTTCATCAGAGGATCGGTCTTGTCGAGAACCGCGCAGCCTGATGCCGATTGACCGTCACAGACGCAGTCGCCGTCCGTATCAGCTTTAGTTGGATCCGTCTCACCCGAATCCTCATCGTGCCTGCCATTGAAGTCGGTGGTTTCATTGAACACCGTACGGTTACGGCAACCCACTTTCAGGATTTTTACATTATTTGGCAAAGTGTAGTTCGGAGTACCGAAATGAGGTACCTGCTTGAGTTCTGTGATACGATTGGCATCATCCACATCGCCACCGTAGTAGAATACACCGTATGCGGCTCCGATATCGCGGGCACCGCTGTTCGTACCGAGCGGGCCCTTCCAGATGAGGTCGCGCAGATCACACTTCATCTCATCACTATTAATGTCATCGATTATTTGACCCGTTTCGATGTTGTGGACATATTCCATAACCGTGCGTTTGGGCTGGCCATTTTCCATCACCGGTGCATCGGTCACAGAATCGCGTACAAATTCATTGTGGAACAGAGGCGAGCGATCTTCCATGCCATCCAACAGGCTATCGCCGTCTGCATCGCGTTTTTTGACATCAGGTGACGGACGGCTGACTCTGTGATCGTCATCTTCCGTATTCGAATCGCGAACGAGCATAGTAACATCCCACGTATGATCGGTAACGTAGAAAATGTCTGCAGGACATGCATCCGATCCTGCCGGAGTAGTTCCGTCTGAAGCCGTACGGCAATCATCCGTAAAAGCCTTCGCCATCTTAACCGGTGCTGGATAACCATCGCGTCCATCCGTAATGCCATCGCCATCGGTATCCGCAGCGAACCAGCTCGACAGTGAGTTCTCGTCATCATATGCGCAGTCAGAAGCGGCTGGCGTAAAATACCAACGCACATTTCCATTCACTACTTCTCTCTTGGTGGACATTTCGATCCAATCGAAGACGCCGTCGCCGTCGCTGTCGATTTCTCTGTCGGCCGGCAGTGAAAGCCATGAGCTGTACTCGTTACGGCACTCTTCAAGCGTGTAAAGACCCATCAAGCTGTTATCTGGACCAGTCGAAATATTCACCGCTCCGTCTTTACAGTCGGTTGCACCGTCAAGGAGTTCGATCTTGCGGCTCGCACGGCCTACAATCTGCGTCACGATACCTGTATCGATCTTGCCGTACTTCATCGGAACGATGATGATATCGCTGAAATCAGAAAACTCGGTGTTCTCGCCGTCTGAGCGTGCATCAAAGACGAACTTAAACGTTCCATCTCCTCTATCGGTATGAACGCCGAGGCTTGAGCCTTCGCCCACATAACCGATAAACTTGATCACGCCGCCCAGGTCCGCATCGACTTGGTAGCCGAAGAGAGCAAGGAGCTGAACACTGTTGTTGCCTTCAAGCGAAGCATCGCAGGTAATCATGCCATTTTCATCAGGAGAAATACTAGATTCCTTCACGAGCTGGCCTTCAATCGTAAAGCGCGACATGGAATTGTCCTTCTTGATGCCATGAATCTTCACAATCGAGTTACGACCTGAATCCATGAGAGATCCTGTGCCGGAAACGCTGACCTGGAAAACTTCAACGCCTGCATCGCCGGGACGCTGTCCCTGTTCCCATTCCACGATACCGGTTTGGACATTCGTACTGTACTGACCTTCAAGTGGATTCAGATTAACAGGAGTTCCTGTGGTCGGAATAAGTGCGTTCCAGCCTGACGAAGCGGTGGTCTTGTCGAAGATACCAAAGCCATCAACGATCGCAGAACCGCTTGACATAGCATCGATCACGTTAAGGTTGGAGCTCTCACTCATCACGAACGCGTCACCCCTGAGGCCGCTCACGTCGACGTTGATAATCTTGTTATTGCTCTCCTCAATGCAAACGCCGTGACGCATATCGGAATCATCGCGTCCCGTAGAATCTTCATCGTTTGGACCGGTGCCCAGACGTGGCTGAGGCTCAACAAGCTGGAGATTGCGCAGCGTTACGTCATGAGTCTTAATCGAGGTTACACAGGGGATATCCTGAAATCCCGTGAGATTCTCAAAATTGACCGTGACTTGAGCTGAGCCAGCGGGGTTACCAAGTGTAAGCCCCTCTCTCCTGATCACTATGGGACCTTCGGCAAATATAACGCCGAGATCGGCCTCAAAAGTAATCTCGCTCGTGCAGGCTGTTCCGCCATTCGCATAGATTAATGCCTGCGGCAACGTAAGATTGTTGCTCCCCGCATGAGGCAACCAACCACTATGATTGACGACACAAGTAGCGCCATCGATCTGATTGTTTGCTTCAGCAGTCATGGGCGTTACCGTGATAAATACGGCGATTACCGCCACGATGCCAGTGAGCAACCACTGTCTGATTCCGTTAGTCTTCATTTTTCCTCCCTTATGTCTCATCACTAAACTCCCAAGCGCTCCTTTGATGTAGCGCTATAAATATTCTTAGAATCGAAGCACTAACTCTAAAGCAGCACCATAAGCGATACTCTTAGGATGACCTGTTACATCCGATCCAGGAATTGCTGAATCCTGTCGAGTAAAGCCCGGGCGCAACGCAGTTGATATATAAGGCTTGAGCTGCAGCAACAGCGCTACGCTCTTCCACTGTTTCAGACGTGCTGCGACCACGACATCAGCATCAAACGTAAGAGCTGACATGCTCTTAGGCACTCCGAGATCTGCAAAGTTCTGACCCTGAAAAACTGCGGCACCAAAACCGAGGCCCACACCAATCATCAGCCACGGCATCAGATCGTACTCAACTCTTCCTTTAACCGCGATATTGTGGGTCTTACCAACCTCACCCGATGATGTTTGCGACTCCGGTGGTTTCGCTGTGTTAAAGCGATAATCAACGCCAAATCCACCGCGGATCTTCCCTCTACCAAACAAAACGCTGACCCCTGCAGTGAAACCCATCAGATCCATAACGTTGAGGCTGCCACACGGGTCATCCATGCCTGGGAAGACATCGATATAATCGGAGGCAGTGCACTTGGTCGAACCTGTTTTACCGCCACCGATGGTCGGGCCAACGTGTAAGTTTATGTGCCAGAATTTTGAGGTACTTCCACCCTTCTTTTTGGGCTTCTTGAGCTTCTCGGATTTTCCAGGCGTTGCAAGTATCGACGTCAGCATCGATGAAGACACGGTGCCAAAGCCACTCGGCTTCCACATTTTCGCGACCAGAGCTTCGTTCACTGAGGCAATAGGATATTTTGCCTTGAGGGCAGCATCCTTGCCGAGCAGCTCTTTGAACCTTCCTATGATCTTCTGTTTGAGACCAGCCGGCATGTCGTTCAGGCCAACCTTCTTGAGAAGTCCATAGAGTTTACCGGGCTCATCATACGGAGTATCGTCACATTTTAGTTTAGCCGTCACTTTGTTCGAACTCTTACGGCAGTGATCCATAATGCCCAACTGCGCCGCACGCTTCACAACATCCTTGAGGGCTGCATCATTCTCAGGCTTGACAGCTGCGGGCGGCGGAGCCACCGGAGCTACTGGAGCCGCTTTCTTTGCCGGAACGCTTGAGAGAACAGATTTGACCATGGCAAGGTAGCCCGCTGACAATTTTCTTGCTCTACCGCGGAAAACTGTTCTGCCAGTGATAGGGCCAGCATAAAGTTCCTTAACAAATGCCACCCTGCATTTCTTGCTCATGACATCAAGCGCCTTAGGCATAGGTTTTCCAGGGCTGCATTTGTCCTTAGCATCCTTGCGAGCATTCGTGATACCAGTTCTAATATCCTTTAACGGAACTTTTACGCCACCCATTTTGAGCTGGCTCGCCGGAATTGGCACGAGCTGTCCGCGCTTGTTAAGTGTCATTATTGTTTTTCCGCCTGATTTCATAAAGCCTCCTAGTATTCTTTTTTATGTACCGTTTGTGTCCCCTTGCACATAGCGATACGAACTTTTCCTCCGTAATGGTTATCGGCTGTTGCTGGGAAATGTTGCGTGTTTTTTTTGCTAGAAGTATAACTGATTGATATTATTGGGAATACTGGTCAATTTTTCTGCTGATCTTCTTTAAGATCACAGTTTTAGGGGATCTCTTCAGATCCGACCGCCTAACTATCTGTTATATAAGACTATTCAGACTACTTCCAAGTTTTAAGAATTCTCTTCAATCGGGCCGCTGCAAGCTCTTCATCTGAAGCAGCCTCTGAATCCCCAAATTTGCGAAATACTACGAGTATCTGCGGTGCAACTTGCATTATCTTGAGCATGCCCCAGCTATAATTGAGAACTCCCTTAGCACGCTTGTCGGAATATTTCTTGAATTTGCGTACCCTTCTCACTGCCGCAAGTAACGCTGTCTGAATCTTGAGCTGGTTGTCGACAGGACGTGCTCTTGGACGAACACGAACAGGAACTGGCCTTGCAGGGGTTCTGGATGGTTGCACTGAGCCAGACGATATCTGCCAATTTCTCAATATCTCTATGAGCTTTGCTTCAGCGGCCTCTGGAATCGTTGGACGTCCAAATCTACGAAACGCACTCAGTATATGCGGCGCAACTTTCATGGCTTCGAGCATGCTCCAGCTATATTTGAGAACACCCTTAGCACGCTCGTCAGAATATTTTTTGAATCTGC
>Ga0208902_1001470_pt1 | contig 11214 bp, 16 predicted proteins | sample AntAceMetag02UKH_FD_184767 | JGI IMG/M metagenome (GOLD analysis project Ga0208902, IMG submission 184767) | Saline lake microbial communities from Ace Lake, Antarctica - Antarctic Ace Lake Metagenome 02UKH (SPAdes) (version 2) | ecosystem: Environmental > Aquatic > Non-marine Saline and...
TAAAGTGCGTGCAAATACAAAAGCGTATTGAGAAATGGTTTGAGGAAAAACCATAGACGCCTAAACAATATTACTGTTAGGCACAAAAGAAAGGTAACAATTCATAGTCTGATACCATTGATTGTAACGCAAGCGGTAGCTTTGGCTTTCCCTGATAAGCCGAGGAATTGTGTGAATTAGGTTATACAGCAGGGATTACTAATTGGATTTGGGCAATAGAGGATATTGTAAGGCTAACTGATAGGTGTTAAATCTTAAGAACGTTGATTTCTTTTCATGAAAGCTAAATCTATTTCGTATCTTTCGTCAGCTTCCTGCCATAATTCACTAGCGTAAGTGGAACAACCATCTTTCTTGGATACTTGAGGCCCGTGAAAGAGCCAGACTAGTATACCTTCTTCTTTGGCAACCTTGAATGCGGGTAATAAATCGCTATCCCCAGCAATAACAGCTGCGTGAGTAATTTGTTGCTTCCCACTTAACAGTGCGAAATCTAATCCCAATAGCAAATCGACTCTTTTTTGCTGAAAGATTGGAGCCTTATTTATATCTAGTCCCTTGAAAGCCAAGCGCCCCTCTCTCACAGCAAAGCGTGGCAGCCGATTTAAGAAACTAAAGAATCCTCGCTTCTTCCCGAATCTTATTTTTTCATCTTGGGTTGGAGGACTGCTTTGATAAGGAAGACAATCATAATAAAATGTGCGTAGTAAGTCGATGCTGTCCGGTGTCCTACTATTTACAATCAATCTAATATCTTCACTAATCAAGGAAAGGTCAAGATAAATACCATATTCGTCTCTAGATAGAGACTCAAGATAGTGACCGTCAACAAAAATTGCCAGACGTGACATATGCCTTAACATGGAAGAGTCAAAGGGAGATGCCCTTTGACTCTTCCTCCTTAATCATTTCTTGACATGCTTCCTCGAAAGGAAGGACGTCAAGGACCATAATGTAATGTTATCACTACCACATGTACTGCTGTTTGTCAACCCCTATTTTAGCTTCAATCCGTGCCTAATTTCATCAATCCTATATTCTCTCAATCCACGCACGCGCAACCCATTAGTTACTATCTCTTATATTATAACGCACAATTTGTTCATTCGTTACCAATTACACCCATTGACATCCCCTTATTTAGTACTATAATCAACCTCAGAGGGGGTGTTACTATGGCTTTCCCTGATTCAGTAAAAGACCAAGCCTTTGCAAGGTCAGGTGGTCGTTGTGAATGTACACGACAACATTCAAGCGTTTGGGAAGCACCACACCAAGAAAGGCGTTGCCCAAGAACTTTCACAAGATACGGTGGGAACTGGGAGGCACACCATATTGCAGTTGGTGGGCCAGATACATTATCCAACTGTGAGGCTCTCTGCCTTACTTGCCACTCATTAACCTTCTCATACGGGCGTTAATCCTCTCCTATTCAAATTGATACACTACCTATATTCACCATTAAACCATTTCGCAACAAGCTATAACAGATGAGATGAAATTCTATAGCAGTATGATGCGCTAATTATGGCAACTTGACAATAATTATAGTCGAAGTAGAATAGAGATAATAAGATGAGCGAGAAGGGGATAACACTACTGGACTATCAGCTGACACCACTCCAAGCAGCGCTTATCGAGTGGGGGAAGAAGTATCCCTATGGTAAATTGAGAGAGCTACAATACCAGGACGGTATTCCGGTTCGCGCCGAGACTTATACTGCCGATGGCACAGGAACGGAAACCGTACTCTTTGATAAGGTAGCTCGACAGGTAGGGTTGATAAAGTAGGGGGTGAATTGAACTAAAATGGAGCATCCGGTTGAACTAATGATGGCTGTTGTGGTTGCGTCTACCTCATTGCTGGGGCTTACTGGTGTATTGATTGGGCAAATCAAGAGTAGTCTCGGTGTACTTCCAGATATAAAAGGGCGGTGGATACTAGCTCTCATTATGTCGTTTGTGATGGGGCTATTAACGATAGGTTATGCAATTATGTGGTTTTCGACAAGTGTAGACCACAGAATGGGAGTGGCTTTGACATCATTTATTACTCAAATACTTTTATTTGTTATTGTGGCATCATATTTTTGGTTCAAAGGTGTTAAAAAGGTGCCTGATTTGAGCATGAAGAAACCTAAATAACTAAATAGCACTCGCTGACTAGGGGAAACCGGAGGCGAATTTGAGTCCGAAAGGGCTTGAGTTCGCCTCTTTTGTATATACGGAGGGAGGTTGTCATGCACGGCAAACTGGCAAAGATGATCAGGAAGTACAGCAAGCGCTACTGGTGTGAGTATGATGCTGCGATATGCGCTCTTCCCCTGGTGAATAGACTGCTGTTTGCGTGGCACATAATCACCAAAAGGTAAAGTGCCGGGGTGAGTCAAAGGATGAATATATGGCTGTTTTGGGAAATCTTATCAGAAGGGGCTAGGCGCAAGCTCCGCAAGTACCAGCTGGAACACTACGGCTATGATGTAGACCAGCCGGAACCGCAATTCAAGGCTAAGGTCAACAGGGAAGTCCACTATCCCACCTTGGAAGAGTGCGAACGGAATATGCGCCAGCGTCCTCACCACTTAAAGCGGGTGGTGTAATGCCTAGAGGTTATATCACTCTTGAAAATGAGTGGTACAGCCCTGAGAATGTCCGGCAGTACACCAGACGCCGTATGGTGTGGGTGATACACTACCTGGGGGATATTCGCCAGGGGAACTATCCACCGGACCCGGACAAAAGGCATGAGGTAGATATTCCTACTCTCAGGAAGGGGCGCAAATACTACAAGGCTAATCGAGAGAATATAATCTCGGTAGCAGTTGAGTTGATGATCCGGCTGGAAAAGACCGGGCAGGACGGCGCCATGGTAATGCTCCACCATGGCTTGGGTATCCAGTACGAAAGCCTGTGTAAGATGTTCAGCCTGTCCTATGAGGCGGTCCGGTGGCGGGTCCACAAGTCCCTCAAGTATTGCGAGGGGGAAGAGAGGAAGAAGAGGGGTTACCGTTTAGGTGGATAGACCCCGGCGCTCTCTAAGGCTACGGCTATCATCTTGTTATTAGCCTCAATGGTTTGGGCAATGGTCAATATCAATTCATTTATAACCAATTCCGCAGTCGGGTCTTGTATGTTGCCAATACCCTTCAACCCCCATCTCAAATAAGATTGAGCCTTTATTTCATCCATACCCAGCATTTGATCACCCCCTTAGTTTTTAGTGGGAGTATAGCAGGGTTATATTGGTTCGTCCATACTTCCCTTTATCATATGTTCACGTTTCAAGTAACCATCTGAAAATTCTCTTACTCGTGACATGAATACTTTGAACCCATCCATGCCTGTTTCTAAGATATTATCTGAGACATCTGGTTTCCAAACCTTTGTAGCATCATTAACATGCGCTACTATCTTGGTTAGGTTATATAGTAATGGGTCTAATTCCCTATAGAGCCTTGTTCTATCATCTTTGGAGATTTTCAATTGGTTCACTTTATCAACAAGTCTCGCTGCGTCTCGGCATGCGCGCTCTGATTTTTCTACCAACCAACCTATCGGTACTCCCGTATCCCTTTCAAATTCTTTATCATCTTCCATACACGATTTACCCCCTGTCTGTGGTATCAGCATTATATCACACAGCTTGACAAATAGAGGGGTTGACGATGCAATATAATTGTCGATGGAAAGTGCCTATCGGAGAGCCTGGTGGACCCCCTCCTTAACTGCTCTAAATAATAGACAATCCTTTTCTTTTCTTAGCCAGTGTATTCCTTGTTTACCAGGCCTTTAGGCACTTCTGGGTGTGGCGTTGTCTGTCCTTAACGTTCTTTGTCATAACTCGCCCCCTTGGTGTAAAGTAACCACGTCCTTTAACCTTAGCCCATTGGCCTTTAGGATACCGAAGATATAAGCCTCACTACAGTTTAGTTCATGAGACGCCGCTACTACGCTGTGGTGCGTCTGTAAAGCCTCACAAACGTTTTTGAGTGGTATATTGAGCGGTTTGCGACCAAGACCATTCACCGCTACTGATTTGCCGCAGTGGGGGCACTGGACTATCATTTAGACTCACTCCTAGGCTTCGGATGGCATATTAGACATAAGCGGACAAAGTGTCCTCCCTGTCCTTCTATATTGTCCGTTCGCATAACTGTTATATAATACCCTGTTGCGGTGTTACGTAACATAACAGGGGGGGATATATAATATCCCCTGTTACGGTACACTGTTATACCTCTTGTTTTAAGCCCCACGATTCCCCTACCTTAATGAGATAACCCTTTTTGCTTAGGCGATTGGTGATAGTTCTAACGCTTGCCTCATTAGCCTCTAAGACTTCGGCAATCTCCCTTACTGTCATAGCGCCTCGCCTGAGTAGGTCCTTAATTCTTAGTGATAGCGGTAATTCCCCGGATAGACTGGTATCTTGTAAGTCTGCTTTCCCTACTGTTATGCTGTTATCGGTAAACGTGAATCTATAACCCAGCGGCGGGTGTAGCCTCGATAGGTTAGCTTTAGTATGCTTTAGGCTGATAACAGCTTCGTCTTCCCCCGTCTCCTGCTCCGCCTTACACTCCCAGACTGACCTCGCTAGGTTCGTGAAGAATACACTACCAAAAATAGTCCTCTTCTTGGTAAACTGGTCCTTTGAGTTATGGGCTAAAGTTAGGCTAGTAATACCTAGTTGACGTAAAGCTGCATGATACCTGATAGCAGGCTCCGGGTCGTTAAGATTCCCCCTGGCAGCCGGGCCCAGGCTATCAACAATCAAGAGTTTGACCCTGTTTGCGGCTATTAACTTTTGCACTTGCTCTACCGAATCAGCGAGGGTGCTGGACATACGTTTGTAGACTATGGGCATAGCCCCTATATTCATGCCTTTTAATAAGGCCGCCCATCGCTTACGGAAGCTAGACTCGTCGTCTTCATAATCAAGAAAAAGACAAGGCGTTGGCTCTTTCGGGGTAATCAGTCCTAGAGGATTGTCAAAATAGGGTAACTGACATATAGTTGCAACAACTAAGGCAAACAAACTCTTAGCGGAGCCGTAATCCCCAAAAATAACAGCCGGGTGATTCAGGTATACAATAGGCTCTAGTAGGTAGTCTGGCGCCAGGTTATCATCTTCACTCGGCCAGATTTCAACCGCCGGCTCACCCCTGCGGGCAATCTCTATAGTCTTACCAGTAATGAAGGTCAGAATGTCGGTCCAGGGTATGTCCTGCGAGTTCTTTTCTAGACGTTTTGCCAGGCTATTCATTGTAGACGTGGCCAGTAAGTTGACCCGGGTAGTATGCAAAAGCGAATCGCCATCCTTCTTGCTTGAGTAAAATCGCAGATCGGCATAGCCGTCATCTGTGAAACGCTCTGCCAGTACCCGCAACCCATGCTCAGGACATGCAAAGTTTATGAAGCCTATCTCTTCGGTCGCAGATATTTTAATCATAGCTTCACCCCTTCAGCCAGTTTAGGCTTCTCCTGAGGCCGCTCGATCTCCAGCTTCGGCTTCTCGATAAGTTGAGAGCTCTCTTCTAAAGCCAATACTCTCTCATGTAATTCCTCACTGCTGTGTTCTGGCGGCTCAAGTGCCCCCGGGTCCTGCCGCCAGTATTCGAGGCACAAAGAGCGGTGGCAATCGTAAGAGATGGGGAAGCCAATCAGAGGCTCACTCCAACCGCAGGCCAGACACTCTATATCGGGATAGCCAATCTTTACTCTGCTTGAGTGACACTGGGGGCAACTGTAAATGTCCGCTTGGGGTGTGGCTGTCATACTCATAGCTCACCCCCATTGTCCGGCACGAGTGTATCCCGGCGCTGCTTCCTGCATGGCTTACAGCGTTTGGGTGTGGAAAGCCCCTTAGATGCGAAGTAGAGCTGCTCGCCTATTGAGAAAATGAAAGTAGCCCCACAATCACAGCAGATTAGCTTTTTGTCTTGAGTCTTGGGGTTGTTAGTGTTCAATCTTCCTTCCATTCTTCCCGTCTTTCAAACCCTTAGCTTGGGGATGCTCTCGGCTTTGTTACCGTCGCCCTGTAACAGCCTCTCGATTGCTATGCGGCTTACCACTAAGCGCTTCTGGCCGAGCTTTATGGTCCCGGGCAATTCTCCGCGCCGAGCCAGGTCGTAAGCCAGATTTCGACTGATTCCGAGCATCTTGGCGGCAGAATTAACACTGAGTGTTAGACATTCATCAGTAAGGCGCCCATCATTCTGCATCTTGGCTACTTCCGTTCTTTTTGCTGCTTAAGAGCATCGTTAATTTTCTGCATTAGCTCGGGACCAGGGATATAAAATCCCCCCTCAAGCTGAGAGAGTAAGGGCTGAGTGAGGCCAACTAACTTTGCCAACTCAGCCTGGGTTAGCCCAGCCCTAATGCGCTTGACCTTTAGCGTGATAGCTTTCATAAAATATTTCCTCTTTTTGCCCCTAAAAACTCTTGACATTTATAGTATAAAGTATTATTATGAAGTATACAAGTGAAGTCTATGATAAGTCACAGCTAACATAGATATAGGCAAGCTACAAAATCGCATATAACACGGGTAAGTAACGAGTTTAGCTTCAAAAAGTAGATATAAAAAAAATTCATAGAAAGGAAGGAGGGAAAATGGCAAAAGCCCCTCTTGTCACAGATGCAGTTGAAGCCCGTATTGCGGAGGTTCATCAAAAGTATCCCAAGTGGAAGGCGCCGGTGGTGCGGAAGGAGGTAATCTACCTTCTTCATAAAGACAACCCTAAACTACCCCCGGGCTGGCCTGGCTTAAGCAGCGTTCAGAAGGCACTTGCAAAGGCTCGTAAGAAAAATGGACTTGCCCCTGACCCAAAGGATAAGCCCTTTTGTCTTGGCACACTGGTTGAGTATCCCATACCGCCTGAAACTCTGCCGGTGGTCATGCGGGTGTGGGCAAGACAGACGGGGGAAGAAGATGGTTTTACCTGGAGTTCTGGCTTCAGTATTCGTGATGCCCTATGGGTTAGCAGGCTTTCCCACCTATACGAGGATTTAAAAGAACCTGAAGCTAAAGCGGACGCTATTTTGGGAGCTGCGGTTTGGTATTCAGTTCGAGAGCGTGCATATGAAGCAATAGGGAAACCGATTGATACGACTGATCTTGATACAGAACTACTCAAAAACTTCAAGCCAACGCCAACGGAAAGTAAGCGGAAAAGGAAAGGAGGCAAACCATGAGAGGACACATACGCAGCAAAGGAAACCATAGCTGGCAGCTCCAAATCTACACCGGCTCGGGACCGGACGGGAAACCGCGACGCCACTTCGAGACAGTAAGAGGTCGTAAGGGTGACGCCCAAAGGCGCTTAACTGAGCTATTGACCAGTCTTGATAAAGGGGTATATACCCCTCCAGGACGGCTCACGGTGGCACAGCATCTTGGCCAGTGGCTAGATGGCTATGTCAGGACTAATTGCTCGCAGCGCACCTATGACGGCTATCAAAGCATTATAGAGCGCCACTTAATACCCGCCCTCGGTCATGTTCAGCTTAAGCAGCTTCACCCCCAGGCAATACAGAGCTACTACGGCAAGGCTTGTGAAAAGCTATCGGCCAGGACAGTTCATCATCAGCACCGGGTATTGTCTCAGTCCTTAAAGTATGCGGTAAGGCAAGGCTATCTAGGACGCAATCCCGCAGAGCTTGTTGACTCGCCATCACCACATAAAAGGGCTATGCGCACCCTGACCCCTAGTGAGGTTGAAGTCCTACTCGATATGGCAAAGGATAACCGCTATTATCCGGTAATCTATACTGCCGTGAGCACGGGACTTCGCCAGGCTGAGTTATTAGGTTTACGCTGGAGAGACATTGACCTTGATATGCTCTCGATATCGGTCAGCCAAGTCCTATATAAGCGTAAAGGTGTTTACCAATTCAAAGAGCCTAAGACAAGCCATAGTCGGCGCCGAGTCGCCATGACCCCCAAGCTGGCATTATTTCTCAGGAAATACCGGGCAGAGCGGGAAAACCTTTACTTGGAGCTGGGGCAAATACTTTCTCTTGATAGCCTGGTATTCGGAACTCCTGAAGGGAAGCCATTTAATCCCTCAGTATTAAGTCACGACTTCGGGAGGATGGTAAAACGGATAGGCTTAGGGGGTGTGCGCTTTCACGACCTGAGACATACCTTTGCCAGCCTGATGCTACTACGTGGGGCTAAGCCAAAGGTTATCAGTGAAGCTCTAGGCCATGCCTCAGTAGCCTTTACAATGGATACCTACAGCCATATAATCGAGGGGATGCAAGAGGATGCCATGGCGCTATTAGACGAAGTGCTGCCGGCAGGGGTAAATGGGTGTCTCAAAAATTCTAACGCCAAATTAACGCCAATTTTGCGAGTTATGTCTAGTAGGTCATAAAATTTAGCTTCAGGAGGGGTGTCCGAGTGGTCTATGGTGACGGTCTTGAAAACCGTTGTCGCGCAAGCGACCGTGGGTTCGAATCCCACCCCCTCCGCCGCCATCCTTTATTTAAGGGTAATCCCATTCTCTGTATCTCCTTCCCCTTGGGAAGAAGAATTAGTGAGGCTCAACGGAGACGTTGTTTAGTGTGGGCAGGCCAATCGGGTTGAGCTCATATCCCTCGACATAGGGCTTGACCAGGACATAGTTTTGTCCGAACCACAGGGGCAGACAGGCGGCGTCGCTGACCAGTTCCTGCTCTGCCTGCTGGTACAAGGCCAGGCTTAGCTCGCTGTCCAGCTCCACGTTCGCCATATCGAGCAGGGCATCTACTTCAGGGTTACTGTACCCGCCGTTATTATTCTCGGCACCGGTATGGAACAGGATATCGAGAAAGTCCTGCGGGTGAGGATAGTCGGCGACCCACCCAAAGAAGAACATCTCATCCGCCTCTTCGTTGATATGATAGAGAAAACGCTCCGGTTCCAGCTGTCTTACCGCTACCTCGACTCCCAGGTTCTGCCGCCACTGATAGATAATTGCTTCCAGGTCACCGGATATCGCTCCCCCCCGCCCGGAAGTGGTAATGGTAATCGGCGGCAGACTGGCAACCTCACCGTATTCAGAGTCAGCAATCAGTTTTCGGGCAAGCTCGACATCATACCCCAGCCCGACTAAGTTCTCGTTGTAGCCGGGCATACCCGGAGGCAGGATACCGCTAGCCGGCTCTACCATATCACGGAAGACCAGGGAGGCCAGCTTTTCCTTATCAACGGCGTGTGTGAAAGCGCGCCGGATAAGAACATCGTCAAACGGGGGCTTATTGGTGTTAAGGCCGATATAGAAAAAGCTCAACTCAGGGGAAACCACCAGGTCCTGATAGAAGGGCCCTCGTTCATCGGTAACCTTATCGATATAGTACATGGAGACGCCGGCGACATCGATTTCGCCCTTTTCATACATATTCATCGGCACACCGCTATATAGCTGGAAGACAATGAGGCTGACCTCAGCCGGCTTACCGTAGTAGAGTTCATTCCTGCCCAGGATAATCAGGGTGTTCTTTTCCCACTGCTTGAGCTTAAAGGGGCCGGTACCATTAGGGCGGCGCCACCACTCGCCGCCTGAGGACACGTTATTCCGGTCAACCACGAAAGAGGTGGAATAGGTCAGCTTGGCTAGGAAGTAAGACTTGGGCGCATCGATGGTTACCTCCAGGGTATAATCGTCAATGACCTTAACGCCGCTAATCTCTTCCGCTTCACCGGCCAGTACCTCGCTTACCCCGATGATATCGCCCAGGTAGGTGGCTGCTGTCAGGGAGCCGGTAGCGGGACGGCAGGCCCTCTCCCAGGAGTACTTAACATCCTCAGCCTTGACCTCTCTGCCATCGTGAAACTTGACATCATCCCGGAGAGAGAAGGTATAGGTTGTTCCGTCTTCACTGACTTGCCATTCCCGCGCAATATCCGGTGCCGGCTCCAGGTCATCACCGAGCCGGAGCAGACCACTATATATCTGCGTAATATACTCGTGGGAGGTCATATCACCAGAGACTGCCGGGTCAAGGGTCAGTGGGTCAACACCGTACAGGTTAAGAACCCCCCCTTCGATGACAGGGGTAACCGGGGTTGACGGCGCTGCCGGCGCCGGCCAGCAGCCGGTAATGAGCAGGCTTCCTAGCAGTAACACGGAAAAGGCGATGGCAGCGGTTCTTTTTATCATCGGTATAACCTCAAAGTATTCCCTCTTTTCTCAATACCTGTTTGTTGACTCTTTCTTTAGGTTCTTCTCTATGGAACTATTTCTAATTAGCAGGATTTGGATTCGAACCGACCAACAATTGACTATTTCCCCATCCGTTTTTCACTTCAAGCATAAGCTCAATATTGATTTCAGAAATACCCTCTTTCCCTTGCTTCGTCTTCAATAGTACGTTTTGCCATTGGGCGGACAAAGAAAGGAAGTTTACCGAGTTGCTCCTTTGCTTCAGGAGTCCAGATTAGTTGTTCACCTGTCTTTGAGATACCAGTCTCCTTTTCGGATACCCGTATTCCCTTTAAGCCAATCATATTTTTCAGAATGGGTAGTGCTGGCGAGGTGTACATGTTGACCAGCCGTTTTGCAACACTCCTAGCCATATCAATCGCCCAGTCAGCTTCCTCAAGCTTCTTCCCTATTCCCGACTTTTGAAGAACCGGGTTGAACTGATACTCCAATAGGGAAACACCAACACAAGCAACTTGTATCGCTTTGGTATGAAGGAAGGCTGGGAAAAACGTATTTAGTGCCGGCTCCATCCCAAAACCACCAGCAACAACTATTGAGCCAATGAGTTTTCCCGTGAAGATTGTCGATTCCCCAAACAATTCCTCTCCTGCTGCCACCTTATCTTCAGAGAGAAATGCTTTTCCACGGCCGCCAATGAAATTGCACAATATACCCGGCGGATGGAGACCATATACCGGATAAGCAAAGATAATTGCATCTGGCCATCTTATTTCCTCAACGACCTTTAGCGTTTCATCCCCACGTTTTTTTAACTGTGGACAGGTCTCACCAGTCATGCATGTGTTACATCCCAGACAAGGTAATATGTTATAGTCCACGAAATTAATGGCCTTAGTTTCAGCACCAAGTTCCCTGGCACACTCGAGTGCTTTCTCGAGTAAAAACCAACTAGCACTCTGCTTCTTATTCTTCTTGTGTGTTCCGCAAATGCCCAAGATTTTCATTTTGTTATCCGGACTATTCATGCGCCTTTCCCCCTACCTTTAGCAGCAGCTCTGCTCTT
>Ga0208902_1001471_pt1 | contig 11208 bp, 8 predicted proteins | sample AntAceMetag02UKH_FD_184767 | JGI IMG/M metagenome (GOLD analysis project Ga0208902, IMG submission 184767) | Saline lake microbial communities from Ace Lake, Antarctica - Antarctic Ace Lake Metagenome 02UKH (SPAdes) (version 2) | ecosystem: Environmental > Aquatic > Non-marine Saline and Alkaline...
GAGTCATGAAAAAATTGATTATTTTTGTCGCCGCTTTTGCCATTGTGCAATTAACAATAGCCATAACACCCGCAATTAGTGCAGATACGAAACTCTGGGACGTATATAATAATGTCCTTAAAAAGGCGAAATATGTCGATCTGACCCATGCATTCAGCCCCACCATAGCTGTCTGGCCCGGATTCGGGAACGCGAAATTCAAGCCGGGAGTGGCGGGCCAGGAAATCAAGGGTTATTGTACCATCGGCGAAGCCTTCCAGTATAAAAAACATGGTTTTATCTGTACTGCTTATGAGCTTGTGACCGATCAATATGGAACCCAATTAGATCCGCCTGCCCATTTCTACGAATACGGGGCCACCATCAGCGACCTCCCTGCCACCTATTCCATTCGGCCGCTGGTAATAATCGATATCCATGAAAAGGCGAAAAAGGACCCCGGTTATCATGCAACTGTCGGGGACATAAAGGCGTGGGAAGCCAAATATGGCAAGATCCCTGAGGGGTCCGTGGTGGCGGTTCGTTCAGATTGGTACAAGAGATGGAATGAGACAAAACGATTTGCCAATGCCCCCTTTCCAGGGATCAAACTGGATGCCCTAAAGCTCCTCCATCTTGAGCGAAAAATCCTTTTTCACGGGCATGAACCTCTGGATACCGATACCACCCCGAATCTTGAGGGAGAAAACTGGCTGCTCAAAAACAACTTCTGCCAGGCCGAGGGGATGAAAAACCTGGACAAGGTACCCGAGGCAGGTGCCCTTATCCTTATAGGCTTTGCAAAGCCTGAAGGTGGGACAGGTGGTTACGCAAGATATATTGCTGTATGTCCGGCCGGTTGGAAATACGGAAAATCAATTGCAGAACTTCCTGGCGCTCCGCTTCCAAAGCAGCCTTATCCCAACAAGAGGGATAAAAATGGCGTCTTGAGACCTACACCGCCAGGGAAGTAAGCAAAGAGGGTGTGAGAACAAAACCCGCCTTAAATAAGCCGCCCCTGCAATGGCATCTCCGCCGGATGTGGGGGCGGTTCTTCGAAGCTGGAGTGATGGAGTAGCGGAGTAATGGGATGTTTCAGATCCCGGTCTTGATTTGACCCCTTTCTATTGCAACCCTTTATCATACAAAGTGCTGTCTTGGGCATCAAATGTGATCTTCAAAATCCTCCGGGTCCTTGACGTGACCTTGAAACGATCATCAATCCTGATGCCGCAGACCCAAATCAGTTCATTCCCCTGAAGCAATATCGGTAAACGTGCCCTGACATGGGATGGGATCTTCATGTCAATGAAAAAACTTTTTAGCTTTTTGTGGCCTGTCATTCCCAAGGGGACGAACCTGTCACCGGGCCGGAAGTTTCTGAGTGTTAATGGATAGGTGATTCGGTCTGCGTCCAAACAGGCGGCCCAGGGGGAGGTCTTCAGCTCTGGCAGGATCTTTCTTTCAACCTCCTCAAGTTGTATTGCGCAGCCTAAGGTTTCCAGATCAAACACTCCAGGCTTCTCTATAATATAGCAAAATCGCTCGGGAGTTTGGGGTTTTGACTCTGCAAAAATCAGTCTGTCGTACACTCTTTTAACTACAAGCATGTTGGGCAGGGAGACCTCTGCCTGAGGCTTTTTGCCCGTTGCCACGCGCTTTACCGCATCAATATTTGGCAAGCTTATCCGTCGAAGACTCTCACCCTTTCTCTTCAGCGCCTGTCTGATGACATGATTCTGCAGGGGTTCAGGCAACCTCTTGAACTGGAATAAAGGAAGCACGATCTCGTCATTCGCACCTTTTTCAGTCCATTTTTTTAACCATCTTGTTGCCTTTGCCTCTAACCACGTGCTTTCTTCTCGCATGATCGCGGCTGTCCGGCCGAGAATTTCAATGATTTTGGGCTGGTATTTTTCGAGCTGAGGAAGGAGGTTCAAACGGATTTCATTCCTCACGTACCTGGTTTCGGAATTGGAAGAATCTGTTATGTGGGTGAGCCCCCTGTTAGAAAGGTAAGATTCAATTTCGCTCCGGGTCACCTCGATCAGCGGCCTTATGATGTGCATGTCGCGAACGGGTGGTATACCCGAGAGCCCTGATGGGCCACTTCCACGCAGCAGTCGCATAAGAACAGTTTCGGCCTGGTCATTGAGGTTGTGGCCCGTGGCTATTTTCTTGGCAGAAAACTGCTCCTTAACCTCTTTGAGGAATCGGTATCTAACATCCCTGGCCCTTTCCTCTAATGATGCGGTCTCCGGCTGTAGGTCAGGATCCGCCTTTTTTGTAACAAAATCGCAATCAAAAGATGCTGCCAAGGATTTGACAAACTCAGTCTCAGATGCATCCTCGCCCGGTCTAAGCCCGTGATCAAAATGGGCTACTACCAATTCTATCCCCAGAACCCCCTTGAGACTGTGGAGTACGTCTAAAAGGCACACAGAATCAGTGCCACCTGATACGGCAACGATTACAAGATCTCTGTGCCCGATCATGCGGTATTTTGAAATGGTATTATCGACTTTTTTGATGATATCCTTTACTATGTTCATGTCACGTCCAGAAGAGAATAATTCCTCAGGCCTGTGCCTAAAAACCTGTTTCTTGATCAAGGGTTTGCTGAAGACCATGCGATGGCGTTGATGCACCTGGCAAAAATATCTTAACTTGCCTGTTCAGGCTGTCAACAATATTCTACCAGCATTTTTATTTTATCCTGAATTTCTGACAAAACTCTAAAAAATATCAAGGCCTTACCCGAAATTTTTTTCATAGACGGTTAATGGGTTGAAAAAAGGCCGTTTTTCCTATAGAAGATGAGTACTGCCATGCGGTTTTCATGATGGATGGTGGTTAATTCGTCATTTTGACGGCTTTCAATGATTATGAAAATACTTGCAATAGTGCCTTCATTCAATGAGGCAGAAAACATTATCCATGTGATTGAGTCAATAAGGGAGGAAAATCCTCTTATTGATATCCTTGTGGTAAATGACTGCTCAAAGGATAAGACAGGGGCCCTTGCAGAGTCAACCGGCCAGGCTTCTGTTGTAAACCTTCCAAGCAATCTTGGCATTGGCGGCGCCGTACAGACAGGATTCAAATATGCAATGCGGAAGGGCTATGATATTGCTTTCCAATTTGACGGAGATGGACAGCATCTTGCCTCTGAGATAAAGATATTGCTGGATCCAATTCTGCATAATGAGGCCGATGTGGTGATCGGGTCAAGGTTCTGTGAAAAACAGAATGGATTCAGATCGACCCCCTTACGTCGCAGAGGGATTAAGGTGTTTGAGATCCTGAATTCGCTGTTGATCAAACAAAAGATTACCGATAATACATCAGGATTCAGGGCATATTGCAAAAAAGCCATTCACTTCCTTGCAGAAAACTATCCCGACGACTACCCGGAGCCCGAGGCGGTCCTGGTGTTAGGCAAAAACGGTTTCAGATTAAAGGAGGTTCCTGTATGCATGCAGGAACGTAAGCGGGGCAATTCATCAATCACGGGGATAAAATCAGGGTATTATATGATAAAGGTATTACTGGCGGTATTGGTGAATGCCATTCGGCCAAGGATAATGAAAGACTAAATGGTTATGTTAAAAAACATTGATACAAATATTATTCAATATGTCTCAATCCTTGGAAGCGTTGTCTTTATAGGGCTAATTGTAATCCTCATCCGCAACAAAAGGATAAAGGAGGAATTTTCTATCTTATGGCTTTTTTTCGGGTTAGTTTTTCTCTTTCTGTCTATCTGGCGGGGCAGCCTTGAAATTATTGCCGGGATTCTCGGTATTGCATATGCTCCTGCCGCGATTTTTCTGATACTCATCATTGCAATCATCTCAATATTGATTCATCTTTCGTTAATAACTTCCAGACTGACGGACCAGGCCAAGGTCATGACACAGGAATTGGGTCTCTTGAAAATGGAGATGGATACCATGAAAAAGAAAACAAAGCCTGATTGCCCGGAGGATTCCCACACGGAAGGATGAGTGGCTGGTCCCACAATACGAGAAGTTTTCAGATGCGCGTTTTGCACATTGGCAAGTTTTATCCTCCATTTGCAGGAGGCATGGAAAATTTCATGGGCGACCTGCTGCCTGCCTTGGAGAGAAGAAACATCCACACTGCTGCTCTTGTCCATGGCCATGAATTCGGTAGAAGGGAGGCCTACGAAGGGGACCTGGCTGCAAGGGTCTATCGTGTGCCGTCCTACGGCAGCTTTTTGTATGCCCCGATCAGCCCCGGATTCGCTTTGGCCTTGAGGCGGGAGATACACGCCTTTAAGCCAGACATCCTGCATATGCATCTGCCGAACACTTCAGCCTTTTTGGCCATGGCAATTCCTTCTGCCCGCAAGGTCCCATGGGTTGTCCAATGGCAGTCTGATATTGTCAATTCGGATATTGACCGACGGCTGGCAATGGCCTATCGTTTTTACCAGCCCCTGGAACGTCGATTCCTGAAAAAGGCATCTGCCATTATTGCCTCTACGCCTCCATACTTTGATACAAGTGAGCCCCTTTCTTCCTGGCGTGAAAAGTGCCGCGTTATCCCCCTTGGCTTAGACGAAAACAGGCTCAAGATGCCCGGGAAAAATTTGAAGAATTGGGCCGAGGGGATATGGCAAACCGGCAGGATAAGGATAATTTCCGTCGGGAGACTCACCTATTACAAAGGGCATGAAGTCTTGATAAAGGCTGCGGCAGATCTGCCGGAAGCGCATATTGTTATTGTCGGCGAGGGAGACCGCAAGGAGCATTTAGGAGGACTCATCAGGGAATTAGGGCTTGGAGGACGTGTGGAGCTGACAGGATTCGTGCCGGATGAGAAACTCCGGGCATTGCTTGCGACATCTGATTTGTTCTGTCTGCCGTCAATAGAACGTACCGAGGCATTTGGCCTGGTCCTCTTAGAGGCCATGCGTTATGCAAAGCCGGTGGTGGCCAGCGATGTGTCTGGATCAGGCATGGGCTGGATAATAGGCCACATGGAAACAGGTCTTCTGGTAAAACCGGGCGATGTTGATGATTTGGCCCGCGCTCTGCAGCTCCTGTGCCAAAAGCCTGGTCTGCGCGAACGCATGGCCGAGGCAGGAAGAAAACGATTCAATGCGGTCTTTCGCATAGATCAGGTGGCGGCTAAGATCTCCTCACTATATCTGGAAGTGCAAACAATACAGCCAAAGTGAACTAAAGTGCCTAAAGCCGTCACTCCCGTGAACGCGGGAGTCCAGTCCTGCCACCGCGGGATAATTTCCCTGGATTCCCGCGTTCGCGGGAATGACAATAACGGGTGAGTGACTTTTTACGAATTCATACTCTTAATCGTGCTCTTAATCATAATCGTGTTGAGTAAGATTACGATTATGATTAAGATTATGAAATAGGGAAGAGCACCAGTTATTTCGTTCACGCACTGTCCAGGCTTTTCTGCCAAGCGTCATAGGCTTTTTTGATTGTCTCTTTCAGCTCCTGGTCGACATCAAACCCTTCAAGCTCATCAAGGGAAACTAACAGGGCCTCGCTGACGTCCGAAGCGGGAGTGGGGGTCCCTTCCACGAGCCAACCCCAGAAATCAACAAGGACATAGTGATATTGGACCTGATTTTTGTGGTCATGAAAGATCTTATCAAAGACACCTACCAGCCCTCCCACCGCTATCTTAACCGAGAGTTCTTCCTGTAATTCCCGTGCCAATGCCTCCAAAATACCCTCGCCTAATTCTACGGCTCCGCCGGGGAGGCTCCATTGACCTTTGGCCGGTTCCTGTCTTCTGCGGACTAACAACACTGATTTATCCACAAAAATTACCGCTGAAACCCCCACAATAGGACGTTCGGGATATTCTCTTTTCATAATAAAAATGCCCCCTTAATATCTTGACAAGATGAAACTCGACCCTTAAACTGAATCTCTTTTTTTGAATAGGTGGAATACTGTTTTGATAACGCAACGGTTGAGAAAAGGCAACCTGCTGTGAAATGGTTTCTTTAACTAAGGGCTCACTCAGAAATAACTTCACATTCTGACATCTCAGCTTCAGGTCATCTTAGGTTACTGCTCAATCGCAAAGTCCTCGAAATAGCTCGCTATTCCTGTGGCTTTACTCAATTGCATCAACCAAATCTGACCCAAATCTGAGCGTCAACTCTGCTAAGTTATTTCTGAGCGAGCCCTAAATGACATTGTCAGAAAGGAACAATCATTATGAAAGCCATAAAAAAAACCATTGAAGGAAATGAGGCTGCAACCCATGTGGCTTATGCCATGAGTGATGTTGCCGCCATTTACCCCATAACGCCTTCAAGCAATATGGGAGAGTATGCGGACGAGTGGGCCGCCTATGGCCGGAAAAATATCTTCGGTCAGGTATTGAAGGTGGTGGAGATGCAGTCTGAGGGCGGCGCGGCCGGCGCAGTTCATGGCGCCCTCTCCGGTGGGGCGCTTGCAACCACCTTTACGGCCTCCCAGGGTCTGTTGTTGATGATTCCAAATATGTACAAGATAGCCGGGGAGCTGATGCCGGTGGTGTTTCATGTCTCTGCCCGTGCCATTGCCGGTCATGCCCTTTCTATCTTTGGCGATCACGGGGATGTCAATGCGGTGCGGGAGACAGGATTTTCCCTGTTGGCATCGGCTTCTGTCCAGGAGGTTATGGATCTGGCGCTCGTTGCCCATCTTGCCAGTATTCGAACCAGTTTGCCCTTTGTACACTTTTTCGACGGGTTCAGGACCTCCCAGGAGATTCAAAAAATTGAACTGATAGACTACGATGATATGGCTAAGCTCGTGGATTGGGAAGCCATCGACGAGTTCAGGGGGAGGGCCATGAATCCCGAGTACCCGCAACTTCGGGGCACTGCCCAGAACCCGGATATCTTTTTTCAGAACCGCGAGGCCTCTAATCCTTTTTATGAGCCCATAACAAGTGTGGTTCAGGAAGAGATGGACAAGGTGGGAGCACTCACGGGCCGAAGATACAACCTCTTCGATTATGCCGGAGATCCGGAGGCAGACCGGGTTATCGTGTCCATGGCCTCCAGTTGCGACACCATTGAGGAGACCCTTAACTACCTGAACGGTATTGGTGAGAGGGTGGGCCTGATCAAGGTGCGTCTCTACCAGCCCTTTTCAAGGGACGACTTTTTGAGGGCCATCCCTGCTACTGCCCGGAAAATAGCGGTCTTAGAAAGGACAAAGTCTCCTGGAGCGTTGGGGGAACCCCTTTACAGGGATGTATGTACAGTCTTACAGGAAAGGGGTGAGGCCTTGCAGATTGTAGGTGGTAGATACGGGCTCGGGAGCAAGGATTTTACTCCCACAATGGTCAAGGCCACGTTTGATAATCTGCGATCAAGGGCGCCTAAAAAACACTTCACGGTGGGCATAGAAGATGACGTGACCCATACCTCTCTTGAGATGAGAGAGGAGATTGATCCTACACCGGAAGGAACGGTACGATGCAAGTTCTGGGGTCTTGGGGCTGACGGCACAGTGGGGGCCAATAAGAATGCCATCAAGATTATCGGCGAGAACACGGATATGTTTGCTCAGGCCTATTTCGCCTATGACGCCAAAAAATCGGGGGGAATCACCATGTCCCATCTGCGGTTTTCGCCCCACAGGATTCAATCCCCTTATCTTCTTGAGAAGTCAGATTTTATTGCCTGCCATAATCCCTCATTCGTCAATGAGTATGAGATTTTAGAGGGTATCAGAGAAGGGGGCTCATTCCTCCTCAACTCGCCGTGGAGCGCCAAAGAGATGGCCCGAAGGCTCCCTGATCGTTTAAAGCGCACCATTGCCCAGAAGAAGCTTAACTTCTATAACATTGATGCGGTGAAGATCGCTGCCGGATTGGGCTTGGGCGCCCGTATCAATATGATAATGCAGGCGGCCTTCTTCAAGATCGCTGATGTCATACCCCCTGAAAAGGCCTTTAAGTACATGAAAGATGCCATCAAAAAGACCTATGGGAAAAAGGGTGACAAGGTGGTCCAGATGAACGTCGATGCCGTGGACAAAGCCATAGGCTTTCTCAAGAAGATTCAGGTTCCCAAAGGCTGGGCCACGGCCGGACATGAGGCCTACATTGAAAAGGATGAACCCGAGTTTGTAAAGGATGTCATGCGTCCCATGTTGGCCCAGCAGGGAGACAAGCTGCCGGTGAGCGCCATGCCCCCTGACGGGATTTTTCCCACGGCCACAACCCGTTATGAAAAGAGGGGTATCGCCATCAATACCCCGGAGTGGCAACCCGAGGAATGCATCCAGTGCAACCAGTGCGCGTTTGTCTGTCCCCACGCCGTCATAAGGCCGGTTCTGGTTCGGGAAGAGGCACTTAAAAATGCCCCGAAGAAATTCATCACAATGGAGGCCAAGGGGAAGGAACTGAAGGGATTGCGGTTCCGTATCCAGGTCAGCACGCTTGACTGCACCGGATGCGGTAACTGTGCGCAGGTCTGCCCTTCAAAGAAAAAGGCCCTTATCATGAAGCCTCTTGATACACAGACGGGGGTGCAGGTTCCCAATCACCTGTTTTCAACAAAGCTGCCCATATTAGACGACCTGATGCCTGCCACATCGGTGAAGGGGAGCCAGTTCTGTCAGCCCTTGTTTGAATTCTCAGGCGCCTGCCCCGGTTGCGGCGAAACGCCCTATATCAAGCTCGTCACCCAGCTCTTCGGCGATCGGATGATGGTTGCAAATGCCACAGGATGTTCCTCCATCTATGGTGGGTCTGCGCCGGTTTGCCCTTACACGGTTAATGAAGAGGGCCATGGCCCGGCATGGGCCAATTCCCTGTTCGAGGATAATGCCGAGTATGGGTTCGGTATGGAGCTGGCAGTGACCCAGCGACGTGAGAAATTGGCCGACCTTGTGCGCGAGGTCTTGAAAGCCAAGCTATCGGCAGAACTTCAAGAGGCCCTTAAGGGCTGGCTTGAAAACATGGATGACGGGGATAAATCAAAGGAGTTCGGTCGCAGGATTGTCGACCTGATCGAATTGGAGATTATGGGTCCGGATGCCGGATTGAACCCGTTACTCTTGGAGATATTGGACAGGAGCGACTACTTCACCAAGAAATCGATCTGGATTATCGGTGGGGACGGATGGGCCTATGATATCGGTTTTGGGGGATTAGATCATGTAATAGCCTCGGGCCACGATGTAAACATCTTGGTGTTAGACACAGAGGTTTACTCCAACACCGGTGGGCAGTCTTCCAAATCAACACCCACTGGAGCGGTTGCCAAGTTTGCAGCAAGTGGGAAACCGACCCGGAAAAAGGACCTGGGCCATATGGCCATGAGCTATGGATATGTTTACGTGGCCTCTGTTGCCATGGGGGCCAACAAGAACCAGCTCATGAAGGCCGTCAAGGAAGCGGAAAGCTATCGTGGGCCTTCCATTATCATTGCCTATTCGCCCTGTATAAATCATGGTATCAACATGGGCCTGACCCAGGAGGAGGAGAAAAGGGCTGTTGAGGCGGGCTACTGGCTCCTTTACCGGTACAACCCGATGCTAAAGGATGAGGGGAAAAATCCGCTTGTCCTCGATTCCAAAGAACCAAAGGCCGATTTCAAGGAATTCCTGATGGGCGAGGTGCGTTATTCAAGTCTGACCAGGACCTTTCCGGAAAATGCGAAAACACTCTTTCAAAAGGCGGAAGAGGACGTGAAGGAGAGGTACAACTTCTACAAGAAGATGGCGGAGGCATGGGAGTGATCTCCTTGCTGATTTGAATGATATTTACAAAGAAAAGGCCCCTGGATCAGGGGCCTTTTCTTTGCCTAAGTAGCCGGAAACGGGTCCGACTTTTCAAAGTCAGGTAAGAACGGAGAAAACGCTCGGAGTTGGCTCGTCCCTTTATCGGGAAACTGGACAAAAAGATGTTCAAAGCCAAGATCCTGCGCGTGTAAATATACCCGGTCAAACTCCTCCTCCGAGACGGGTCGATTCAAATCGTCATCCTTCTGATGAACAACGGGATGATACTGGGACATCAGGCTTAAAGGGAGATCAGGGCCAAACTCAACAAAAAGAGTGGTCAAGGCATTGATTGAGTTCGCTACTTTGCCGGGGAGAATCAGGTGCCTGACCAAAACCCCTCTTGTGGCAAGGGGGGCGCCTGTGAAGGATGAGTCTAAAAAACCCTTTTGACTCACCATTTCTGCAATGGCCTCAAGGGCTATCTGGTTGTAATTATTGCATTTGGAGAGCGCTACGGCCAATGATGGATCCGAATATTTGAAGTCAGGAAGATAGATATCGACATAATCTCTGGCTGACTTCAATGCCTCCAACGACTGGTATCCAGAGAGATTATAGACAATGGGAAGATTAAAGCCATCCCGGCGCAGGAGGGACACCAGTTGAAAGAGATGGGGAAAGAAGTGATCCGGAGTCACGAAATTGATGTTATGGACATGATCGTATTCGATCATATACGCGATCTTCGTGCCCAACTTTTCCACACTCGTGCCTGTCCCGAGGCCATAGTGTGAAATCTGATGATTCTGGCAGTAAGAACACTTCAGCGGGCATCCTGTGAAAAAGATGGTCCCGGAACCATTCTTGCCTGAGATAGGTGGCTCCTCGCCAAAATGAGGACCGACATGGGCAACCCTGAGCTGATCGGTTTCGCCACAATAACCGGTTGTTGCATCACCGCCACCAGCAACCCGGTTCACCTTGCACTGGCGAGGGCAAAGAACGCAATTCCTATAAGATTCTATCAAATCCATACTGGCCGCTAACTGCAAATCAAGTCAAGGGAGTAACTGTGAGGACCAAAGTTTTGGCGCATTATACTCTGCTTGATAATATTTTCAAACCTCGGATTTTCGCTTCTGCTCACCAGCCCTAAGAGTGCCGGCCTTGATAGCAGGGAGGGGCCTTTTTTGTGGACACAAATAGTCTTGATATACCGGTATTGACGCATATAATATGCGTAAACAAGGAGGCTTAGACATGAAAACGGCAACAGTTGGAGAAATCCAGAAGAACTTTGCCCGGGTTTTAAAAAATATCTGGGCAGGTGAAGAGATAACTGTGACCAGAAGAGGGAAACCGGTTGCAAAAATTGCGGCCTTGGGGCCAAGTGATAAAATTGACTGGCCGGATTTCTACAATGAGGTGATAAAGGTTGAGGGAAAATCTCTGGGCGCAATTGTCTTGGAAGGAAGGGATGATAGATTCTAAGTGC
>Ga0208902_1001482_pt1 | contig 11158 bp, 4 predicted proteins | sample AntAceMetag02UKH_FD_184767 | JGI IMG/M metagenome (GOLD analysis project Ga0208902, IMG submission 184767) | Saline lake microbial communities from Ace Lake, Antarctica - Antarctic Ace Lake Metagenome 02UKH (SPAdes) (version 2) | ecosystem: Environmental > Aquatic > Non-marine Saline and Alkaline...
ACTGCCCACTGCCAACAACCGAACCCACCATGTGAGTTTACAGCTCGTATCCACTCATCGAGAAATTCACGCTTAGTTCTATCTTGTTGGGAATCCTGACCTTTTATTTCCAATACAAGGTAGTTGCCATTCTTTAACCGTATAATGAAATCCGGCCAATATTTCTGTACCACGCCTTTGAAGATGTATAAAATCTCAAAGCCTAGGTGGTCATTTTTCACCCAAGATTCAACATTGGGATTCCGGTCTAACTCGAAAGCCTCTGAGGCTTCCCAGCGACTATCAAACACACAGAAGTTAATATGGGACTTCTTGGTCGGTTCACATGGTTTACCTGTATACCAGGATTTCATGTCTCCCGTAGAGCGGATCGGATGGTCTCTGTCAAAAACCGGTGTAATAGCTTCTGTGTTTTCGAATCGGATGGCTTCCCATATGCTCTGGACAACCTTATTCATGTTCAACATTATCAAGATGCGTTTTTTGGAGTCCTCTTGAATCATCAGAGGAGGAAATATCTGAATCTTTCCAGAAGAAATATACTCTTCCACAAGCCTGATTAACTGAGCTAGTAGAACCTCTTTATTACCCGACCAGGTCGGCTTCATCTGGTCGTAAACATCAATCGCAGCGGTAAATATCACTCTCTGCCAACGATATTGCTTCGCTAGATTCTCAAGGTCTATCTGAGAGATTTTTGTTATATCCGGCTTGCCATCAACAACAGGTGCTAGTTCAGCCAAAGTTGCAGTTTCGTAGGCATCTAATTTCAATGGCTTCACTCGATTCATATCCAGATGCAACGTCGGGCGGAAGGTGTGTTCGAGTCGAACTATATTAGGCCAGCTTATTTCGTACTGCTGGTTCTCTTTCACAGGCTCAATCAAAGTCTTAGGAGTTGAAGGTGGCGGCGGCGGTCCGTCATGTGCCTCGTGGGGAAGGAAGGTGAACGGGACACCAAATATATTGACATATTCAGGGTCAAATAGTCCGGTTTCGGGATTAAGCTCATAAGACGTACGGCGCAAGCCGCGTCCTACTACCTGCTCACAGAGCAATTGGCTGGAAAAGGCTCGTAGTCCCATGATATGAGTGACAGTCTTGGCATCCCATCCTTCTGAAAGCATGCCCACCGAAATAACCTTCTGTATTTTTTCACCTGGCTGCCCGACTCGTCCCACGGTATCCACCTTTTTGCGAAGATATTCGGCTAGATCCTTTTTTGATAGCTTTGGAGTTGGCTCATCGTTCTCTTCACTAGGCTGTTCTGTTACCTCGATTGTGCTTTCTTCATCTTGAGCTTCTGCCATGTCCAACACTTTGGAATCGATATGCAATATCCGTTCCGGTATAGAAAGTTCATCTATACGGATTTTATTATGCTGGAATGCGTATTCTACTCTGGCCGCTGTCTCTACCCGGTTAGCCACTGTTATCATCACCGGAGGAATAACATGACCAGCCTGCTCCCATAGCTTCTTTGTCTCCAGCCAATCCTTACCCAATAGATAGTAGCCGTTGCTCACAAGATCTGGAAGAGGTTGGTAATCCTCTGCCTTTCTGCTCAGGTCTTCCTTAACCTCCGGGTCGTTATAGATGTGGTAAAGCCGTGATTTGTAGTCTTTACTAAGTTTGCCGTCATCCCGAATTACCACACGGGGAGTTTTGACCAGTCCGGACTCAATGGCATCGTTGAGGCTAAAATCACTTACAATCCAACTGAATAACGCTTCTTCATCAGCCTGCTTTCCAGATGGCGCAAACGGTGTCGCTGAGAAATCATAACAGTTCAAGATATTACGGGCTTTATTGATTCTATCCAAGCCGCCTACCCATTTGGTGGCTTCTTCGATGTCTTCTTTTTTCAGGCCTTTGACCTTTGATTCTGCTGGCACACGCCATGCATGGTGAGCTTCATCATTGATTACCAAAATATTACGGGCATTCGCCATATCGCAAAGCACATCGCGGACATATGCCTCATCGCTTTTAACACCGCGTTTGTCTACACTTTTTTTCTTGGCAATTTGCTCTTCGGTATCCCAACTCAAAACGTGCCAGTTGTGTATTTGGACTCTGCCCTGACGTAGCTTCTCAGCCAATGTTGATGGGATTACGTTGAATTCCTCGTAGTAGTTTCCAGGGAGAGACGGCATCAGCACCTGTAATCGGCTCTTTACCGTCAGTCCCGGCGCTACCACGAGTACGTTCTTGGCAAAGCGGCTATCTTGAGGATAGGTGACCTTATTTAAAACTTGCCAAGCAATAAGCATCGCCATGACGATGGTTTTACCGGAGCCGGTCGCCATCTTACAGCACAGACGCCGGAAATCACCTCCATCTGAAGGTATTTCGATCCCGACCTTGTCCGACTCTGCTGCTTCGGTCAACCATATTAGCGTTTCTATTGCTTCAAGCTGGCAAAAGAAATAGCGGCGGATTTCTCTTTCTCGAAGGTCATACCAGTGTTCCAGTAATCTTCTTGTAATACCGCTTACACCGGCATAAGGACTGGTAGGATGTTCGCGCCATGCTTTTACTCGGTGCCGAATCTGGTTAACCAGAGGTATCTCAATAAATCGCCCAGGGTCGTCAAAGGATTTCGACCCTTCGGAGGCGACAACGTAACCCGCCGGGCGCCGTCCCTTTTCACGAACAAAGGACCTGGTTTCACGCTCGTATCGCCAATATTCCTTTGGCTCTTCATAAGGGGAGTTGATGATGAGTTTATCTATCTTTGTTTCACTCATCATTGCACCTCGACGACCTTGATGCTTTCTATGCCGCGGTCATCAACAATCTTTATCGCAACACGACGGTTAGCGCCCACCTCAAAGGGAATAGATACTGTACCCCGGTAAGCTTCAATGAGGTCTTCATCTATCTCGGCTTTAAGACTCTTTGACAGTTTTGACCAGCCTTCTTTTTCTCCCGATATTGGGAAGAAGACCTGTCTTGGGAAGATGCTTCTACCATCATAATCGTTATCGAGCATCCACATTGCTATGTTAGCCGTACCGCCGGACTCTATGGAGCCGGTCTTGGTGTTGAAGTAATCAAAACCGAGTACTTCTACCTGGTACTTGCCTTTATCCTTGCCGGTGGTAATCTTATTCAGCTTCACATCCGGCTGACCGATAAGCCAGAAACTGTCGTTGCTGGTCCGTTTCTTTTTCAGGTCTTCGGTCAGAAGATCGGCATTCATTTGAGCCTTAAGCAGGGTAACACCTGGCCACTCCGTCTCGTCTATGTCCTTGGCTGCCTCAGAGTCAAACTGAAAAGCGGCAAAGACGATAATCTTAGGTCTGGGCACGAGTTTCTGGGCTTCTTCGATAGCCATGGATACCTGTCTTTGCTCCAGAGGAGCATATTCCGGGCCGAAGGAGATAGCCACCCTCTGCGATTCATAGGCAGTGGCTGCTTCCTTGACTGAATCGGCGCCCCTTTCATCAGGCTTGGTCTCCGCCTCAGCATGCAGCCAGCGTGTACCAGCCAGAGGTTCCACCCGGGAGAACATGATATACTGTCCCCTCTTACCCCTGATGCCGGTTTTCAGAAGCTCGTCCCGCCATTCCGCCTGGCGCAGCGTCTCGCCAGAGCGGGCAATAGACTCATCAGGTGACGGTGTTTCCTGTTCTACTTCAGAAATAGGTTTGACGGCCGGAGCCGGCACCGCCTCTACGGTGAACGGTCCGCTCACTCTTACCCTGGACCTATCTGGGATAGGCTGGTCGTAAAGTGTTTCCTGAGCAGGCGGCTCATTATTGGCTATGGATCTTAAAGTGATATGAGGAACGGTCTTATACTTAAAGCCACTGCTCACGCCCTCTTCAGGATGTGCCAAATCATAATAATCATACAGAGCTGTCATCATACGCTGCTTGGCCAGGGTGATAGCCACCCGTGAGGTGTCACAGGTTATCCACCGCCTGCCCCACAGCTCAGCAACATAAGCCGTAGTACCTGATCCGCAGGTAGGATCAAGCACCAATTCACCTGGATCGGTAGTCATAAGCATGCATCTCTCTATTGCAACCGTGGAGGTTTGTACAGCAAATATTTTATTGGAAAGTAAGGATGTATCATCCCATACTGTATCAATTGGCGTGACCGGATAATCAGATAACTTTATTTTATATCCAAGAGTTTTTCCCTTCTCCCAAGGAAGAACTCTTTTAGCGGCTATTAATCTTTTCATAGAATCAATTGGTGTCTTCCAACCCTTACCGGGAGGATATTTATATACTTGACCATCAACTTCAATATCATAGAAACCAGATTCATTAATACCAGCAGAAAACATTGCTCCAAATCTGAAAATCTCGGCATCTTTGGGTAGAAGCTTATGATTTTCGATTTCTTCGGCAGTCAATTTTCGAATCTGCCCATTAGGAAGCTCGATAAAATTCCAGTGTGCGTCACCTTCTACATTCAAGACTTTGGTCTTAAACAACCTGTAAAATCTTATGGAATCTTTATTTTTTGCATACCAAATAATATAATCATTTAATTGCTCAAGAAGCTTGGACCCTAACGGCATGTTTTTCTTCTTGAATGTTATCAAACTTACAAAATTCGCTTCTCCGAAGATTTCATCAAGTAAGTTACGGACCAAGTGTATATTCTCGTCAGAGATCTGAATAAAGATACTACCACTCTCGGTCAGTAACTCTCTCGCTAGCAGCAACCTATCGCGAAGATAGGTCAAATAGGAGTGAATCCCCAGTTCCCAGGTATCCCGGAAGGCTTTTATCATCTCCGGCTCGGTTGTTAGGTCCTCGTCTTTCCCGTCCTTTACGTTACTCTTGTTAACAAAAGGTTGGAAATTGGAGCCATACTTGATACCGTAAGGCGGGTCAATGTAAATCATCTGCACCTGTCCGGCCAGACCCTCTTTCTCAAGAAGAGAGTTAATCACCAGAAGAGAATCACCCGCAATCATTCGGTTAGACCAGCCGTGCGTGTGCTTGTAGAACTCAATAGCTTCACGTAAGGGCGGGTTTTCCTCCATCATGTGAAAGAACGATGTCTGCTCATAATTCTTCCCGTTGCGCTTTCGTACTGCTTCTATGATGCTTCGGGGGTCGATACGCTCGTGAACATGGAGTGAGACGGTAGGAACCTCAAAGGAGGTATGCTCAGCTTTGCCCGCCCAGGTTAATTGGGGGTCAAGGTGGGGGTCGTAAGAATAAGTCTTCTTGTTGCCGATGTCCCTGTCGGTTTCCGGCGTTACCAGCCCCACCGGAGGATTATTTAGCCGTTCCTTGTTTCTATGGTCATACTGCTCGATTGGTTTCTTACCTTTCGGCATTGGTCTCACCTCTTTTGCTCTGGCGTTCTAGTTCACGCTTGATAGCTTCAAAAACCCAATCTTGTATGGTCCGGTCAGTTTCAGCAGTGACCTGCACCCATTAGCGACACCACATGTTAACTCGTGATTGTAGTCAACATCGTCTCAGGAACCGGTGGCCGACATTTTCACAAGCCGGTCAGGATATCGGAAAACAATAGATCAAAGGATTGATCTCAAAAATATCCGACCCGACACGCTCACGTTATGGTAAATCTACGCCTGAATCAGACTGATGTCAAGACTATGAGGGTGATTGGGGATGGTAAAGCCACACTAGCATTGTATTGTGTTATATACACATTTTTATTAACTATGCTAACCCTTTTAACCGTTGTTTAGGGTTAGTCCGGTTACAAAAGTTAGCTAAAATGTATATATGCTAATTCATTTTCAAGGGCACCCGTCACAATGCCCATTTACGATCCATTCATCTAGCCTGTTATCCAGGAAATCAACAGTAAGCTGTTCCAGCATGTCTTCCAGTTCGGCCTGCTTCTCCCACATTGTTTAAGAATAGCATTTTTTCTTGACGACTTTCTTAGAAATAGCGGCTTAGGGGTATTGACAAGGTTTTTGGCCATTACAGGCACTTCGTAATCCGTGTCATGGGGCAAAAAACCGGTTTGGTAGAATTAATATAGGGGGTGTAGATAGCTAATGGTGAGGCTGACAGGCTTTCCTTGCACTCAGTCCAAGGCTCTCCCTGACATGGGAGACCGCCAGGCGCTTAACCCTGGGCTTTAGAAGTTTTTTGAGAGTAATTCCTTGAGCGCCCGGTTATCCAGGGCCTGTTCTGCCACAATCTGCTTTAACCGGCGGTTTTCCTCTTCGAGAGCTTTCAGTCTCTTAAGCTCGCTGACGGTGAGGCCGGCGTATTTAGACTTCCAGTTGTAGTAGCTGGCGTCGCTCATCCCATACTTGCGGCAGAGATCGGCGACCTTGGCGCCGGCTGCTCCTTCTTTGAGAACCGCAATGATTTGTTCCTCGGTGTACTGTCTTGCTTTCAATCGAATCCTCCTCGTTTATTTTACTACGGAGGACTCTAAGACCGTATGTAACTGTTTTCGGGGGGAAGGTCAACATCTGTCTTACCGCATCAACAGTTTCAATAACCGTCTCGCGGATTTCCGTCGGCTCCAATTCCTTCAGCTTTTCGCCCTACCCCATTATCCATGAGAGAAGCTCGTAAGTATCAGTAACCTTCATGGTCATTATCATGAAACTGTCTTTTTGCTTCTCCAACACCTGCGAAGGATGCCAGACAGTCTTCCCCATGATCCTCATTATTTCCGGGTCCTCAATTCTTAACCTGACGGTCTACAGTCGCAGTAGGGATACTGTTTATCCCGGTATGCGGTATGCTTGGGGTATTTCTTGCCCGTGACAGAAAAAGTATACAACGTTTACAATGTCCAGTTAATGCGATACTCCAACACCCTTCTTCATCCCTTATAGTCTTTTGTCAATTGGCGAACTGGGGTATTTTTTTGTGGTCAGTTACTAGACTGATTATCTCCAAGACCTACCGGTAAATGAGTCCTATTCCTTTTGTGGTTTATAGCTCTTTTTTATTATCTCCGCGACTCTCCTGGCACTGCCAGCCGCACCGGTACTGCCAATATTTCCAAAAGGTTGAGCTCCGTCACCAGCATTATATAGACCTTTTACGGTTGTCTCATTGGGCATACCCATACCAACCGAACACCAATCATCAACCCACTCGCTGTCAATATCCCGGGCATCTATTTTGAGAATTCTTCCGTGCTTTTCAAACAAAGGGAGTTGTTCCTGTAAATCCAGTGTTACCTGACGTACCTCTTCTTCCTCATTAAGGTGGACCAGTGTGCTTACCGGACGCCCCGTGGCAAACAACAAATGTTGGCCGGATGGGGCCATCCCAGGAACCACATTGCTGAAGGGAACGATACTTCTGATTCTACGAGTCCCGGTCAGCATTAAAATAGCTTGGCTACCATCCTCGGGCCAAAGTGGTCTATCACTGGCTACATAAGCAACATCAATCGGAGTCGGTGATATTTTCAGTCTCAACATCCTCAAGTATTGCTCTTCAAAGTTCTTCGAATCAGCCAGTTCTACGGTTGTTTTGGGATTGAGGTTACTGATTACCAAATGGCTGTCTATTTCAACCTCGCGATTTTCCATTCGCAAAACTATACCCCTGGCTTTACCACCGGCTACTGCAATTCGTGTAGCGGGGCAATTTGTCCAGATATCGCCATTCGTCTTGACCACTCGTGCCAGCTTCTCCATCTCGACCAGGTTCCCATTGGGAGGGATCCCTACCTCGCGAGCACCACCCTGCTTGATAAACCAGGCGAAAAGATGCGAAGCCGGCTGTTCGTAAATGTGACGACCGGCAAGAACGTTACTAATAGTGTCGAATATATCATGGACTAGCTCATTCTCGGTATATTCCAGGAGCCATTCTCTTACGGTTCTGGTTTCTTTTCCAGGCTCACGCACGCTGCGTCCCAAGGCCTCACCTATCTTTTCTTTGGCTACCGCCTTGGCCAATCCTCCCACCAGTTTGGCTCGGTCTACCTCAAGCCTATTTACAATGTCCAGCATGGCGGCTATGGAACCCTTACCGGGCATTTCATGGTCTTTGCCTTCCAGTCGGTAGAAAAGCCGTGGTACCATAGTAAGTTCAAGTGGAGTCCCTACCTCATTAAAAATCTCGGCCATGCCGCCACCCTTGTGGATGGCTATAGCCCCGGTGGGGAGTTTAAACCCCTCGTATTCTTCAACAGAAAAGCGGCCTCCGATGCGGTCTCTTTTTTCAACCACCAGGGTTCTATAACCGGAGTGAGCCAGCAAAGCCGCGCTGGCCAACCCGCCAATTCCTGAACCAATCACAGCTATGTCATACTTTAACTCTGACATTTCTCCACCTCCAAATCTTCTGTTCAGGTTCTGGTTATCCTTTAAAGAACAACGTCGTCGATTCTAGTTATGATATTTATTTTTCTTAATCAAGCCCTGAAAACGCAGCATTCACTTTCAATAAATATGATTTAGCCGATTGGGTCTCATTTTATAACTTATTTGCCTTCATAAGTTATGACACTTTACACCTGTTGACATGATACTCAACAGACCTGCTCCCAAGTAGGTTACCAATTATAAAGCTAGTCCTACCGTCATTTTAACTTCAGGGGCCAGTGGTCGATATCTTCATGAGTCAGTCAGGACCCCGGGACTCAATAGCTTAAAGCATTGATTTAAAAAATATCCGACCCGCCACGCTCACGTTATGGCAACTCTACGCCTGAATCAGACTGATGTCAAGACCTGGTGCTTGTTGGCACCAACCAAGCGGGGGCAAGTAAGCAAACATGTCCCAGAAACACTAAAATATTGCTTACATGCAATTTAAATATAACATAATGATATGACATGCTTAGTTTTAAAGGCCGGTATAAAACCACGGCAAGAATCCCCCATCTAAACTATAAGTAGTTGACCTGCCCCCAATAGTGATACCTCTTATTACCTCGTTATTGTAGCCAATATCGCCTCAGGAGCTGGAGGCTGATATCTTAGCAATCTGGCCTGGGACACCGGATTTGGCAGTAAAAGTATTTGAGGAGCAATTCTGCCCAGACTTAAATAATCCATATTATTTAGATATGACCTTCTTGAAATCAATTCCGAGGTCTTCCATTATCACTTGCACGGTAGCTCTACCGGCACCCCATACAGTACCACCAGGGTGAGCACTTGGCCCACAGATATAGAGTTTCTTGACTGGTGTCCTGAAATTACCCCAGCCAGGAAGCGGTCTATTGCCATAGCTTTGAGTTACCGATAGCGGGAAGTGGTTCCAGTCACCCTTTATCAAAGCAGGATTATATCGGTAATAGTCAAGGGGGCTACCTGTCCAGCTGCCGAGGATGTTGCCTCCCGGATCCAAGTTTGTCGTGTGCTTCCTAATCGTCTCTAATATTTGGTCAGCGACTTCTTGTTTAATCTCATCCCATCTACTAACACCTCCATCCTTTAAGTCAAATGGCTGAGGGTGAAAGATATATAGAGTGTGTTTACCTTCAGGAGCCCGTGTCGGGTCATATAACGTCTGGCAAACGACTGCCGGTGAAGAGGTAAAGGTAATTCCATAATAACAGTCATCGAATGACCTGAGCATCTCTTCTGTAGATGGGGCGACAATTATATTGGAAGCGTTATTAACATCTCCACCGGCTTTATACTTTGGTGCTTCATTAAGAGCCAAGAGGATAAGTAAAAACGATATATTACCTTGCTTAATATGTCTAACCTTATCCGAGAAGCCCTCAGGTAAGTCCTCAGGTTTTATCATCTCAAGGAAAAGTTGCTTGACATGGAGATTGGAGACTATAGCCTTAGCGGCCATTATTTCCTCACCATTGTCTAGAATAACTCCTTTAGCCTCACCGGTTTCTACCTTTACTGCTTTCACTGATGTCGAGACCCTCACTGTTCCACCATTGTCCCTGATGCAGGCTTCCAGCGCCTCACTCAGCGCTCCAGCGCCTCCTACTGGTATCTGCATCCCCCAGGCGTGGAAAAAAGGGAAGCCATTTACATAATTAGCGCTACCCTTATCTCTAGGTCCGGTTAGGTTATCGCATACCAATCTGGTTACTGCAGCTTTCATCTGGTCACTTTCGAACCACTCTTCAGCTATATCTATAGCACTGGACATGACAACCCTGTAGTATTCTTGACCCATATAGCTAGAATCCAAGAAAGAAACCATTTTACCGAAAGGAGCGAGGGGTGAGAAGTAAGCAATATGCGCTGCCCTACCCATTTGTTTTGAATACTCGCAGAACCTGCGGTATGCTTCGGCATCCCGTTTGGAGACTTGGCCTATGGATTCACAAGTTCTATCTATGTCTCGATAAATAACTATGCTGCTATCATCGGAAAAGAGAAAAGCATACTGTATATCCGGGAGAATATACTGAAGTCCATATTTAGACTTAAGCCCCAGCTCATCTTGATGAATAAGAGGGTTAGCCTGGATTGAGCCATGCTGGGTAGAACATATGTCCTGCTTGAATCCGGGTAATGTAACCTCCCTGGTCACTACCCCACCCCCAACCTTATCTTGCTGCTCAATCACACATACATCCAATCCCGCTTTGGCTAAGTAACCAGCCACAATCAGCCCATTATGCCCCCCGCCTATGACTATGACATCATGTTCGTTAGTTGCCATCTTCCTTAAGTCCCCATTCCCACAATATTTTATTTTCTAATCGGGCTTGATTACTCATGTTATGGTAAATCTACCCCTGAAGATGACTTCTGTCAAGACTATGAGGGTGATTGGAGATACTAAAGACAGGTAAGCGGACTTAAGCATTGTATTGCCTTATATACACATTTTCATTAACTATGCTAACCCGTTTAACCTGTATTAGGGTTAGGCCGGTTACAAAAGTTAGCTAAAATGTATATATATGCTAACTCATTTTCAAGGGCACCCGTCACAATGCCCATTTACGATCCATTCATCTAGCCTATTATCCAGAAAGTCAATGGTGAGCTGCTCCAGCATGTTTTCCAGTTCGGCTTGCTTCTCCCACATCGTTTCGGTGTAGCGTTCTTCAATCTCACCAATCAGGTATTCAATAACGTCATCGTCCATGGTTTGAATATAGTCGTCTTTAGCAAGTTTTTTGGATAAGGTAGTCCGGGAAGGCCGGAAGTAAGACCCATCCTGGTAGTAGATTACGTCGCTCATTGCTACTGACCACAGAGCTGCGAAAGCAGCGTCCTGTTTAGCTATTTCATAGC
>Ga0208902_1001491_pt1 | contig 11115 bp, 12 predicted proteins | sample AntAceMetag02UKH_FD_184767 | JGI IMG/M metagenome (GOLD analysis project Ga0208902, IMG submission 184767) | Saline lake microbial communities from Ace Lake, Antarctica - Antarctic Ace Lake Metagenome 02UKH (SPAdes) (version 2) | ecosystem: Environmental > Aquatic > Non-marine Saline and...
CAGCATTGAGTATCTCAATCACCACGAAATACCTGCTCCCACCGAAATGACCCTTGCGGACAGTCTTTCTGTCATCCGTTCCAATGGCTATTTTCATCTTTTATCTCCCGTATTTTTAGCAGTTCAGCCCGTGGCATAGGACATGAGACACATCTTTCTCCTACCAGGGGCAGAGATCCGTTACCCTTTTTCCTGCATCTCATGAAGCTGATCAAAGAATTCCTGATACCGGGAACCTGTGAACGGTCCCAGTTTTTTTTACCCTCCCCGGGTTAAAGCAAGGGGTATCTCCTTTGTAATTCCTTCTATTTCAATATCTATGCCAGCGTCAAAGCATTTCTGCTTTAAAGAAACGATTCCAAAAGGCATGCCATTAACAACCCGTAAATACTCCCAAAATTGATTAAACAATGAAGGAAATGGAAAAAATGAGGTTGATATGCAAGCAGGTCAACCCATCACCATAGCGTTACTTAGATCCCTTGTAACGTTTAGTAGCGTTATGGTAACGTTGCTTTTCGAGGCTTATGGGCAAATAGTGAGAAGTTTCTCTTCGGCATCATTTCAAGTAAGATTGTTAATCATGCACGGGATTGCACGGTCTGGGAGGTGGAATGATATAAAACCTTTGAATCGATAAACCAACTTACTCCGCCGTCAGTCCCATCCTTTTACTTCTTAGGGCCTTGCTTATCTCAAGATAGAGAAATCCTATGCTGCTAAGCATTAGGACCGTTAGGAATTCTACAAAATTTAATGGGGCAGTGCCGAATAGAGTGCTCATTGAAGGAAGATAGACGGCACTACATGCTACAATAAGTGAAATGAGAGTCGCAGCGATTAAAGCCTTGTTCTTGAATAAACCCACCTTTATTGAAGGGAAGATTGTGGACCTTGAGGCAAATGCCTGGTATAGCTCAAAAAAGACTATCGTAAAAAAGGCAAAGGTTCTTGCTCGTTCTATATTTCCTGTTCTATGAAACTCGACCAAAAATAGGCTTATTGCCACTATTGTCATCAAGAGGGGGTATCCGATCAGGAAGTTGCCAAGACCGCTTTGGATTTTTTCATTTCTTCTTCTCGGCTTCCTTTTCATCGCATTGGGCTCAAAAGGATCAATGCTTAATGCCGTCGCCGGCAGCCCGTCGGTCACGAGGTTAATTAACAGAATTTGAGTAGCGGTTAGTGGAGCCGGGAATCCGAGTATCAGGAGAATGAAAATTATGGCAACTTCTCCAATGTTTCCTGAAAGAAGGAATCCAAAGAACTTTCTTATGTTATCAAAAACTCCTCTGCCTTCCTCAACAGCATTTACAATGCTTTCGAAGTTGTCATCTGTTAATATCATGTCTGAAGCTTCCTTGCTCACATCGGTTCCGGTGATGCCCATTGCGATTCCTATATCTGCCTTCTTTAGCGCAGGAGCATCATTAACACCATCCCCGGTCATTGCAACAACGTTGCCCTTCTTTTGAAGGGCCGTTACAATCTTTTGCTTATGTTCCGGGTTAACCCTTGCATAGATTGCTATTTCCTCTACAATTCCCTCAAAGTCCTCATCACTCAGTTTTTCAAGGTCGTTACCGGTGATGCTCCTTCCATTAATCCCGATCTCATTAGCTACCGCAACAGCAGTCCCCTCATAGTCACCTGTGATCATTACAACCTTTATACCTGCTTCATGACATTCTCTTACGGCCACCTTTACCTCTTCCCTTGGAGGATCGATCATTCCTTGTAGACCGACAAAGACAAAGTCTGTCTCGTCAGTTTCCTGGAATTCTTCAGGATCTTTTATTTCCCTGAATGCGAAGCCTATAACCCTTAACGCTTTTTTACTGAATTCAAGGTTTGTTTTTAAGATCAAAGCTCTCTTCTCTTCTGTAAGAGGAGTTATTTTTTTGTTGGAATAATAACTACTGCACAGATTCAGTATCACATCAGGGGCACCTTTCATGTATCCAAAGTATTTATCTCCAACCTTGTGTATGGTGGTCATCCTCTTTCTTTCGCTGCTGAAAGGAATTTCATTCAGTCGGGGATGCTCTTGATTGAGCTTTTCAGTGTCTATCTTTGCCTTTCTTGTAGAAACAATTAAGCACCCCTCAGTTGGATCCCCGATACATTTTTGATCTTCAATCTTTGCATCATTACAGAGGGCTCCTATTTCCAGAAGAAGCCTGAAGCTTGCAGGCTTTTCAGGAAAATCGCCTGCTGAGCTGTAACCTGACCCTGTAACCTCAATGATTTGATCGTTGGCAAATATCCTTTTAACGGTCATTTCGTTATGTGTCAGGGTGCCTGTTTTGTCCGAGCAGATAACGGTTGTGCTTCCCAGCGTCTCAACGCTTGGCAGCTTTCTTATAAGAACTCTTTTCTTAAGCATTCTTCTGAGCCCCACTGCAAGGCTTATGGTTACGACCGCCGGCAGGCCTTCAGGGATTGCGGCAACAGCTAAGGCAACTGATATGGTGAATATCTCAAGAAAGTTTGAGCCCATTAAAAGACCTGATGAAAATACAAGGGCACAGATTATCACTGTGATGACACTTAGCAGCCCTCCCATTTTGGCAAGTTTTTGCTGCAAAGGGGTTTGTTCTTTTTCCGTTTCCTGGATAAGCCTGGCAATTTTTCCAATTTCCGAATTCATACCCGTTCTAATGCTGACAGCCCTTCCTTTTCCTTTTGTAATGATGGTTCCTGAGAACAGCATGTTTTTTTGCTCGGCAATTTCCTTTTCGGCAGTCAGTTTCTCACTGGTTTTTTTTACCGGGAGACTTTCTCCAGTAAGGACAGATTCCTGCGCCTCAAGCATTACGGCTTGGATAATTCTGGCATCGACCGGAACTTTATCCCCTTCTCCGATTATCAGAATATCTCCCGGAACGACTTCTGATGAATCAATCTCTATTATTTTACCGTCCCGGAAAGTTAATGCTTTCAGGTTTGAGAGCTTTTTTAATGCATCGATTTCTTTCGCCGCATTATACTCTTGTATAAATCCAAGAATCGCATTAATAATCAGGATGGTCAGAATAACAATGGCATCTACCTTTTCGCCGAGGAAAAACGAAATGACCAAAGCGGCCAGGAGCACCCATACGACCGGAGAGTTGAATTGTTCGAGTAAAATTATTATCGGAGAAATCTTCTCCTTTTCTTCCAGAATGTTTCTCCCATAAGTTTTCAGTCTTGCGGTGGCTTCGGAAGAGGTTAAACCCTTATCAGTCGTGGTCAACTCATTCAAAACTTGATCGGTTGTGTGATTGGAAGGGGAAAAGACGTTTTCTTGCATTAAGAGTATTGCCTTCCTATATTCTAAGCGTTCAAAGGTTCAGAGTTTTGAAAGTTCCCTGCCCGCCGGGCGGGGAACATTTAAACCCGTGAACGGTCACGCATTTACATGCCCACTCCATCAATTCTCATCCCGCACTCGGGACATTTTCCATCCTGTAAACGATTTTCTATGAGTTCCAGTCCATTTCGCTCAATGAGCAGGGCCCCACAGGCATAACAATGAGTGTTTTCACCTCCTTCACCAGGCACATTGCCTTCGTATACATAATGCAGACCCTCTTCCATACCGATGTTACGGGCGCGGCGGAGCGTAGCCACCGGAGTCCGCGCTCGGTCCATGAGCTTATATGTAGGATAAAATTGGCTGACGTGCCATGGTATATTGGGATCAACGCTTTTCACATAACGAGCTATGTCACGCAGTTCTTGCTCTCCATCATTTAAGCCAGGAATAATGAGTGTTGTCACTTCCACCCATACATCAAGCTCTTTCATCAGTTGGATCGTTTCTAACACAGGATTGAGCCGCGCTCCGCAGACATCTCTGTAAAATTTGTCAGTAAAGGCCTTTATGTCGATGTTAATGCCATCCAAATACGGCCCAATTTCACGGGCCGCTTCAGGGCTCATATAGCCATTGCTAACAAATACATTTTTGATCCCTTCCTTTTGGGCTGAGATAGCAGTGTCATAGGCAAATTCGTAAAATATAGTCGGCTCAGTGTATGTGTACGCGATCGTTTCACACCCAGCCGCTTTTGCCGATGCGACAATCTGTTCGGGCGTGCGGTCCTGGCCGACGATCTTGCCCCCGTGTGCATGCGGGTATTGAGAGATATCAAAATTCTGACAGTGCTTACAGTGGAAATTGCAACCCACCGTTCCGATGGAGAACGCTTTTGAGCCGGGCAGGAAGTTAAATAAGGGCTTTTTCTCTATAGGATCGATGTGCTCGGCGATGATCTTGCCGTATACAAGGCTATAAAGGGCTCCGTTTCGGTTTTCCCTCACACCGCAAATACCCCTTTTGCCTTCATGGATCTTGCAGCGATGGCTGCACAAATTGCAACGCACCCTGTTTTCGGACATCGCTTCATAAAACATTGCTTCCTTCATAATCTTACTCCTGATCATTTTTCTGCTGAAATGGCCCTCTTGTTTCTCGGATGGACAGGAGCTTGGCAATGTCGGAGCAGCCATATCCGGTTCACCTTCGATTCTATTGGCCCGGAGTCATTCTCATTTGCTCACCCCAGCGTCGCACCAGCAGGGCGAACAACAAGGGTACGGTAACCGCGGTGAATGAGGCGGCTGATACAAGAGCGGTAAACAGCTGTCCATTGATCAGCTGGGCATCGAAAAGCAGTTGGGCGACAATAATCTCGGTGGTGAGACGGGCATCAAGACCAATTCCGATGGTCCACGCCTCACGCACGGCAATCTTCCCCATTGGCACCATTAAGAATACACCAGCAAGTTTTCCTATGGTTCCCGCAAGATACAAGAGGATGGCCAGAGCAGGCTCTCTGAACAAGACATCCGGGTCGGCATTGAGTCCCACCCAGAAAAAAAAGAAGAGCCCTAAAAAGCCATAACTGATCGATTGTATGGTTCGTGTTATTTCTTCGCCTGCCCCCTCCATCTTGTCGAAAGCCGGGCGCATCAACACCCCAGCAGTGATGGCGCCCACGACCATTCCCAGGCCGCTGTATTGCGACAGCCCGCCAAAACCAAACAGTATGACCACGGAGAGTAACATTAGATTACGCGGGCGACGCGTCAGCCAGCGGCCAATGAAAACGATTACCCAGCGGTGGCAGAGCCAGGCCAGGAGTATAAATGCGAGTACACCCACGATTAGACCGGTGATGCCTCCCCCCACATCACCTGCCTTCTCACCGATCCACACCGAGACAAAGGTGACCAGAAACACTTCGATTATATCATCCAGAACGCCAGCGCCGATGATCATTTCGCCTACACGGGTGCGGATGAGTTTAAATTCGTCCAGGATTGGAACAATCACTGCCTCGGCAGTTGGCATGCGCGTTAATCCGATGACAAAAGCCATCAGCCAGCCATATCCCAGCGCAAGCATGACCGCCATACCCATTAGGAACGGCACAGTAGTGTTCAATACGGTGAGCCAGATGATGTCTCCGCTCTGATCCCGCATATCCTTGAGATCGATCTGAAGACCGATGAAAAACAGCAGAAATAACACGCCAAGGTCGGCCAGGAAAGCGAGAACCACATGAAACTGGGGGGATAGAAAACGACCCCCGATGGGTGTATAGTGCAAAGCCATGGCGACAAACAGGGCAGCAAGAATCCCGGGGATGCGTACTCGCTCTAATAACCCTGCCAGCAGGTAGGTCAAAGCGAAAAGTAACGCCAAATATAGTAAAAGCTCACCGATATGGGTTTCTACCATGGAATTTTTCCTGGTGTTAGTCTATCAGATTGGACCATGTCCTGGTCATTTAACCAAGTATTCTACTATTTTGGCTCTTTATCCGCGATAACACCAGTCCCCTGAAATACAGCTAACATCTCATCGTGTATGATGCTGTTCGTAGCCAGGCATCCCGGTAAATTCACGCGATATGCCTTACCTTTCAGCGTGCTGCATCGCCCGCCTGCTTCAGTGACCATAAGTATCCCGGCGGCGGTATCCCAGGGCTTCAATCCCACGCTAAAATATGTGTCCAGCCATCCTGCGGCCACATAGGCCAGCGCCAGGGCAGCCGAGCCCAACACACGCAGTGTACCACAACGAAAGGTAAGTTGTTGAAGATAAGCCAAAATGGTTTCCCGTTCCCCGTTGGCATGTCCCCAGTCCAGTCCCAACATGGCCTTACCAAGGTTCGCTACGCGGCTGACGTGAATCGGGACGTCATTGAGTCTCGCCCCACCTCCCCTGTGGGACACAAATGTATGATTGCGCATCGGGTCGTGGATCACCCCCATGAGAGGATTGCCATCTTGCAGCACCCCGATGGATACGGCGAAAACCGGGTGGTGATGGGTGTAGTTGGTCGTCCCGTCCAGGGGATCCACCACCCACGTATAGCCGCTGGAGATTTCGTTGCCCCCTGCCTCCTCGGATAATATGGCATGATCGGGGAAACGTGCCCGGATCAGGTCAATGATGACCTCTTCAGCGGCAATGTCCGCATCGGTGACCAGATCACGGTATCCTTTGACTGTGAGCTTACGTTCGCCCGGGTATCGCTCTGCAATGTTACGACCGGCGCGCCTGGCTGCCTCTATGGCTGTTTGTAACATGTTTCCCCTTTCTGTTTCACGGTTTTCCAGGCCATCTCGATTTGACATATGCCATAATTTTTCCTGCAGATTCATAAGGAGCCAAGAGATCCGATGAAACCTCTACCTCAGGATTTTCAGGCTCTTCGTAAGGTGCCGAAATACCGGGGAGTTCTCCTTTCAACTCTCCTTCTGATGCGCGTTTGTAAAGGTCTTTTTGAACAAGCTGGCCCCACCGTGATGTTTCGCGAGCCTGACATGTTCTCAGTGGACATTTCACGTAGACTTCAGCAAATTCACGGATCAACCTTCTGGCCAGGTCCCTGAACTCTCTTCGATTGCCGGTTGCATCGATTATCACGTTCTTTTTGCCTTGATCAACCAGTAGGTGAGCCATCATGACGAGTGAACGGTAGACAAGCGCGCGTTCTTCATTCGTATATTTTGGTTCCGGTGTTATGACTTTTCTTATACGATCGAGACTGAGCGTAACAGCTTCAATCCCCGATTCTAATAACATCTCAGAAAGTTCTTTCAGTATTGTACTTTTGCCTGAACCCGGCAGTCCGGTAAGCCATAAACAAAAGCTCATTTCCTCTCCATATAATCTGAAATATGTTCTATATTGAATCTCTCTGTTTCGAGGACTGAAAGCCCGAAATCGATTAGCTTTCTCTTGGTTTCAGTCGTATCGTCCGGATAAAATCTTGGGTTGGCTATGACCAGGACTCTGAAGGCGAAGAAGGGCTGTGTGACCTCAAAGAAGCCCGCATCGTTTGTCTTTTCAAGGTAAGCCTCCAAAAAGAGCCGGAACAGTTCGGCAAAAGGACCTGCAAAGGTTCCCCGATCCTTAATCGCATAGTGTATATAATTTACACTCAGACAGGATACATCGTCTGCGGGTTCGCCCCAGCTGCCCCTTGAGCGGTCCAACAGGACAAAATCGTCTCCCTGCAATCGGATGTTTCCCGGATGATAATCGCCATGGACACTCCTCAACCGTTCGCCTTTATCCCTTATCTTTCCCCACCAGTTCAGACATTTCCCGGCATAGGCAACAAGTTCCCTGTCTGTTGTGAAATCAACGGGATCATAGGCGTCGATAATCCCCATGATGCACTCTCCATGACCTATCAGATCGCGGATACGCCTTCTGTAAAGAATCTTTGCATCTTGCCCGGAATATCTGAGCGCGTGGATATCCGCGAGAAAATGCGCGAGCATTCTGGCCCTTTGCATATCCAACTCATCGAGGTGTCCCCGCTTCAGAATCGCGTCCAGATCCTTGAAATAAGACACACCCTTGGCCTCTTCCATGAAAATGTAAAATTCTCTTGCATCTTTCACGGATATGAGTTTGTCAGGGGACTCTCCCACCACATCCGTGGCTCTCACATGCTTCGGCATCTCATTGAAGTTGGCCTGTGCAAGGAGCAGGACCTGGGCCCTATCAGAATAGTGATCGTGTCCGAATCTGGAGGGAAAGAGGGCCTTCATGATCAACCGGTTTTCCCCTTGCGCGTTGTTGAATTTTAGCAGGTACGCGGCACCGTGGACCCCTTGGCCGAGCCGTTGCATAGAGATCAACCTGGTCTCCGGCCCGAAACGCTCTTTCAAATAGTTTTCAACTTTGATTTCAATATCCATTACTATGCACACGCCGCGCACCCATTTCAATCCGGGCGCCTTTCTCCCAGCAAATTATCGCGTTATTAACCTATGGAAAGAAGAGGCCATAGCATTAATCATAGGTAAACGAACGCTGCTATCTAATCCACTATCCACACTGCCATATCTTTGGCCCCTCTCATTTTTTAGGACGTGGTTGGCAGTTCTCTCGCCTAATCGATAGAAGTTGCCTTTCTCTATCTTTAATTAGCCTCGGATCAGCCCCAGCCATAAATCCCTTTTGGACCACTAAGTAGTGTCCAATTTAGTACTGCCGGGCCTCCGCCTCAGAGACTTAAGGCTCGCGGAGAGAAAGGGCATTTCTGGATGGAGACAAACTTGCTCCCATTTTATTCCCCGTGCCCTCTACAATGCATAGACCTCCCTTTCGTTTTCACGAAAATCAACCATGTAAAGCAGGGGAGCCGTCGATTTAAGTTTTTCTTTAAGTTGCTGAAGCTTAGGCCGTTCAATCCCATACATGCGAATATAGACTTTACGATGCCCTTCCCGAACTTGATCGTAAGAGGTAAGGATACTTGCCATGCTTCCACCATAGTTTCGGATAATATCGGCAACCTCATTGATAGACCCAGACCGGTCTTCCAACTCAAAGGCAAACTGAACTCCTTTTTTCTTAAGACCAGTCAAGGAGATCATCGCCCTGAATATATCCGCCTCTGTGATCACACCCGAGACCTGACCCCCATTTTTGATCACCGGAACACCGGATATCTTGTTTTCTAAAAGGAGCTCGGCTGTTTCTCCGATAGTGTAATCTAAGGGAACAGTAATAGGGCTTTTTGTCATAATGTCACCCACCTTGACCTTGGAAAGGAGAAAAAGCAACTCATGCACTTCCAGAGTTGTGGCATTAGAAGCGGATGCCCTCTTCAGATCTCTATCGGTGATAACTCCCACTAACTCGCCCTTTTTCGTTACCGGCAACATGCGTATGTCATGCTCCTTTAACTTTTTGGTGGCATCCGTCATGGACTCGTTTACATCAATGGTAATAACATCCTTGCTCATCCAGTTTTTGACTAACATGCTTTCTCCTCCTTTTCCAAGTGTTGGAACAAAAGTTCATCAATGGACCTCACTCTTCAAAAAGAAGCTGTCATTATGTTCTGGGTCATGATGGAAAAGAGCGAGCTTTTTGGTGTGGAAATCTTCCGCAGGAAGCGTCGCATGATTTCCCGTGTCCTTGTGGAAATGCCTTTTAAACCATCTACTAAAGACTATCCTTCCTTTTGCATCTCATGAAGCTCATCAAAGGATTCCAGATACCGGGAACCTGACAGCTTTTTTTCAAAAATCATACGACAGCCCTCAATGGTGAGGGATTCATCACATATCTCAGGCACTATTTCAGAGAAAAATTGTCTCTTTTCGGCATCGGTTAATTCTTCGACCGCTTTCTTGATCTCTTCGAGTTTCATTATTCACCTCCCATGGTTTGCCTACCTTCATGATTTCTTTACCGACCATTCCCATTACGCCTAAAGACGTGGATCCATATGCCCGGGGCCTCCGCAATCCGGAGTATAGCAGGTAACATTGATAAAATCGCACTTCTCGCCGCACTCCGGGCAGACATCCGGCGGCTTTGCAGCAGTTATGGTAAAACCGCAATGGGAACATTTCCAATAAGTCAGGCCACACTGGGGACATAAATCTCCCTCGAATCTTCCACCGGCCGTGTATCCGCAGTGTTCACATACCCAACCCTCTTGTTTGTTTTGCATGCTATCCCCCCTTTCAACTAATGAGAGAAATTATTTGACCTTATAAGGATTAATGGTCAATACGGGAGCGGGCGACTTTTTTACCACATTTTCGGCCACACTCCCAAAGAAGACATGCTCTAATCCCTTACGGCCATGTGTGCCCATAATCACCAGATCTATCCCTTCTGATTCAATGGTTTTTAGGATCTCCTGGGCCGGGTCACCGGAAAGAATCCTTTTTTGAAAATTGGGGCAACTCTGCAACTGCTCCTTGCAAACCCTGTCAAGGGCCTTTTCAGCCCCTTTCAAGGCGTCCTCCTGATACTTATCTAAGGGAATATGGGGTATATAGGATCCGCCACCCCATTTAACAAGGTCCTCTACCACATGGATTAGGTAAATCATGGCATCATACTTCTCAGAAACGGATAGGACGTAAGGCAAGATCTTTGACGAGTTTTCCGTAAAATCAATGGGAAAAAGGATACGTTCTATTTCTAACATGTCTTTCACCTCCTGGTTTTGTTTTGTTAAATGAATCATATGATTCAAATGGGGTAACCAAAAATCAATCACATTTTCATATTTATCTCTTGCAGTTATACCCGGGGAAGGCCAATGCATCTTCACTCTCTATATAATGATGGTGCTCATCTTTTTCTTCCTCTTCCTTTTTCTTTTCACCCTTTATCGTCAGAAGATCTCCCGAGATGCTAACGTTCACATCATTTGCCTCCAGACCGGGCAACTCCGCCTTGATAAGGAGCTTGTCCTCGGTCTCCGAAATATCCACTGAAGGCGACCATTCCTCTGCAAAGGCCTTGACAAAAGGTCTTTCAGTAAAGAATTTGTCCCAGACCCTGTCCATTTCCCCACGAAATGGATTCAGTTGTCCAAAGGGTCTCCAAGGTACTAATTCCATTCATACCACCCCCTTTTTACTTTGCCCTCCCCGGGCCAAAACAAAGGGAATTTGCTTTGTAATTTATACTACTTCAATATCTATGCCATCGTGGCGAAGATTCCCTTCTTTGGATGGAAATCGCTAAAGGAACGACCTTAACTACTTGAGAATCTTAATTAAAAACAATTCAACAAATAAAAGGATGCCCAAAAAATCTCCTTGATAAACGCCAGGTTAACTCACCCCACA
>Ga0208902_1001494_pt1 | contig 11110 bp, 9 predicted proteins | sample AntAceMetag02UKH_FD_184767 | JGI IMG/M metagenome (GOLD analysis project Ga0208902, IMG submission 184767) | Saline lake microbial communities from Ace Lake, Antarctica - Antarctic Ace Lake Metagenome 02UKH (SPAdes) (version 2) | ecosystem: Environmental > Aquatic > Non-marine Saline and Alkaline...
GCATTATCGACCCGACCAAGGTGGTCAGGTCGGCCTTGGAAAACGCTGCCAGTATTGCCAGTATGGTTTTAATTACCGATGCCCTGGTCAGCGATATTCCCGAGGAGGAGAAGGCTCCGCCGATGCCCGGTGGTGGCATGGGTGGTGGTATGGGCGGCATGATGTAATCTCCTGCCCCTGTATCGTGATAGAAACGGCCGTAGTTTTTTGACTGCGGCCGTTTTTGATTGCAGTCTTGGGTAATCTGCCTGCCTGCTCCTGAAATCAAAATAAGGGTAATTCTAACTCTATAGGTGGTATTATTGGGGATACGTCGATAGGATATGATAGGAAGGTAGCGATGAAGGCACAATTGATCATCACGCATCCCGGCGGCGCGCATTTTGATGAGGTGACAGCCGTCAGTCTGGTTCTGACCGTATATTCCGATACGGAATTCCGTATTGAGCGGCGCGAGCCCGTCCCGGCGGAGTTGGATGATCCGGATGTGTGGGTGGTAGATATCGGCGATCGGCATGAGCCGGAGAAGCATAATTTTGATCATCACCAGTCCCTGGGCTGCCCGGCGGCGTTTGTCCTGGTAGCTGAATACCTGGGACTGGTGGAGACTATGTCCGTCATGCCGTGGTGGTATTTCAAGGACGAGGTTGACCGCTTCGGGCCGGTAAAAAGCTCTTTAAAATATCATGCCGGTGACGACCTCGTAAACCGGAATCCGATGGAAAGCTGGCTGGTAACCAGCTTCGCTTCCGGGCCGGAAGCGTGCCTCCCCTTGCTTAAGGCTTTTGGCGCTCATATCATCGGGGAAGCCCGTACGCTTAAAAGCCAGATTGATTTTTGGAAAACCAGCACTAGACTGGTAATTGCGGGGGTGCCTGCTATGATCGGGGAGACGATGGAATCCACCGGTCTGGAGGAATTTCGCCGCCTGGAAGAAAATCCGCCCGATATCGTCATTTCCCTGGACCGCCGCAGTAAGGGATGGCGTCTTTTCCGCTACGATGGAACATCGGTTGATTTTTCCCTGATTTCAGACTGCCCTGAGATTGCTTTCGCTCACAAAAGCGGGTTCATGGCCAAAACCAAAGATCGCCTGGGCATCGATGACATTATTGCCTTGGTGAGCAAGGCTGTCACCGGTTATTAAATTAGTGTAAGTAAGAATGGAACAAAATATGGGCGCTACTCCTATCAATCGTGAGATGCTGGTTGAATTGGTATCTATGCGAATGCCATTCGGAAAATACAAAGATCGTATCCTCTGTGATTTGCCGGAAACTTATCTGGGATGGTTTCACCGGAAAGGGTTTCCTCCGGGAAAAATTGGCATGCTGTTGTCTGCTCTGTATGAAATTAAACTAAACGGATTGGAATATCTTCTGAAGCCAATCAGGAAAAATCTGCCGTGAAGCAGGCGGGAAGATTCAACTGGTTAATTGTGAACTGAACAGTTTTACTATCTCATCAATACGTGTATTGTCTCTTATTAGTTCTTCTTTCCTTGCCTTTGACAGTTTCTTAACCTTGCTTTCCACACCCAGCGCCAGGCTTCTGCTCCCTAAGTTCCTTTGGAACACCAATGCCAGAGGCTTTCTGCCCCGAAGGTACTTTGCTCCCGCACCACTATTTCCCTGGTGCTCCGCAAACCGGCGGGCAACATCAGTCGTAATTCCGGTATACAAACTTCCATAGCGGCATCTGACCAGGTATAAGTGCCAGTCCAACATGATTCTTATTGTTCAGTGTCCGCCCCGGGTTGTACGGGCGGGGACGCATCCGACCTCATTGACAGAGAAATACGTTTGCGTTCCGGATCGACTGTGAGCACCGTGACCGAAACCTTTTGATTGACCATGACCACATCAGTCGGGTTTTTTACAAATTTATCGCACAGTTCGCTGATGTGCACGAGTCCGTCCTGGTGCACACCGATGTCAACAAAAGCCCCAAAATTAGTCACGTTGGTCACGATTCCAGCCAGCTTCATTCCCGGAGTGAGCCGGTCAATTGTTCTGATATCCGCGTCGAAGGCGACCGCCTCAAACTGTTTACGAGGATCACGCCCCGGCTTGGCCAACTCTACCATGATATCCTGTAATGTCGGTAGTCCATACTCTTCCCCGGCATAACTCTCCAGATTAATCCGGCAGCGTAGATCCTCGCGGCTTATGAGGTCTGCTACCCTGCAGCCCATGTCCCTGGCCATGCGGTCTACGATGTGATAGCTTTCCGGGTGCACAGCGCTGGCATCGAGAGGATTCTCGGTAGTATCGATACGGAGGAACCCGGCGGCTAGCTCAAACGCCTTCGGGCCAAGCCGCGGTACCTTCTTGAGGTCTGCGCGGCTGCGAAACGGGCCGTTCTCATTTCTGTGGGCGATAACGTTTTTGGCCAGCGTGGGGCCGAGGCCCGAAACATAGGTGAGAAGCTGCTGACTAGCGGTATTAACCTGTACACCAACCTCATTTACACAGCTCATGACGGTTTCATCGAGATTACTCTTGAGTCTGACTTGATCGACATCATGCTGGTATTGCCCCACCCCGATGGACTTGGGGTCTATCTTTACCAGTTCCGCGAGAGGGTCCAGTAATCGCCGCCCAATGGATACCGCCCCGCGCACGGTGATATCCTGGTCGGGGAACTCTTCACGGGCGATGGGGGAGGCGGAATAGATCGACGCGCCGCTTTCATTGACCATAACGACTGTGATTTTATCCGGTAGGCTCAGCCCGCGAATGAATTCCTCGGTTTCCCGGCTGGCCGTGCCGTTGCCGATGGCAATAGCTTCAATGTGAAATCTTTGTATGAGGCCGAGTATCGTTTGGCTGGCTTCCTGACTACGTGCCGCTGACTGGTTGACATAGATAACGGCATTGGCTAAAAGCTTGCCCTGAGGGTCCAGACAAACTATCTTACAGCCGGTTCGATAACCGGGGTCGATGGCTAGTATAGCTCGTGGCCCCATTGGCGGAGCCATGAGCGTTTCACGCAGATTGCGCGCAAAGACACGGAGCGCCTCGTCGTCGGCGCGCTCTTTAGCCTGCTGACGGATATCGGTTTCAATAGAGGGCGCCAGTAACCTCGGATAGCTATCCTCTATAGCCAAAACCACCTGTCGCGAGGCGGCACTGGTACTTTTGACGAAGCGCCGGTGCAGGAGTGGCAGAGCTTTTTCTTGAGGCGGTCTTGTCTTGAGTTTCAGGAGCCCCTCGTTCTCGCCACGAAACATAGCCAGTATCCGGTGACTGGGCACCCGGGCAACCGGCTCCTGCCAGTCAAAATAATTGCTATATTTGATACCTTTCCCTTCCTTACCTTTAGCTACACTTGACTGAATGATGCCTTCCCGGTAAAAAAGCCTGCGTATGCTCTGTCTTGCCTGGGTGTCTTCACTGACCCATTCGGCGATGATGTCACGCGCTCCGGCCAGGGCATCCTCGACCGAACTGACACCCTTTTCTATGTTCACGAACATGAGAGCTTCGTGAGACGGATCAGTAATCTCCTGTGCCAGTATCAGCTCGGCGAGAGGCTCAAGCCCTTTTTCTTTAGCCATGGTGGCCCTGGTGCGCCGTTTGGGGCGGTAGGGAAGGTAAATATCCTCCAATGCGGTCAGGGTTGATGCTGATTCGACTGACTTGCGTAACTCGGCTGTGAGTACATTCTGCTCTTCAAGAGATGCCAGGATTGCCTGACGCCGGCTATCGAGCGCTGCCAGTCGTGCCAGGCCATCTCGTATTTCGCCAAGCGCTACCTCGTCAAGTGAACCGGTTTTCTCCTTACGATAGCGTGCAATGAACGGAATAGTCGCTCCCGCATCAAGCAGAAACCTGACAGCCTCTACTTGCCCGGGTGTGACTCCCGTCTGGTTGGCAATGGTCATGCCATGAGTTTCAAGCATTACGTTTTTATCTCCAAGTGACGGATATCAATAATTGTACTACAGAGTTCACGCGTTCTTAAAGCAACTGCCATATGGGGATATAAAAAGGTGCGCTGAATATCATGCCTGAGTGCCAGGCGTGAAAGTATGGGGGAAAATGAACGTTTTTGTCCGTGATTTAACAAACCGTCACTTTGTACAACTCTGTATAAGAGATAAATGATATAATCTGAATACTGTGAACATACTATTCATAGACGATACTGAACAAGTTAGTCAGCAGTATATCGGAATCGGTGGAGTTATCTTTCACGATAGTTGTTTGAGTGACTTATTTAAGCAATTCAATGAAAAGAAAGCGTTGCATGGTATTCCTTCCGAAGAAGAAATCAAATGGTCTCCGGATAGAAATAGCTGGATAAAGAATAACCTCATTGACAACGATAGAATTTCAGCCTACTCTGATGTTCTAGCCTTGATTAAGTCGTTCAACGGTAAGATAATAGTTGCTGTGGTACAGAGGAACGATTTGAGTTGGACTCCGCTTGAAGCGAAATGGCAATGTACGGAATTCGTCACTGAAAGATTTCAATTCTACCTTCAGGATCATGATGATAAGCAAGGCCTTATAATAGCGGATTTCCCCGGGAGTGGTAAGGAGGAGAAGAAACTTCTGCAGGATTATTACCGGTTGTTAAAAGAGGGAACGAGATATGTAAAACCCTCCAATATCGTCATGAACCTTTTGACAACCGAATCACATCTAAATCCTGCACTGCAAATCGCAGATTTGGTTGTAGGTATTACAACCGGAATGTGCTCGCCACGTCGGGATTATGCTTCTGCGTATTGGGATATGGTAAGCCACAACCTTCATCGCAGTCAGGTTGGCGAAGTGATGGGTTGTGGATTAAAGGTATTTCCTAAAGAGAATTACGATGAGTTGGTTCTATCACTTTTCCCTGAAGATCTTGAAGAGCGGGAAGAATTTGAGGAAAGTTACGAAGAATATGTAGAAAGGATGAGGGGGCTTTACAGAGTGCTTATGAGTGAAGACGAGCTAAACATGCACTTTCCACGACCCTAGTGAAAGGTTCCCCTAAACATTTAGCCAAATTGTCGAACACCACTCTGGCTAAGGTCAAGGAATTATTTTGGGGCAAATTGAGAAATAAGCGAAACTGATAATCTAGCCTATCCTCGAAATCCGCCAAACATTAAGGAATAGCACCCCGGAAACCTGTCCCTAACCCACTTTGATATTGATAATCCAGGTTATGGCAGTATCTCCACTTCCTCAAGTAAGTCTTATGGGATTTAAAAACATCAAGCATTGACAATCTCGCAATGCCTGAAGGAGAATCATATTAACATGCAATCTCAAGACGTGATCGTAATTGGGGCAGGGGCAGGAGGCATGATGGCCGCTGGACGTGCTGCCGAATGCGGCGCTGTCGTAACATTGCTTGAAAAGACAGATGGCCCCGGCAAGAAGATCCTCATCAGCGGCAAGACTCGCTGCAATCTAACCAACTCGGCGGACATGGACGATTTCATCGGTATGTACGGACCTAACGGCCGGTTCCTTCACAACACCTTTCCCCGTCTTTTCCGGGACGACTTGCTGGCGCTTCTGAAGCGATATGGAGTAGAAACTAAGCTAGAACGGGGTGGACGCATCTTCCCTGCTTCCGACGATGCTAATGATATTGTCAAGGCATTCGAGCGTTATATGGACGAGTATAGGGTACAGATTAGAATGGGCGTCAAGGTGAATCGAATCACGGTTGAGCAAGGGCGATTCACCGGCGTGGTAACCGAGAAGGGTATGTTTAAAGGTAACGCAGTCGTTCTAGCAACTGGCGGCGCCTCATTCCCGGCGACTGGCTCCACTGGAGACGGTTACCGCATGGCTGAAGCTCTGGGGCATACCGTCGTGTCGCTGCGTCCGGCGCTCGTCCCGATGGTCGTACGTGAGATTGGGATGATAAAGAGAATGCAGGGGGTCAGCCTACGCAACGTGCGTCTGACCGCATGGCAATGTCGTGCTGAAGAGATCGACCCAGTACTAACGCCGGTGTGGAACTCCGGGCGGGGTATCGTGGGAAGACGGCCCCGGGCTGCGGTCATCGAAAGCCGGATGGGGGAAATGATGATAACGCACTTCGGCATCGGCGGCCCCATTACGTTACAGATGAGCCTGGCGATTGTGGATGCACTTGAGAGTGGGCCGGTGAGTGTGTCAATCGATCTTAAGCCTGCCCTCAGCCACGATAAATTACGCGACCGCTTGCAAAGAGACTTCGACCTTAACAGCAAGCGTAGCTTCTTCAATATCCTCAAGGGACTGCTGCCGCAAAGGATGGTAGACCCATTTGTAGAGATGTCCGCGATTCCCGGGGACAAGCCGGGGAATCAGATAACGGGTGAAGAAAGAGACCGACTCGTCTGTCTGCTTAAGGCAGTGCGGTTCAACATTAAAGGACCTTTGCCCTTAGTCTCGGCAATGGTCACTGCTGGCGGCGTGTCCCTCAAAGAGATAGACCCACGTACGATGGCCTCACGGCTGATAGCGGGGCTCTATTTTTGCGGTGAGGTAATGGATATTGACGCTGATACTGGTGGCTTTAACCTACAGGCAGCCTTTTCTACAGGCTATGTGGCTGGAGAATCGGCGGCAGCCCCGGACGGCTAGAGCACGTGAACTCCGAAGCTTTTCAGAGCCTGGGCAAAAGTACTCAGGGGTAGCCCCATGACGTTGTAGTAATCCCCTTCAATCTTGTCAATCAGGACGGAACCGAGTCCTTGAATAGCATATGCCCCGGCCTTATCTAGCGGCTCGCTGGAGCTTACATAGCTATCGATTTCATGCTCACTTAGCTTTCTCATGTACACCATTGTCTCAACCACACGGGAAAGAGTTTTGCCGTTGGTGGTATCCAGGATAGTGAAGCCGGTTATAGCCACATGGGAGCGGCCGCTAAGTGCCTTGAGCATCCTCTTGGCTTCGTTCGGACTGCGGGGCTTGCCCATGACCTGACCTGCCGATACGATAAACGTATCGGCAGCGATTATAAGAGCATTGCTATGCCTCGCAGCCACGGCGCGTGCTTTCTCTAAGGAGACCTGTTTGGCACGCTCGTGGGGCTTCAACTCAAAGTAGGCAGCTTCTGGGTAATCACTGGGGTCAACCGTAAAATGAAGGCTGATTTTCTCAAGTAGTTCCTTGCGCCGAGTGGAGGCAGAAGCCAGCACGATTTCCATACCAACAGGATATAATAAGCAATGAAAAAGCGCAAAGAAAGACATGGGAGCACATTTTTCAGGGCGCTACTCGTGGTATGATGAGAGGGACTCTTTTGTATGGAGATATGTACTATTTCATCATCCCTGAGAGCGACGCCATACATAGGATAACACATCAATGTGAACTATTAGTGGCCTGATTCGGTCCAGTTTAATGGGGTTCAGGTCAAAATCACTGGTCTATTAATAGTGGCTAGTTAAGAAACTTGTAGAAGCGCTACAATACAAGGTTCTTGCATTTTATGCACAAGGCTGGGGCTTAGTATACTTTGGGATTTTAGCTAGCCTAGATTTAGATTGGGGTACAAACTAGCAGGGAAAGAATGGGCAGTCTTTCATTTAAGGTGGTACAAAATATAGGGTTAGCTTAGTTCACCCGCTTACTAAGGATCGGGCCTTAAACTCATTAGTGAAATACAATGACCCTGGTTTGTGTTAGAATAGTAGTAGCCACGTAAACCGAGGATATGCGCTACAGAAATACCGCCTGACCTTTCTACGAAGGGTGAGCGGCATTTTTGTTGTGACAGCAGACTCTTACTTGCAACAGGATCAACTGTTAAAAGCAACAGGGGAACCTAGTCCGCGAGGAACAGGTAATACAGTGGACTTATAACGACGCAAGTAGGAGTATAATGACAACCGAATTTTCCCAATTAGGTCTAAAATCGCAACTGGAGCAGTCCGTATCTGATCTTGGTTATATCACTCCCACACCGATTCAATCGAAGATTATCCCGTTAATGCTGGATGGTCATGATGTAATCGGCCAGGCCCAGACAGGTACCGGCAAAACGGCTGCTTTCGTGTTACCCATTATTCAAACCATGGAACGAGGTCAGCTTGGCATACAAGCGCTTGTTCTGGCTCCCACACGGGAACTGGCTATGCAGGTAGCGAAGGCTGCAAATGAATACGGAAGATGCCTGAATGTGCGTGTTCTGGCAGTATATGGCGGTCAACCGTATAGCCAGCAGATTAATCGTCTCAGACAGGGAGTGGATATTGTAGTAGGTACACCTGGGCGCTTACTGGATCTGATAGAGAAGGGGGTACTTGATCTAAGTCATGTTAGCACTGTCGTCATCGATGAAGCAGACGAAATGCTCAGCATGGGTTTCATCGATGATATTGAGGAAATTCTCAGTACAATCCCATCAGAACGTCAGACCGCTCTCTTTTCTGCTACCATCCCGCCGGAAATCGGTAACATAGCTAATAAATACATGCATTCCCCACAGTCTATTATTATTAAAAGCAAACATCTCACGGTTGATGCAATTGAACATCGATATTGCCTGGTCAATAAAGAAGAAAAACTGGCTGTTCTCACGCGGACCTTTGAGATTGAGGATATCACCAGGGCGCTCATATTTGTTAGGACGCGTGTTGGTACGAGCGATTTAGTGAATGAACTCATGGGACGTGGGTTTCCTGCCGAAGCCTTGAATGGGGATCTGAACCAACAGACTCGAGAACAGGTTTTGAATCGCTTTCGTCGTAATCAAATCACTGTACTTGTGGCCACGGATGTGGCAGCCCGGGGATTGGACATTGACGATATTTCACACGTGTTCAACTATGATTTGCCTGAGGACCCGGAATTGTATGTGCATCGTGTTGGGCGGACGGGGAGAGCTGGCAAAACAGGCATTGCCATTTCGCTGCTGACAGCGAAGGAACAGTGGCACTTGCATCGGATAGAAGGATTTACTAAACAGGCCATCACCCGGATGCAAATTCCAACAGTTGGGGAAATCGAGGAACATAGGGAAGCGCGGCTACTGGAACAGATGATGGTATGTTTGCAGCACGGTCATTGTCAGAAGGAGTTGCAGATGGGCATCCGACTGGTAGAAATGGGACACGATCCGCTTCAGGTTGCTGCAATAGCCCTTAAAATAGCCCGGGGAGAGGAGAAGCAGCGCCCTATTGCGCAGGTTAGCGAAGTACAGGAAGGGCGGTTCCAGAAAGCCCGGCGTGAGATCAAACGCGGTAAGAAAGAGCACGGTCGTAACGGTGCCAATGGTTCTTGTGAAAAGGGAATGGTGCGGCTGACTCTTAGCGCGGGAAAATCCCATGGTGCACGGCCTGCTGACATCGTGGGCACGATAGCCTACCATGCAAATTTCCCCGGTAATACCATTGGCGCTATAAATATTCTTGATAAACATACACTGGTTGACGTACCGCAACAGTATTTGGCGCAAACATTGGCCAAAGCTGGCAAATACCGAATCTGCAAAAGTGCTGTTACGTTGGAGCTCGCATGAACATCCAGCTGGTTCGATTTGACGGACTGGGCCCTTTTTTCGGGGAGCAGATTAGTCGTACTACGTTCTCAAACCCCTATTTTTAACAAACCCGCCTTTCCAGCTATAATGATAGGGGGTAGGAGAAATACATGCTCAGTGCCACCGGCATCTCCAAGTTTTATAACAACTGTGAGCTTTTCACCGGGGTAAGTTTCAACGTTGGCATGAGCGACCGCATTGCGGTCATCGGCAAGAATGGTAGCGGCAAGACCACTCTTTTTGAAATCATCGCCGGTAACACAACGCCGGATTCTGGCAGCGTATCACTGCGGAGCGGCACCACCATCGGCTATCTTCGCCAGGACATCAGGCCATCGTCTAATCACAAGTTGCTGGAAGAAGTTTCCCGCTCATCTGATACCATCAACAACCTCGCGCATAAAATTCGCCTCCTGCAGGAAGATCTCGCCGAGGAAAAGGACCAGGAAACCGTCAGTGGATTGCTTAATGAACTGGGTGAGCTTCAGGACCTCTACGAGTCGAAGGGGGGCTACGATTCCGAGCACGAGGCAACAATGATCCTCTCCGGACTGGGTTTCGCCGAATCAGATTTCGGACGTGCGCTATCCGAGTTCAGCGGCGGCTGGCAGACACGTATCGAGCTGGCCAGGCTCTTGTTTCTTAACCCGGATATCTTGTTGCTTGATGAGCCGACGAACCATCTTGACCTAGAAACGCAGCGCTGGTTCGAGAGCTACTTGAAACGCTATCACGGCGCTGTTCTCGTCACTTCGCACGACCGTGCTTTTCTCAACAATGTCGTCCGTAAAATCATTTCCATCGAGGCCGACGATGTCATCTTCTACCACGGCGACTACGATAGCTATGTTCTTGCCCGGCAGAAGGATATCAAGACACGGCGAGCCTCTGCCCGACGGCAAGAGCTTAACATCAGCCGGGAGATGCGCTTTATCGAGCGCTTCCGCGCCAAGGCCACCAAGGCTACTCAGGTACAGAGCCGCATCAAGAAGCTGGAAAAAATCGAACGGATCACGGTTCCCCACTCGACAAAGCGGATTCATTTCAATTTTCCGCAGCCTCCGAGGAGCGGCCACGCCGTAATCGAGCTCAAGCAAGTTGGCAAGTCGTATGGCGAAAATGTCGTCTACCGCGAACTTAACCTGGTACTGGAGCGAGGCGATCGTGCTGCCATCATCGGAGTAAACGGGGCGGGTAAGACGACTCTCCTGAGGATGCTGGCGGGTGTCCTGCCGTTTGAGAGAGGGAAGCGTGTTCTAGGGCATAACGTCACTACCGCCTACTTCGCACAGTATTACATTGAATCTCTCAATCCGCGCAACACGATCATCGAAGAGCTTCGGAGCATGGCACCGGACGAGCCCGAGCAATATTTGCGTGGACTACTTGGGGCCTTTCTTTTTAGTGGTGACGAGGTCACAAAAAACATTTCCGTGCTCTCCGGTGGGGAAAAGACACGGGTTGCTATTGCCAGGATGCTCACCAGACCGGCTAATTTTCTTCTTCTCGACGAGCCAACCAATCACCTGGATATTCCGTCCCGCGAGATTTTAACCGATGCGCTGGATGCTTACAAAGGTACTATTTGTTTCATCACCCATGATCGTACGCTCGTCCGAGAAGT
>Ga0208902_1001500_pt1 | contig 11098 bp, 9 predicted proteins | sample AntAceMetag02UKH_FD_184767 | JGI IMG/M metagenome (GOLD analysis project Ga0208902, IMG submission 184767) | Saline lake microbial communities from Ace Lake, Antarctica - Antarctic Ace Lake Metagenome 02UKH (SPAdes) (version 2) | ecosystem: Environmental > Aquatic > Non-marine Saline and Alkaline...
GCCATCTTTCAGGGTGGAGAAAAGAACGAAGTGGCCGATGTCTTTTTCCACGGATATGCCAATTACGAAAAGGGCATAGGTAAGCAATTTCTCAAGTTGACTTCCTGTAATACCACCGGATTAATCCGGGCAGTCGATTGTTTAGATAGGGTAGTCGGTTTGGAAAAAGTAGCCATTACTATTATCAGAAGAGTGGCCGATCCAGGAGATTACCACAGAGGATTAACCAATGCTTTACAAGTTGACAAGGCCCCTAGTCATCAGGCCCTGGATTTGATGACCATTATGCCTCACGTGAATGCCACCGGTATCCTTGTTCATACTCCGGTTACTCATGGTCATATTATTACCATCGTAGCTACCCCCAAGAAGAAAATAACCAAGGAAGAAATCCTGGAACAATTTAACCAACATCCCAGAATCAGAGTGGTAAGACTGGAAGATGGTTTCCTGGGAAATGCCTCTTTATTTAAATACGCCAGAGATCTGGGTAATCCCAGAGGAGACATGTATGAGATTGCCGTATGGGAAGAAACCATCGTCTCTTCCGGAGATGATATCATGTTTGCCATTAATATCCCGCAAGAAGCAGTCGTTATCCCGGAAACCATGGATGGGATCAGAGCCAGCTTGGAAATGCAGAAAGAAAGATTAGAAGCAGTTGGTCTTACTAACAAATATTTGGGCATGCAATAAGGAGAGTGATAAGACGTGATAAATGGAATGCATACACTGGACGATTTTGATTTAAAAGGAAAGACGGTCCTTGCCCGTTTTGATATGAATTCTCCCTTAGATCCTGAAACAAAAGAACCGGTAGATATTACCCGAATTAAAAGAAGTCTGCCTGCCTTAAAGGAATTAAGTGAAAAAGGGGCAAAAACGGTCATTCTCATTCATCAAGGGAGTGATATAGAATATCATAATTACGCATCGACTAAACCTCACGCTAAAATCGTTGCCCGCTTACTGGGAAAACCGGTTGATTACATTGATGATGTATGCGGTCCGGCTGCTCGAGATAAAATAAAAGCTTTAAAAAACGACCAGATCCTGATGTTGGAGAATGTACGTTTTATGGCTGAAGAGATGACCCTTTTTGAGACCAAATTAAATCTCTCTCCGGAAGAGCAAGCCAAAACCCAGGTGGTGCAAAAACTTGCACCCCTGGCAGATCTCTATCTCTGTGATGCCTTTGCCGCTGCGCATCGCTGCCAGCCAACTTTAGTAGGCATGGAAGAGGTATTGCCCTCAATGATGGGTCGATTGTTTGAAAAAGAAATCACTTCTTTAAATCAATTATTAAAAAATCCCCAGAAACCCTGTATCTTTATTCTCGGCGGAGCGAAGATTCAAGATGCTTTTTTAATGATGGATTCCGTACTTAAAAATAATATTGCCGATATGATCTTGGCAACCGGTCTGGTAGCGCAAGTCATGTTACTGGCTAAAGGGATTTTTCTGGGAAAACCCTCTGAAGACTTGATCAAAAAGAAAAACCTGGAAGAGTATATAGAAAAATCTAAAAATATTTTAAATAGGTATAACAACAAAATTAAATTACCGGTTGATTTTGCTTATTCCATATCAGGAAAAAGGCAAGAGGTAAAAGTAAATGACTTGCCCATAGATGATGCTTTAACGGATTTGGGTAAGAATACGATATCTGCATATGAAACCATCATCAAAGATGCCAAGACCATCTTTTTTAATGGACCTGCCGGGGTTTTTGAAAAAGCAGAAACCGAATGGGGTACAAAATCTATATTGACTGCCATTTCTAAAAGTAATGCCTTTTCCGCCATTGGTGGCGGGGATAGCATAACAGCGGTTAACAAATACAAACTAGCTAACGATATTTCCTATATCAGTACCGGTGGCGGTGCACTGGTCAGATTTTTAAGTGGCGAAGAATTGCCGGTTATTAAAGCGTTAAGAAAATCAGCAAAAAGATTTGATGGTGACCATCATTAAATAAAGATTGAACAAAAAAGAAACTTTTAATCAGGAGTGATAATAAAAATAAGAAGGTTAATATTGTCGTTATTAGGTGAAAATACGATAATATTAGCCTTTTATCAAAGGTAAAAACATGCAACTAAATTATGGCAAAAAAGACATTCCATTACCCATACAAGAAAAGAATGTGTTAAAGGTGCTTCATGCCAACAAACAGAAGACCTTGTTGTATCCGGAAAACAGGCTTAAGGATTTATTAAAGAATCCGATAAATTCCCTTTCTTTAAAAGATCTAATTATTCAAAAAGATGCCAAAAAGATTTTAATCATTGTCAATGATATTACCCGACCAACATCATACAAAATAATTTTACCCCCTCTTTTAGAAGAATTACATTATACAGGCATAAAAAAGGAAAATATCATATTCGTCATTGCCACCGGGAGTCATCGCGGTAACTCAAAAGAAGAAATAATAGAAATATTCGGAAAAGATATTGCCGGTTGCTATAAATTTATAAATCATGATGATCAAAAATCTCAAATGAAAGATTTTGGTCAATTAAAAAGCGGTAATAGACTTTTGGTCAATTCCCTCGTCTCAGAGGTGGATTTTGTGATTACCACCGGAGTCATCGTCCCCCATTATTTTGCCGGTTTTTCCGGAGGAAGGAAATCCATCCTTCCCGGTATTTGCGGTAGAAAGACTATTGAAACCAATCATGCCAATATGGTTCACCCTGATGCCCGGGCCGGAAAACTGAAAGGTAATCCGGTACATGAAGAGATGCAGGAAGGAGCAGAGAAAGTAGGGGTTGATTTTAATATTAATGTAATAACTGATGAAAATCACCAAATTATTGAAATCGTGGCAGGCGAATTATATGCCTCATGGTTAAAAGGAGTAGAGGTGTGTAAAAAGACTTACCTTTGTCCCATTAAACACAAAGCGGAAGTGGTTATTGCCAGTACCGGCGGATACCCCAAGGACATCAATGTCTATCAAGCCCAAAAGGCTCTGGAAAATGCCTATCAGGCAGTTAAACCGGGAGGGACTATTATTCTGCTTGCCGAATGTCCGGAAGGTTATGGACAGGCTACTTTTGAAAGATGGATAGAAGAAGCCAGTTCCATAGATGATATAATAAATCGTTTAAAGAAAAAATTTGTCTTAGGTGGTCATAAGGCTTACAGTATCGTCAGGGTGGCAAAAGAGGTAGAAGTTTTATTAATATCTTCCTTGCCTCAGGATAAAGTCCGTAAATTATTTTTGATTCCCATGGAGAATATTGCCCGAGCTTTGAATTATGTTAAAGAAAAACATGGTGAAGATTTTAAAGCCTACATTCTACCTTTGGGGAATACGGTATTACCGTACCGGTATCTCCGACCGATATAGGACCAAAAAAGGTCAACTTGTTTAAAATATTGGATATCTATTGTTCGGTCTTTGATATTTTAGGAGTATGTGATTTCGGTTATATTCCCCGTAGTGTAGGCACTTTAAGTGAGCTTTTAGGAATTATTCAGTCGGCAACCTCCTGGGATGTTACCTGGTTTGAACTAATGAGATTAGGAGAGCGTTCTATAAATATGGCTCGTTTCTTTAATTATCGAGAAGGATTTTCCTCTAAAGATGACACCTTACCCGAGGTCTTCTTCCATAACTTTAAAGGGGGTCCCTTAGATGCTCAAGGAGCAATCGATAAAGAAGATTTTCAAAAAGCTCTAAGATTGCGATATGAAATGATGGGTTGGGACGTTAATACCGGGATTCCTACTGAAACAAAACTAATCGAATTAGGTTTGGATTGGTTAGTAAGTGAAGTTAAATAGTAAATAAAAAAGAGTAAGAAGGAGGAATTGAGGAAAATATTCCTTCTAGATCTTTATATTAAATTATCTCACAATTAATTATTTGATTAAAAAATTGCCTCAATATCCCGGAGACCAATTTCTTCCCTGGTAATAAATGCTTCGCCAAATTTAGTTCCGATAAGACTTCCCCAATAGCGGTTATTATTTGACACTAATTCAAAGATTTGATTATTTTCTGTAGAATGACCAAATTGAGATAAATAAGCCTTAATAGCTTCTATCTTCATTCCCATCTCTTTATTTATATCAATTATAAAAGAAGGTCTAAAGTGTTCTTTTGAGCGAGAGGCACTATAATAGTAAATTTTATTAACGTAAAAAGGCTTTCCTTTTATCTCGGTTTTAGCAACTTTTCCTAAGAATCGAGCAGAATCACATAGTTTTGAAACAGCAATATGATCAGGGTCTGAATCTACCCAATAAGGAGCAAAGAGAATATCCGGTCGGATATTTCTTATAATTTCGGTTAATTCTTCACGAGATTCAATTTCATTACGAAGGTAGTTATTCGGAAAATCAAGAGTAATTCTTTCTTCAATTCCCAAAATTCTACTTGATTTTACACTTTCTTTTTTTCTTGTTTCGGAATCTCCTTGAGAAGCAGACTCTCCATCAGATAAATCAACAATAATAACCTGATGGCCTACATTTGTAAATTTTAGAATTGAACCTCCCATTCCCAGTTCTACATCATCAGGATGTGGACTAACAGCTAATATTTTAAGCATTTTTTCACCTCTAATTAGAAAGAAAATTATTTTTTATAGCTTTTGTATAGAAATTATAAATTACCCAATACTGCACGTGCAATAGAGAAAGCATGGTCATTTATTCTTTTTAAGATATTAATGATATCCAGGTGGACACCACTGGTTTTTTGGGAAAGTTTTATACCTATATTTAAACGGTTAATATGAGTTTTGCGTAATTCTATTTCCAAGGAATCAATATGTTCTTTTTGATTAATTACCTTTTGTGCCATTCTTTGGTCTTGAAGAGCAAAAGCTCCCACCGCATTTAGAAGATTGTTATATACTTTTTGATGCATATCTTTAATTTCTTTAGTTCCTTTATCAGAAAAAACGAGGTTTTTGTCAATTTTTTTCTCTATCAAAGGAATCAGGTTTTTATCGATTAAATCTCCTATATGTTCAAGGTCATCAAGAATATATAATAACTTAAATATTTCTAAAGAATCTTCATTGGAGAGAGTTTCAAAATTTATTTTAGTCAGATATTTAGTTATTTCCCGAGAGAGATTATCTACAATCATATCTTGTTGGCACGCCTTATCTAACAACTTTTCATCATTATTTATAAAGATCTGGATACTGCTAAGCACCATTTCTTCAACGGTGGTGGCAATTCGAATCATTTCCTTACTAGCAAGGTAAAAAGCAACATCCGGTGTTTTAAGAGCGTCAATATCTAAATATTTTGGTTTTTGCATAGATTCAACTTCCTCTGTAACAGGAATTATTTTCTCTAAAAATTTGGCAAATCTTTCAGTAAAGGGGAGAAAAATCAAAGCATTGCCCATGATAATCAAAGCATGTGCATTAGCAATCTGTCGAGGGAGGTTAACCGAAGTCTTCTGTATCAAAGAGATTACCGATGAAGAAAGCAGAAAAAATACTATTACTCCAACTGATTTAAATAATAAGTTAGCCCAGGTAACCCTCTTAGCGCTTTTTGTTGCTCCAATTCCGGCAAAAAGAACAGTAGAACAGGAGCCTAAATGCGAGCCTAATATTATAGGTATTGCCAGGTTTAGGGAGATCAATCCTTGTATACCTAGAGAAATAGTTAAACCCATAGTAGCCGTGCTGCTCTGAATTAAAGCAGTAAAGAGAGCAGAGACAAGCAGGGCTAATAAAGGTAAGTGTTCTAAATTGGTTAATATATTACTAAAAGAAACATTATTTCTAAGAGGAGAAATAGAATCTGTCATTACTTTCATACCTAAAAAAATAAAACCTATACCTAATAGAATATTACCGATAAATCTTTGTTTTCTCTTTTTTCCTAAAAGTTTTAAACCGAATCCAATTATAATTATTAAAAGAGCATAATCTGAAATTCTAAAAGCGATTAATTGAGAAGTAAGAGTTGTTCCTACGCTGGTTCCCAACAAAATGCCGAGAGTTTGACTTAAGGTCATAATTCCGGTATTAACCAGACTCACTAACAGAGTAGATGCGGCAGTGCTGCTTTGAATGGTAAAAGTAAGGATAATTCCGGTAGATAAAGCGATCAACTTATTTTTTGACAGGGTGCTTAATATCTTTTTTAACTTGTTACCAAAAGTATCTTTTAAGCCTTCACTAGTTATTTGCATTCCATATAAAAATAAAGCTAACCCTCCAACTAAGCCAATTAGCACAAAAAACATATAATACTCCTTTATGGTACTTGATAATTTAGTTTTATTTTACTCTAAGGAAAGAAATTTGTAAATAATAATAGTACGGGTGCCGATGGTTATCTGTTTAAATACTTTTTTAAAACTCGTATTTTAAAGGGCTTGGAAAAGGTCATTAGACTACTCTCTCCTATCATAAGGGATAATTTTGTTTTTTCGGGTCAATAAATAAAATTTATATCATTGTGTATTACAAAGAGGGTAGATATAAAATATACCTCAGCTAGAGATTAATTTACTTATAATTCTATCCTACATCTTTTTTCTCATTATATACTCAATACTGGATACTTGATACTGATAGAAGCTTCTATTATTTGACATAAAATTAAACTAAGTGTAATAATATAGAGCATAGAAGTAGTTTTTAAAGGCAGTATAGGTCTAAATGTGGAGAAAATTATGAAAATTGAAAAAATAATTCGCTCAAAGAGAAAAACTATTTCTTTGCATATATGCGAAGATGCTACCCTATTAGTAAAAGCACCAAACAATGCAAGTAATGAAATGATAAACAGAGTTGTTATAAAACACAAAAATTGGGTAGAAAAAAAGAAAAGAGAAGTTCAATCGAGAGATTTAAAGTTTATTAAAAAAGAATTTATAAATGGCGAAAATTTTCTTTACCTTGGAAATAATTACAAGTTAAATTTGGTTAAAAATCAAGAAACCCCACTTATTTTTGAAAATGTATTTTATCTTTCCATAAATTACCTGCCAAATGCAAAAGAAATCTTTATTGATTGGTACAAGAAAAGAGCTTATGAAAAAATATGCCAAAGAGCTAAACTGTATGCTCAAAAAAAAGGACTTAGATATAATAGAATAAAAATCACAAATGCTCTAAAAACATGGGGTTCCTGTTCTCATCAAGGCAACCTGAATTTCACTTGGAGATTGATTATGGCTCCTTTAAACGTTGTAGATTATGTTGTGGTTCATGAGCTAATACATCTTGATGAGAAAAATCATTCAAGAACATTTTGGGAAAAAGTAGAAATATTGATGCCAGGATATAAAGAACACAAAGAATGGCTAAAAAAGAATGGTCATATACTGAAATTGTAATGACATAAAAAGAGTAATTGAAAAGAATTATAATAAGTTCGATTAATATAAAATAATGACAGAATATCTGGAGAATTTTGACAGCCGGGCATATATAATAAGCTGAAAAATATTTATAAGAATTTTACGTTTATACTTATCTGTAATAGTTAAAATATTGAAGAAAGTAGGAAAAGATATGAAATTATTAATGATTTATGTAGATAAATTTGCCTATAAAACTAGCAAGAAAACTTTGGAAATTGTTAAAGAATATGAAGAAAACAAAAAAATTGAATATGCTATGGTAGGCTTTATTCAAGCTGAAAAAGAAGATGAGGAAAAATTGGATAAAGTTGAAACCAAATTAATCAAAAATTTAAAATGGGCTGCTAAAAAGAATAATACAATGAATATAGTATTACATTCTTTTGCTCATTTATCTTTGAGTAAAGCCGAGCCGGAGATAACCAGGAGGTTATTTAATAATGCAGAAAAGCGATTAGAAAACTCAGGTTATAAGGTTTGGCAAACTCCTTTTGGTTATTTTTTAGATTTGGACTTAAAAGCGCCTGGGAAATCTTTAGCAAGGGTCTTTAAAGAATTTTAGATATTATCCGGATTGGCTTTTAAATATAAATAAAATATGGTTGGGTACTTCCTATAGCATTTTATTAGCGGAAAGAAAGATATAAGAAGTAGATATAAAGATAAAAATTTCTAGATTAAATAGTGATACATTTTTACCTATCCATGAGTGATTAAAAAGAAAGAGGGTTTTAGTAAAATTTATAGAATTATAGTCTATGCAGGGAGAATTAAAAATTAATTTTTTATATGGGAGAAGAGATTATGAAGATAAAGACCAAGATAGTGTGTACCATAGGACCGGTAAGTAGAAATTACAAGATCATTGAAAAATTAATAAAAAAGGGAATGAATGTTGCACGGTTAAATTTTTCTCATGGTACTCACGATAGTCACCTTCAAGTAATTGAGAATATTCGTCGGGCATCTCTAAAAACCGGAAAAGTTGTAGCTATACTCCAAGATTTAGGTGGACCAAAAATTAGAATTGGTGAAATTAAAGAAGGACCTATTTTTTTAAAAGAAGGTTCTTTTTTTATTCTTACCAACCGTAAGGTTATTGGCAATGAACAGGAAGTTTCTATGGATTTTTTTTCTTTGCCTGAAAAAATGAAGAATGGAGACTCTATTTTTTTATCGGACGGAGCTTTAGAACTTAAAGTGAAAGAGATCAACGCGACTGATATCATCTGTCGTATAATGAGAGGCGGAAAATTAAGTTCTCACAAAGGAATAAATATTCCGAATTTATCTATGGACATTCCTTCCTTAACGGATAAAGATTATCAGGATATTCTCTTTGGAATCAAAAATAGAGTTGATTTCATAGGGCTCTCTTTTGTTCGAAGTGCCAAAGATATTACAAAAGTAAGAGAGATTCTTAAGGAAAATAAAGCAGAAGAAATTTCTTTGATTGCTAAGATTGAAAAGAAGGAAGCAGTAAGCAACTTGAAAGAAATCATTGAATTTTCCGATGGGATAATGATAGCCAGAGGTGATTTGGGAGTAGAAATACCCTTAGAAGATGTTCCTTTAGTTCAGAAGAATATCATAAAAAAATGTAACTTCGTAGGGAAACCAGTTATTACGGCAACGCAAATGCTCATGTCAATGATGAATAATCCTAGACCTTCCCGAGCTGAGGTAGCAGATGTGGCTAATGCCATCCTTGATGGGACAGATGCTGTTATGTTGTCTGAGGAAACAGCAGTAGGGAAATATCCGTTAGAAGCAGTAGGAATAATGAATAAAATTGCTCAAAGCGTCGAAAAAGGAATAGATTATGAAAAGATATTAAAAGAAAGATCCCTTTCGGTTAGACCAAATAGTGCTGACGTTATAAGTCATGCCACCTGTCAGGTGGCTACCAATATAAAGGCACAAGCAATTGTCACCTTTACTTTTTCAGGAAGTACTGCCAGAATGGTTTCCCGTTATCGTCCTCCGGTTCCAATTATTGCTGCAAGCACCAAGGAATCTACTGTAAAAAAGCTTGCCCTGAATTGGGGAGTATTTTCTTTTAAAATAGAAGAATTATCTGCCACTGATGACATGATCAACAGGTCAAGGAAGTTGGCTTTGGAGTCTGGCTTGGTTAAAAAGGGGGATAAAATAGTCGTTACCGCAGGAATTCCTTTTAGAATTCCTGGTACCACTAATCTCTTAAAAGTAGAAACTTGTTAAAATATAGCTGTATAAAATATTTTAAAATTAACAAGTTTTTCATTCTAATTCTATTACAATCAAACAAAGTAAATGTAATAGTTTGCAGGTAGAGAATGCGAAGAAGAATGAAAGAAAAAGATGTAGAGAAACGCGAGGCCATAAATTTGAAAAAAATCAAGGGAAAAATTTTCTTTCAAGCAACAAGACAAAGCGAACGTCTCATTTAAAAAATCAGGAATTAATGACAATTAAATCTTTTTTGTTGAAACCGAAATTAATCGGCATTTCTTTTTTCAGTTTTAATTCAAAAAAGCGATTAAGAGTTAAATATGAAATATAATTTCTCTTTGTGCCAGCAGTACTTAATTCAATTTCCATATATATACCATTATTTTTAAGGCTATTGATTTTTCCTTGGTATTGATAATAGGTGTTTAAAGGTTGGTGACGGATGTAAATATTTTCCGGTCGAATCCCAATATATCCCGGTTGTTTCAATCCAAATGATTTTAATTCTTTATTTTTGCTTATCCAAAAAACATTCTTGACTCCGGTAAATTGTGCGGCAAAGATTGATTTTGGTCTTTGGAAAATATCTTCAATTGTACCTTGTTGAATAATTTGTCCATTATGAACCAGGGTAACTTTATCAGCCAGATAATTTGCTTCGGTGAAATCATGAGTGACCATGATAATAGTCGTATGCATGGTCTGATGAATATTTTTTAATTCTTCCTGAATGGTTCCTTTAATATTGGGATCTAAAGAAGAGAGAGGTTCATCCAAAAGTAATACATCCGGATTTCCAATAAGACCTCTGGCCAGGGATACACGCTGCTGTTCCCCTCCGCTTAAATTTAAAGGTAATCGATCTAAAATTCCATCCAGTTCTAAAAGTTTTATCAGGGTTTTAAAATTTTTATTGTATTTTTCGTTATGTTTATCCTTTTTAAACTTTAGACCATAACGAATATTATCCCGAACTTTCATGTGAGGAAAAAGATTGTAATCCTGGTAGCAAATAGATATATTTCTTTTCTCCGGTTTTAAATTGGTTACATCTTTACCGTTAACAAGGATTTCTCCTTTTTGTATTGGAATAAGCCCAGCAATAGATTCAAGAATAACGCTTTTACCGGCAGCAGAAGGTCCTAATATAACTAAGAATTCCCCTTTAGCTATTTGTAAATTGGCATTTTTTATTTTAAACATTCCCAATTTGATATTTAAATTATGGACGCGAATCATATTTTTCTTTTCCTCCCAGGGAGACTAAACGTAGCACTATAAAGATAATTATACTAATAGTAATCAGAATAATATTTGCCGGAATGGCATATTTCATTCCATAGGTTGTAAAACGTTCGTAAATCAGAGTAGGTGCGATCATAGGGTGGTAAGCTAAGATAATTACTGCTCCAAATTCACTGATTGCTCTTGCCCAGGTAATGATCATTCCGCTTAAGATTCCTCTCCAGGAAAGGATAAAAGTGATGCTAAAAAAAGTTTGAACCTGATTAGCGCCAAGGCTACGTGACA
>Ga0208902_1001504_pt1 | contig 11093 bp, 11 predicted proteins | sample AntAceMetag02UKH_FD_184767 | JGI IMG/M metagenome (GOLD analysis project Ga0208902, IMG submission 184767) | Saline lake microbial communities from Ace Lake, Antarctica - Antarctic Ace Lake Metagenome 02UKH (SPAdes) (version 2) | ecosystem: Environmental > Aquatic > Non-marine Saline and...
GGTTTTTTCTTGCATTTTTACAACTTAAAACACAACACCACTTTCAGCAGCTGCCGCAAGCATCCAAATCTTCAGCAAGTGCCCCAAATTTGACCGAAACGCGAAAGAGTGACACTGGATGGTGACAGTCATCAACAAGTGCAAAACTTTTCGCTGTGGCGCTTCTTTGTTGTTGTGTGTTTTTAAATACTTACTAGCTCAAAGAAAAAGTGAGTTCAATGTTATTTTTCTTTTGAGAAGTTTTTTTCTAACAAGAGTGGGAATTTTAATTCCACATCTCGAAGTTAGATATTAATATCTTTATCTCTTAATATCTTTATGGAAAAGCGACCTGCAAAAAAGTGTTTATGCTAGCATGTTTTTTTTAAAGCGGCGTAAAGGTTTGCCCTAAGTACTTTTAATTACTTAAGACTTGGCTTTTACCCTTACTCTCTTTGTTTTTAATTATTTGAGAACTTGGAGTTACCCAAATCTGACTTGGTGTTTCTTTCCAATTATCTAAGATTCCTCTTTCTACGAGCCTATTCAATTTGTTCCTGATGTCTTTTTTTGCCATACAGGAATTAGAACTATGTGTTTTTAACGATTTACTAGCTCAAAGAAAAAATGAGTTCAATGATTGCTTTCTTTTTGAGTCAGCAATCTTCTTTAGAGGCTAGCCCCGTAACTAAAAGTGAAGGGGGCGAAGCCGACTTATAAAAACCTTTTTCTTATAAAGGTTTTTATACCTTTACCGTTGAAATTTTTTCTCCCAGAATCCTTTATTTAAAGCATTTGTGTATGTAGATGGGGGAACCACCTCTTGTAGATGGGGGAACCACCTCTTGTAGATGGGGGAACCACCTCTGGAAACATCGACTGTATCAGCCTTTTCTGAATTTACACGTACTTGTGTTGTATCCCTTTTTTTGAGCTGATTTCTTGCCAGCCTTAGAAGCTCTTATTCGAATTTTGCCTTGTTCTGTAAAAAAACTTAAGGCTTTGTCTTCATTTTTAAGGGTGTAGGTGTCTTTACCTACTGCTTCGAGATATCCCTTAGGGCCTGTTATGCTGTTGCGGATTTTTAAGTGTAATCCATTTCTACCGTTTGGAATTCCTAAATCGTGAAACCATTCATTCCATTGCTCTTCTAATATATGAATACACTTATTGCTTGCAAGGTCTGAGGATTTATTGGAGAATAAGTTTGTTATTTTAAATTGAAGAGTGTGCAGTCGCGCATGGTACTTTGAGTGTCCTACTAATGGTGGATTTTTTAACAAAGGTATAATAAAAGAGCCTTTATCATTAAAAATATGATAAGGCCTTAGTGGTGGTTGTGTTGTTATTATTATGCCTCCTTTATGAGAGTATTTGGATCCAGGTCTACACTCTGATATGTTGATTAATCGGGATCTTATTCCTGGTAAATTAAACTTTATAGTATCAAAGAGCCATAGTAGTTTACTTATATGGGGTATATATTTTTTACTTTTTAGGCCCATTTCTTTTGCTATTTGTTTGTACCCTCCAGGGAATTTATGGTCATACCAATGATCATGATTTTTTGTAAATTTATCATGTGTTAATTTAATAAAATAGCGCAACAATCGTACCGCGGTTATAGATTCTGTTTCGCTTAGTTCTTTGGAGGATAATTGTTCCATTATGTTTGCATCGATGGTGGCTATTAAATTATTTTTTCTATCATGGATTTGTGTGCAGTCTTCACATCTATTTGTTGTTTTTCCAGGTTCTAATATTTTAACTATGGCGTCTGAAACATTGCTTGTTGTTCCTGGTGGGTTTTTAGCTGCAAAATTAACCTTTTTTTCTATAATATCTTTATAAATACACAGCACTAGAGTTTGTAAGGCTTGTGCTATGTAAAAAGGGTCTTCTTGTGTTGGTGAATGTATGTTGAACCAGTGTACTAATATTACTTTTTTTTCTTTTTGGTATTTTTTTACAATTTTTTTTAATAAGTCAGCTACTTTAGTAGCGGACTGTTTGCCATATTCCCCTGTTCCTTTGATTGTTTCGATAAGAGCTTGATCCCATATGAAGGTTCCATCTTTTTCAAATTCTGATTCTAAGTTTAGTGAGGATGCAAATCTGTTTATTTTAAGAGATAATGGTTGTCTACCACTCTCTTTACTGAATGTTTCTATATTTTCTTTTTTGTTATTAATTAAGGTTTGTAGGTGACATGGTGTTTTTAATTTTGAGTGTAGTATTCTGACTCTTTTTATTAGTTCTCGTGAGGTTATATCAATAACAGAGTCATCATAGCTTATTTTGTTTTTTTTAAGGGCTGTAGTTATAAGATCACGATGAACTTTATTAGGGTGTTTTGTTATAAGGGAGTCTATATAGCCTTTTATTAGCTGAAATATAACGTGTGGTTCTTTAGAGTTATCAAATAATAGTTCTAATCTAATTTGATCAGGAACCATTATTGATTTTATTTCGTCTTCTCCAAGAGCCTTGATTAAGTAGTTTAATTTATGATAATTTGTACTGATTAAGATTGATACCTCTTTTTTATTTTTTTCCTTATTCATCAAGAGCCTTTTCGACATCGCTGAAAGCAGACTGGTTTTCAACAACAGGTTTTTTTTGGCCTGATGGGGGTGTTGGGTTGATTTTTTCTGCTATAAACGCCCACTCTCTTTCCCATTTAAATTCTTCAAATCGGTTTTCCCAGAAGTTGAATTTCACCAAGCAGTTGCCTTTTTGCATGCCATCACGCCCCTTAGATACAATGAGCCTGAATACTGAGATGCCTTTACTAGCGAATAAGTCGTTTACGTTCGCTTTGTCGCCGTCTCCAGGGATGCGATCTTCGACTTTTACATGCTCATTGAATCCTGCTATAAGTTCTTTGTTTGTTAAAGGGTCAAAGAGGCATATTGCGTCAGCTGTGTACCAAGCCCGTACAGAGCCTGAGACATCAGCGTTTTCGATGGTTTTTTTTGTTGCTTTTGGGTTAGAATTGCTTGACTTTCTCGTCTCTGCAATCACTAAGACAGGGTTATTATTGTTTGCATCACGTAGCTTCTTCATTTCTTTAATTCGCCATCTGTCTTGTTCTAGCTCGCTTCTTCTAGCAATCTTTTCATCAACCGGAAACACCTGAAGATAATCAATGACAAAAATAACGTTTTTGCAGTTGGACTTTTCTTTTAGTCTATCTGCATGGTCTTGAATAGTTTTTAGGTTTATTTCTTGACAGCTTTCTTCATCTAATATTGCTATTCTGTCATTGAGTTGCTCTAGTGTCTTCTTTGACTCGTCTAGTTTTTTTAAGTCTTCATCACTGTAATAGTGCTCTCCATCAGGGTGCTTTCTGCCAAAGAGAAAGTTGCGGTATGTCATTTTTGCTAAATTTATTCGCATTCTTTCGCTTATAATCATTGCACTCATCTCAAGAGATACAAAAACCAAACAAATATCATCGTTGTTTAGCAGGATATCAAGGGCAAGTTGTATCGTTAGGGCTGTTTTACCAGTGTTTGAGTCGGCTGCAAAAAGTATTGTGCCCCGAAGCCCCAGTAGCAATGAGTCTAGCGTTGGTAGAGTTTTTTGCGGAAAGCCAATCATGTCTTTCCCAAAATAAACCCCTCTTTTCTTTTCTTGTTTTTCTAAAAGATTTTTAATGCTAAGAATAGGCTTTTCATTAGAAATTGTTGTCACTTTTGCTGGCTTAGTTTTAACCTCTTGATGGCTTTCTTTTTGTTCAAGATCAGTAGGAACTTCGTGAATTGTAATTGTTTTTTCTAGTTGTTTTTGCACGTCTAAATCCTTCAAATTACACTGTGAAATAAGATCGTTAAAATCGGTCGGTTTCTTTTCTTCTTGATAAGAAAGGCCTTCAAAAGACGGGGTGCAATATTTGAGATTTGGATATTCTTGATCCAACTTATGAGCTTTTTTGAATGCGGCCGTGCCATAGTCCAAACATATAATTAATTCTGTTTCTGGATACTTAGTTTTTATCCTGCTTACGACTGTTGGTAGGTTGATTATTGACCCAAAAGAAATAACGGTAATTTCTTTGTTATAAGCTCTCCAAATTGTAAGAGCTGTTGCTATTCCTTCGGCCAACCAAACCTTCGGACTTGTTTCAAGTGAGCCTATTATAAAAAATGCTCCCTTTGATGGACCGTTAAAGAATTTACCGTTTTCGTGTACGAACTGTACTGCTTGGAGCTCTCCGCTTATATTTTTTAATGGCACAACAATTGAGTCATTTCGACGGTCATCTTTCCCTTGGAGTAATCCATCGCATGGATCAACCCTCTTTGCTGTTAGATATGGATGTGAGACTAATGGTTTTGATTCATTGATGACTTGTTGCGGTGTTCTTTTTTCGTTAGATACAGTTGTTTTTTGAGCCGGAAAGCAATGAGCAGAATCCGGCAGGTTTAGGTCTTGGCAAGAGTCTTTGAAGTTTCTTTCTGTTGATTTTTGGTAGAGATATATAAGGTCTCCTTTTTCACCACAAGAATGGCAAAAAAAGGTTTTCTTATCTTTATTTATTGTTAAAGAAAGTTGCTTATCTCCCTTATGAATTGGGCAGTAGTCGCGTATTTCATCCCCGGTGTCTATTGGTGAACTCTTTTCATAGTTTATAAGTTGTAATACCCGAAATGGATCTAGGGTGGCTTTGAGTGTATTTAGTTTTTCTTTAGTTTCGTCTGTGATCATTATTTGTTCCTGTTGAGCTGATTTTGTCTTTTGCGTTTGCGATCATATGTCAAACAGTTAAACGAGTATAAACTTTTTGGTGTAGTTGTTTTCACAACTGGTTTTATCATATGAGTAGATCATTTTGCTTGATGTGTGCCCTGTAACCTTCATGATTTCTGAATCCTGCACGCCTTGTTGCTTCACGAGAGTGACCCATGTTGCTCTAAGCATATGTGGCGTAACTTTTTTGATGTTTGCTTTCTTTGCCGCGCGATTAAATGAGTAATTGCAGCGCAGTCGAGTCACAAACCGTCCAGTTCGCGTAACAAATATATAAGGTGCTTCTTTTCGTATATTGGCTGTATCAGCAATATACTTTTTTAGCTCATCCATAAAATAACTTGGATAAGAAATTGGTATTTCTCGAATTGTGCCACCAGTTTTCTTTTGTCGATATCGGATAATATTTTTTTCCCAATCAATATTATTTAGCGTCGCCTCAAGCACTTCGGATACACGTTTAGCGCCCTGAAATATGCACCGAGCGATGAGAGAATCTCTGTAGTTTATGCTTGAGAGTGCTTCGATGAAACGGTGCCATTCGGGCAATTTTAATGTTTCTGTCGCGCACTTGTCTCTAACCTCAAAGAATGTTCGAGATGCCGATAATTTGGATGGCATTGCTCTACGAAACCATCCTTGTGATATGTGATTTAGATATGCTGTTAAAGATACGTAACAAGCGGCGTGTAGTTGCCGGGTTCCCTCGCACCAGTCTTGGACTTTTTTTATGTGATCTAATACCAATTCATGTGGCATATGATTAAAGTGGCCGACAGTAAAGATATTGTCCTTGGCATCAAAGGCGGGGACAATCTTGCGACGAATCATATCGCCCATATAATAGGCGTAATTTCTTCGTGTTTCTGGGGATAACGTTCTTAACCATTCTGAAATTGCTGCCTTTAATGGCGTATATTCCAGCTTTTCTATAAACTCAGTCTTCGTTCGTTTATATTCCATTATATCGGCAAATAATTCTAGGCTTTGATCTGTTTGTTTGAGTAATGGTCTTTTTTGTTCATCAAGACGGAGTTGTTTTACGATCTCACCAGAGTCCTCGAACTCTTTTTCGGTCATTGGTAAAATTACCGTATCTGGATTGTCGCGTTGAATTAAATCTAATTCACTTGGTGTCGGATTTCGGAATTTATCTTTTGTCACAAAGCTCCTTTTAGAATGTATGCTTTTGTACTCATTGTATATAACAGAATACAGGAAATAAAAATATATACAATAGAAAGTTATTGTATACGCGAATGAGATAAACTTATGCGTATTTCTTACGAAAAAACCTTTTTTCTTTACCCACTCGCCCATTTACTATACAATAATATTGAGAAATACGTAAGAGGATTTATGAAAAAAGAAAAAATTATTGTTAAAACCGATGGTCGAAACAGAATTACAATTCCAAAAGGCATGGCTAAAGGGTCTGGGGTCTTATACAGGATATACGAAGAAGACGGCAAAATAATTCTTGCACCTGTTCTTGAGGTTCCAAAAGAAGATATGTGGTTATTTGACCCTAAAAATAAAAAGATTGTTGATGAATTAAAAGAAGCTTTGCTGGAGAAGGCAGAGATAGACCTGGGTTCTTTTAAAAATCATCTAAAGAAAAAGTAGTTTAATGAAGTTACTCTTTTCAACCAAAGCTTCGAAGCACTTTGAACAGCTACAGAAGGATCCTTCAAAAAAAAAGATATTAAAGGCTGTTTTGAAAGCTTTGGCTTGCATGGAAACAAACTTAAGACATCCGGCATTAAATACTCATGAATATCATTCAATTAAAGGGCCTACGGGTGAAAAAGTATATGAAGCGTATGCTCAACAAAAAACCCCAGGTGCATACAGAATTTTTTGGTACTATGGCCCGGGTAAAGATATAATTTCCGTTATTGCGATAATCGCTCATCCTTAACAATTTCTTTTTGATTCTACATAATTCTGCTCTCGAACAACCCAAAAAAAGTTGGCCTAAGTGTCCTTTTCCAAAGGTGTGGTCTCGTTGTACTGAACGCCTTGGGTTAGTAAGACAACTGTGTGACACATTGTTGGCAATAAAAACATGTCGTTGATGTGTCGTGAATGTGTCGGTCGATGACAAACTAGTGACATATCAGTGACAATTTAGGTAAGCATGGTAAAGACAACGGGTCATTCAAAAATGACATAGGAGTTGAAGCTAATGATAATTACAGTCGGAAGTATCAAAGGTGGCGTCGGGAAGTCTCTCATTTCTACAAATTTAACCGTGATGAGAGCAATAAAAGGCGGCAAAGTCTTATTGGTTGACGGAGATGAACAAGGAACGTCGGGCGACTGGACAGATCATCGCATAGGACTTGGTTTAAATACACCGTGGACAACGGTCCGCCTTAAGGCAGCCGCGGTACGAACAGAAGTTTTAAAGATGTCGTGCGATTATGATGATATTTTTATTGATTGTGGTGGTCGAGATACGGCTAGCTTGAGGGCGGCTTTAACCGTTTCAGATATTTTCTTGGTTCCATTTCAACCAAAGAGTTTTGACATCTGGACCATCTCAAAAGTAAGCGAGCTTGTTGCAGATGCAAAAATATTAAATCCAAAACTTATTGCGTACTGTTTTATCAACTGTGGCGGAACAAGAGGACATGACAATGAAGATGCGATGACAATTCTTGGCAAAGCAGAGGGATTAACACTTCTTCCAATTTCCATTGCTTCAAGAAAAGCGTTTTCAAATGCGACGGCAGAAGGGATGGGGGTAGTAGAATTCGGAAAAGATCGCAAAGCAACAGCCGAGATAAGCAACTTGCATGACTCAATATACGGCACAAAGGTAACAGCTGCGCGACACAAAGCTGATGTAGATATGACTCAAGAAAAGCGTCATAATGACAACTTAGTGGCATAAAAGGGGCATTAAAATGGCATTAAAAGAACTAGTTAAATCCGTCAATAAACCTCAACCTGTAACAGCAAAAAAAGAAGAAGATAAAGTCCAAGAATTTATTTTGCAAGGCGGCTCACTTACTAGTGAATCAGTATCTTCAAATACCGAGAAGGGCGATCATCGCATGACGCTCAGAATTCCTCAATGGCTTATGGCAAAAGTTGATGAAAAAAGAAAAGAACGTATTGGCGCAATTTCCAGAAATTTATGGATTCTTGAGTTAATAGATAAAGCCTGTAAAAAATAAAGGCGACTCGTTATTATTGAGCCACCCAATTTTTTTCTAAATTAAGCAATTAATCGTTGTAGTAATAATAATCTCCAACGCTATAACGGTAAAAAACAATTAATAAGCCCAACACTAAGCACTGGAAACTAGGCATTAAATTCTTGCTAACTTAAGCCTGGCAAACTCTGAACGTCTGCCCCACCGATTTAAGAGGCTATCTACAAACTCAAGAACATAAGTTTCATAGTTATAACTTGATTCCATAAATGGAAAAACAATCAACAAAGGCCAGAAAACAAGGCCAGCAACAAAACAAACCACCATTTTCTTGTCATCGGCATTGTCGTCAAGTGTATAAAGAGAATATTCCCATAAATCAACAGTCTCGCCTTTATCGTTCTCCCTGGGACAACTAACAAATTCAGGAGACCCCATAATCCTTTTTACATCAGACTTATTCATGCCCTTGCAAAGCTTGTGCGTGACTTGTGTGCTTCTCTTGCAGCCCGCTAAAGGCAACAAGAAAACTAAAAACAATAATAATTTTAAAACTTTCATTTTGCGATTGCCCCCATTAAAAATTTTTATAACCTCTTTTTATTATACCAAAACACGCTAAATAATCAATTAAGCGCTTAAGTAAGGCGTTTTTCTGTTAAAAGCTGAAGGGGCTCTCTCGACTATCAATTATTAAACCAGCACATGTATGTTTTTTAGTGACTTTTTTCATCAAACATGGTATAATAAATACTACAAATAAGCTGACTCAGTCGATTATTTGGATGCATTATGATTATGAAGTTACGTGAGTATCAAGAAGAAGCTGTTAGGTCTTCGCTTAATGAGTTTAAAAATGGAATATCTCGGCAATTAATTGTTCTTCCGACAGGCAGTGGAAAGACCGTCCTTTTTGCAGCGTTAGCAAAAAGTCTTAACGTTAAAACCCTCGTGCTAGCACACCGTCATGAATTAATTTTACAAGCCAGATCAATCTTTAATCTTTGCTGGAAAACGGCTGATATAGGCATATGTAAGGCTGAATTAAATGAACTTGCTCATCAAGTCGTTATCGGAAGCGTACAATCCTGTGTAAGACGAATATCCCAGCTCAAAAAAGAAAGGTTCCAGCTGCTTATTATCGATGAAGCACACCATGCTGCTGCTTCCTCTTACATGAAAATTATAAAAGAGCTTGGCTTCTTTGATGATAAAAACAAACTGTTAATTGGAGTTACCGCTACGCCTGATAGAGCTGACAACAAAGAGCTCGGAGATATCTTTGAGAAAGTTGTTTTCTCGCGCAGCATATCAACAATGATTAAAGCTGCGTATCTATCTCCCGTACATGGAAGAAAGATTCTAACAAACATGGCCTTGACTGGTATTCAAGCTAAAAATGGTGACTTTATTACCACTCAATTATCACAAGCTATCAATACCCCAGCACGAAATAGCTTTATTGCTGAAAAATATTTCAAACATGCCAATAAGCGTAAAGGTATTATTTTTTGTGCAAGCGTTCAACATTGCCATGATATAGCGGAAGAATTTAATCAAAAAGGTATCCCAACAAAAGCTATTTGGGGAACAATGCCAACAACAGATCGTGAGCACGTGTTAAAAGACTTTAAAAAGAGCAAAATTCAAGCCGTAAGTTCTTGCGGTATTCTCACTGAAGGATTTGATGAACCGTCAGTTAATTGTATTGTCATGGCTCGACCAACAAAGAACAAAAGTTTGTATACGCAATCCATTGGAAGAGGACTTCGAATCTTCCCCACAAAAAATGATTGTCTTGTCTTAGATTTTGCTGATAACTACCATGACATTAACAGCCTCATATCGTTGAAAAAAACTGTTCCAAGCGCAGACGTAGTCGAGAAACAAAAACGGTCAGCACGGGGCGAAAATGAACGCCTTACAAATGTTGCTATCAAAGAACACTGTGATGAATGCTTCGACATTCTTGGGCAAACAAAATTCTCGTGGGTTTTGCTTGGCGATAATGAATTCTCTTTAACAGACAATTTCAACAACGAAATAATTATAGAGCCAAAAATGAATGGCTACATTGCACAATTACATACTAGAGATGAAATAATAGAGATTGTAAAAGAGCCTCTGCCATTGGACTACTGCACAGGAGTTTGTGAAGACTACGCCAGAAGATTTCTAGAGCTTTCTTACGCAAATTTAAATGGTGAATGGTTAAAGAATTCTCGTCATGACAAAGCAACACAAAAACAAGAGCTCTTTTTAAAAAATCATGGAATAAAAACAAGAAACATATCAAAAGCAGAAGCGTCTTTAAAAATAAGAAAGATAATCGCGTTGTTACGCAAAGAAGAACGTTCTAATAACTGCAAAAGATCGGCCCTAAATCAAAAGTTTACATGATATGCACTTTAGAATTAGAATATTCACAAATACTAAACAATAACATAAAGATCCAAAAGGTGAGAAAAATGAGCAGCAGTAATAAGTCAACATGGCTAGAAGAGTATAAAGACTGTTTTACGTTTAAGACCAAGCCTGTAACAGAGTTTTTCTTAAGAAGATTTTTTTCCGACTTAATCCAAGAAGCTAAAAATAACGAAGAGATCCTGGTCATGAGAGAGCTTTTTTTAAACAAAGGCGTTCCCTCTCGCACGTACTACGGATGGGTAAAAAGATATCCTATAGCAACCGAGGCGAATGAATTTATCAAAGATATTGTTGGTGCTCGACGAGAAAAAGGCGCTATACAATGCAAGTTAAATGCAGCGATGGTGCTACACACGATGCCACTGTATGACGACGAAGCAAAAAAACTCGTAGAGTGGAAATCGGCTTTGCGCCAAAAAGAAGAAACCAGCAAAGGAAACATAACCGTTATGATGGAACCTTTTGGAAAAACAACAAAGAAACTAAAAAAAGAACTTCACTGAGAAAATCTTTTGTTGTGTCATGACCAGAATCAACTCAGCACGTTTAAATTTGCCCGTAGCGCAACGGAGCAAGCGGTCACCGATAGTTGTTATTCCTCTGCAAAAAAAAGTTGTTAGACTCGTTAGTTGTTGGTCTTGGTATTTAAGATTTGCTAGCTCAAAAAAAGGGTTCAAATGTTGGTTTTCTTTTTTGAGTCAGCAATATTCTTTAGAGGCTAGCCCCGTAACTAAAAGTGAAGGGGTAAGTTATTAGCTTTACAGCTTAATA
>Ga0208902_1001507_pt1 | contig 11076 bp, 21 predicted proteins | sample AntAceMetag02UKH_FD_184767 | JGI IMG/M metagenome (GOLD analysis project Ga0208902, IMG submission 184767) | Saline lake microbial communities from Ace Lake, Antarctica - Antarctic Ace Lake Metagenome 02UKH (SPAdes) (version 2) | ecosystem: Environmental > Aquatic > Non-marine Saline and...
AAGAAACCTCATGCCCTTGTTGCCTATACCACTCCGCTTCCATCGCCATCCGTACTGGATAAATATTTGCCTTTTTTTCATGCTGGCGTTGTTGTGAATATGAGTTTGGGAGGTATAGGATTTTCATAATAAACCACACTCAGTTAGTAATGAAAAAATATACCAACTTATTGCAGTAAAAATACCTATAAATAATATTGTATCTGCTATCCAACTAACTATATTCATTTTCATATCTTCTCCCCTATCCACGTTACCTCACGCGCACCGCCAACCAAAGGCCACCAAATATTTTCAAACAACCGAGGCGATAACGCAATGAAGAAATTAATAATAAAGTTTGATGTTCCTATAAACGGACGTAAAACCTTTGGTACATTATCCCCCGATTTTTCATACCACCAACTCAATTTCTGATACACAGTCCTAAACTTAGGCTCTTTAAACATATACCACGGCTTACACAAATAGTCATGGAATGTATTATATGAGTATGTGCGGTAATGACCGAGACAGCCGATTGAAGTTACGCAAGATGAATGCGGGCCCGTAATGTGCAAAATACCACCTTTTTTAAGTACACGCATTATTTTATATATAATTTGTTTCTGATCTGCGAAATGCTCGATTATATGTGAAGCGTAAATAATATCAGCACTTTCAGCTTTTTCATATAATAAATAAACAAGTATGTCTGATACAACGTCTATCCCTTCTCCGGGCATTATATCAACATTAATTGCTTCAGGACGGATCTTTTTTCCGCAGCCGAGGTTAATTATTTTCATCACACCCTCCCCGTTAATAAACGTCTACCAATAATATCTTTATAAATCTTCGTCATTGGTCTTAATATAAATTTAGGAACAATCAACGCAATCAATACAAAAAACCAAAATTGAATTTCAAGTAAATTCTTTTTACGAAATTTAACATTCAATCTTATTTCTCTTAATAACTGTTCGTATGTCCCCCAATTTTTTACTTGAATGAATCCAATAGGATTATTAAATATGAAGTCTTGGTAGCCTATTAAATTGTACCATGCCATTGCTCCTGATTCTATATACGCTTCAGGAGTTGATGCACCGTTAAATCCAAGACGTACATTAATAAGGTCACGTTGAATTATACGATACTCCCAACCGGCAGCTAATACATTCTTAACCATGCTTGCGCCTTCAATAAAGCACTTTTCAATAGCATTTCCGCAGATAGCTGATTTTCTAAATGCTAGACCAGAAGGGTTGTTTGCTAAACAATAAATGTTATTTGATCGATGTGCTCTTACTGCGCCTAGTTTACCATGAATGAACTGAGTATAATAACGGCTTACATGACCTATTTTAGCATTTGTTTTAAATACATTTGCATAATTTCTTACAACATAAGGAGAAGAAAGAACGTCATCAGCACATAAGAAAATAATAAACTTTCCTTTTGCTATGAGTTTTGCACGATCCATATTGCGTGCTAGACCGATATTGTTTTTCTTTGATGATACTATTATTCTTTTTGTTCTTTCTTCAATATCTTTAACAATTTCTAATGTTTTATCTGTTGAACCATTCTCTAATACAAGAATTTCAATATGTTTATAATTTTGTATAAGAACGCTTCTAATTGTTTCAACAACTGTTTTCTCACTATTATGTGCTAGAATTGCTACTGTTACCATAAGGTGTTTTCCTTGCTATGCCACGACATTCGATTGAACAATACTTTTTTCTTCTTTTCGGAATCATATCTGATAAACGAACTTCAAATAATTTTTTACATACTTTACACTTGATTTTAATTCTTTTTACTCTTTTTCGACCACGCATAGATGAACCCCCTTATGAAGATTATTAATAAAACAGCCAAAGCATAATGAGGCTTTCTAATAAACTCACGCCATTTCCCATTCTCTAAAAATACAGAAAAACAACGCCATTTCCAATTTAAGACTTTATCATTTGGATGTTTCACGTGAAACAATTTCATGCTTTTAGCATAATAAGCCTTTTTACGGAAGTAAGACCATAACCCAACCTTATCAAAATGATAGAAACAATGATCTGTTGTAGCGCGTCGATTGCTTACTCGTCTATCCCAATCTGCATCTTCAGGGCCCGTCATTCCTTCATCAAACAAAGGGCATGGATTAAGTGCGAATCTCACGCAATCAATAGGTGTGCTTGTATAAAATTGTCGTTCCCAATTCCTTATTTTTCCAAATAATCCCGGAGTAATAATCTTTTCAGGAATATACAAAGCTTCAAAACCCATCATCATTAAATTCACACACTCTTTAATTAACTGAGGATGAGGATATTGGTCGGCATCAAGGATCATAATATATTTGCCGTTTGCTTTCTTTATTCCAATATTACGTTGCGCGCTTCGTTCTAATCCCTTATCTACAACAATAATTTCAATGTTTTTATAAACTCCTGCATTAATAAAATTTAATAACTTTGTTAAATCTTCATTATGTCTTGGGATAATAATACTAACCAAACCTTTAGAGTTTCCTTGAGTGTGTTCCATATTTGACCTATCCTTACTTTTTTATCAATATTAACTTGTATTGGAACTGATTTAATTCTTCTTCCTTTTTTATGAGCTTTAGCTAACATTTCAACATCGAAAGCGAATCCATCAGTATCAAACTCTGGTATTGCGTGACGTTTCCATATTTTAAGTCCGGTCTGCGTATCGTTTACGTTTAAATTAAATAAGAGTTTTATTAGCAGTCTATATCCTAGACTGATGATTTTTCTTTGTATCGGAACATCAGATAAATCTTTTTCAGCGACAACAATATCACAATCGTCTATGTATTTCATAAGCTTCACTATATATATAGGGCTTATATCAAAATCTCCATCTAAAAACACAACAATATTTTCATCAGTTATTTCAGTTAATGCGCGTCTTATAGAGAATCCTTTCCCTTCTCTATTTCTGTCAAGAACTATTACTGTTAATGTGTTGGGATATAATTTCTCACAAACAATTTTAAGCATACGAGCTGACGGCTCGTTATTAGATGGGATAATAATTAAATCAGGGTCTTTGGTAGGATCTAAATACTTATGCCTACCATGATCTATGTCGGTTATCATTTCGTGTGTATTCATTTTTCCTTAAATAACCTCAGCAGGGCGCGGTCAACATGGCGAAAACCGCGCGGATAGTGGGCTAAACTACCTGCTGAGGAGAGCCTTTATAAAGTGCTTCCATCCATTTGATAGAACTTCTTAAATCTTTTGCTTGTTCCGTAAGATCATTGTAAAGCCATTTTTTATGATTTAATACTCGTATACCTTCTTTATCTAAGCATACACTTTGCGCTACTTGAACTTTTACAAGTTCTTCTTTTAAAGTTTCTAGTCCTGTCATTAGCCCTTCTCCTTTTTTCCATTTTTCTGCATATTCAATAATTTCATCTGATCCTAGATCTTCGATCCAGCTTTCAAAGCCTTCTACGCTTTCATCGTCAAGTGGATTTTCTATTCTAAAATATTCATCCATTAAATATTCTTCAAATGTCATAGCCCTACCCCTTTGTTAATTATCATACACAAAACTCAAACTACTATCATCTGCAACAGTCCCACATTCTTCACAAAATCCATCTTCACTAATACACCCACCGCAAAAACAATTTCCATTTTCCTGCTGACCTTTGAAATAATCAAAAGCACAGTCTTTATGAAATACTTCTAATCCATTTGAACCTGAATAACCTTGCCCTTCGATTATTGGTTGTCCGCATAAAGTACAAATTTTCATTAGCCCTTCTCCTTGTTATTGATTATGTGCCTTTTTAATTGTATCGTTAATTGCTTTTAAAATTGGGAACTTCATAATCGTTCCTAATTCATAGCAAGCTTTTTTATATTTTCGTCGTAAGCTCGACGGTACTTCAACATTTATAAAAATTCTTTTCTTCATTTGGTGTCCTTTCACTATTGAGTATTGCATATTTGTAAAGATTTGTCAAGATTTATTTTACTGACTCAACTGCATCTTTTATTGATCTGACTAGAGCGTACTTGACTTTGTTCTTTTTACATATTTCCTCAAATACCTTTTGCGATATTGATTGTCTACCAGTTTTTGTTTTAACTTCTAAAAATATAACTTTACCTTTCCCTATTACAATGAGATCAGCTATGCCTGCTTCATTGAACTGAAGGTTATAATCATAACAACTTCCGCTACTTGCTGTTTTATATACATAATATCCAAGCATTTTAAGACTTAGGATTATCTTCTTTTCTAGTTTCTTTTCCGCCATGTTTTTTGTCATTACGCATAATCCTTTTCATCGATGGAAATTGCTTTATTTCTTCTGATAGTTTTTTGCGTCTGGGTACGCCTGCGTGTCTCATATTAAGATATTACCACAGCGCAAAGATATTTCAAGAAAAAACTTGACAAAGATTGCAAATGGTATATAATTTTATTAAGTCAAACAAACAACCCAAGGAGACTAAAATGACAAAAAAAGAAGAAAACGAGGTCATGGAGTTTGAGTCACTTCGTGAACCAATGGCAATGGGAAATGTGTTCGCCCAGTCGGGAATGTTCCCTGATATTAAAACACAGGCTCAAGCCGCAGTAAAAATTCTTGCCGGACGTGAATTAGGTTTATCGCCTTTTGAGTCGATGAAAAATCTTTATATGGTATCAGGAAAACTGGCGATCCAATCAAATGCAATGGCTTCACTTATCAAAACTAATCCAAAGTATGATTATAAAGTTGAGTCTTTAACAAATGAAGAATGTAAAATTTTGTTTATTGAAATTGATGGAGATAAACAAAAAGAATTAGGCGTTAGCGAATTTACTTTTAAAGACGCTGCTAAAGCTCAACTTGTTAATAAAGAGAATTGGAAGTCATATCCTAAGAATATGCTTTTCGCAAGAGCATTAGCAAACGGTGTACGTTTTTATTGCCCTGATGCTGCCTGCGGTTGGATAACTACAGAAGAAGCTGAAAATATTTATGATATAGATAAAAAGCAAACAATAGAAATAACAAAAGACGGAGAGGTGTTGAAAAATGAGAGAATGGAAGAAGATAAAGATTTATAAAAATTATTCTGTTTCTAATGATGGATTAGTAAGAAATGATAAAAAAGAAATAGAATTAAAACAATATAAAAAAGAAAAATATCCTTACGTTAGGCTCTATAAAGATGGAAAGCCAAAAAAATTCTTAACTCATATATTAGTTTTAGAGTATTTTTTGGGTAAAAAGAAAAAAGGTTTTCAAGCAAATCATAAAGATTGTAATAAATTTAATAATAAAATTGACAACCTAGAATATTTAACTGCATCAGAAAATATGAAACACGCATACAAAAACAATAGGATAGATCGTACACCTTGGAATAAAGGAAAAAAAGGTCTACAAGTTGCGTGGAACAAAGGGTTAAAATTATCAATAAAGGAGATAAAATGACGGAGAAAGTAAAGAAGAAACACAGGGATTATCAAAATAAGCTACCTAGCGTAACGACAATCCTATCAGTATTAAGGAAGATAGGTCTTGAGTTTTGGTTCAAAGCTAACACAGCTAAGTTCTGTAACGATGAAAGCGCGAAGGGAAGAAAATGCGGTACTCAGATCCATGACGCAATCGAGCAGTATATAGTAGAAGGTACTTGTAAGATTGATTCTGAGTATGCAACAGAAGTTGAAACTGCATTAAAATCGTTTGTCAACTGGAAGAAAGATTACCCTCATATTAAACTTGAGCTATCAGAGGTAGCATTGACAAGTGAAATATTTGGATTTAACGGTACAATAGACGCGCCTAACCCTCCAATCTTAATCGACTGGAAAACAGCAAATGCAAAAGACTATGATCTTCCTAAAATATACCCTGAGCATAAATACCAATGTGCTGCGTACGTATATTTGTGGAATGAAAATAACCCCGACCAACCAATCAACGAGGCAATGATCGTCTGTTTTGCAAAAGACAAAGTAGCATATAATGTTTGCATTATGGATGAACATGAAATTGCAGATTGTTTTCATAAAGTGTTTTTACCAAGTTTAAGTATTTATAATTTTCAAAAAGGGAGAAATTAATGGGGTATTCTATGGGTATGAACGATGAGAAGAAACCGAACATTAAACAGCTTTTGTCGGAGGGTTGGCGAGAGTTTAAAATTGTTTCTGTAAAAGAAGATACAAGTAAAGCTGGTAATATGATGTTCGTTATTGGTGCTGAAGATAAAGAAACCGGATATGTTGATACGTGGTACGCTATTGCAGAAGCCGGCAAGCGTTGGTTTTTAAAAACTATCCTTGCAGCTTGCGGTTGTTCTGCTGCTGAGGATGGTGTGTACGATTGGGATTTACCTGATATTCTAGGTAAAAATATTTTAGGTCTTTCTGTCCATGAAGATAATAAATGGATTAATAGGGATGGAGAGGAAGTTGTAAATAAACAACATAAAATTGTTGAGATTAAAGATAGTAAAATTGGCTGGGACGACTAAAACACTTGCCCTCTCATCGAAAGATGAGGGGGCTTGACACACAATGAAGTAAGAGTATAATAAATAAAGTAAAGGCTAGATACACTATGACTAATCAAAAAATACAATTTAAAAATATTAAGTGCTCCTCGGAGAAAACTGTTTCTCTTACCGGAAACGTGTGTCTAGCCGACAGTTCCGAGGAGCACTTATTTATGCTTTCATTAGAAGACAAATACATTTTCCCCCCAAGCAGTTGGATGTTGGCACAGGCGTTCAAAGATAATCGAGATGCAGCCCTCTCGGTTCGTAACCAACTCGTAAAAGAGTTGACGGTGTATAAACCGTACTTGCGCCAGCATCCTTTTAATAAGTATTTTATGATGATTGATCCGCGATCACAACGCATCAATGAGATTGATAAGTTTTTGAATTTCACACGTGTTGTTAATGAACCGAGTGATAGCCGTATTACGCAAGATGATATTGAGAGGGCTAAATTAGTGCCGATAGAATCACTATATGATTTTCGTCATAAACATAAAAAAATATTTTGTAATTTTCATAATGATTTAAAAAATCCATCAGCAATAATATATAAAGATAGTAATAGGTTTCACTGTTTCACATGCGATTTGAATTTAGATTCTATTGAATTTATTAGAAAGCTAAAAGGTATTGGATTTGTTGAAGCGGTTAAGGAGTTGACAAGGTGCTAATTTCTGATAGAATGTAAATGGATAACAAAGGATACAATGAATAAGTCACAAATAAAAATCAAGTCCTCGTCGGAAGTCAGAAGTTACTCGCCATGCGTGTATCCTTTTGTTATCCCTTTCGTCGGGGACTTTTTTATTTAGGAGAAAAGATGTCACACTCTCACGATAAGACGTATATCGCATCATTAGGATTTAGCGATCCTGACAGAAACACATCAGAACATGATATGGCTTGTAGGTATTTATCTGAAAAGGAAACTGTTTTAAAATTGGTTAATATTTTTGGACAAATATGGCAAGATAATTGTGAATGGAAAAAAATTGTTTCTTCACAAGAATTTCCAATCGAACAAAAATCTGGTTCTTTTCAAAGAACCATTGGCTTCGCAGATGTTGTTATTGATTGTAAAATTTCAACTGGAGAACAAAAAACTATTGATGAAATAATTATATATCAAATGAAATACTTAACAGCATTAATCGAAGTAAAAATTAAAAAACAAAGCATAAACACAGCAATAAGACAGTTAAAATTTTATCAATCCTATTCAAGTTTTTCAGAGATTATTTTAGCCACGAAGTTTAAAATATCAGAACAAGAAAAAATGTTGTTAGAAAATGAAGGAATTAAGCATATTTTTCTAGGTAAAAATTTTGAAGAATATTGTAATAACATTAAAGAAAATCACAAAGACGCAGAAATGATGGAGATATAATTATGTGTATTGAGGACAAAATGCTTGAAGAAGCACAGACAGAAGCAATCGAAGAGTCTATGCTCAACGATACTTATAACGCAAAAATATTTTCTGAAGATAACCATAATACAATTAAATTTTGTAATGAGCTTGGTGGATGGTTTATACATAATGGAGAATATTGGGAACGCGATGATGGCGGTAAAATCCTTTCGGCAGCAAATCAAACATATAATAAGCTTTTAAATATGTCAACAAATAGCATGAGCGAAAGCCTTAAAAAACGATGGCTTTCTCATGTAAAACAATCAGGTAATGAATGTAAAATTAAAAGTCTTATAAATTTATCTAAAATGGACCTTACTATTAATGGTAAATCATTTGATACAAATAATTATTTAATATGTCTTAAAAATGGAATTTTTGATCTTAAAGAATTTAAACTATTTCCTTTCAATCCGAAACACATGACAACAATGCAAGCTCGGTTTAAATATAATAAGGAAGCGGATTGTCCTAATTGGAAAAGATTTTTAGAAGTTATATTTATTAATGATACTGAAATGATTGATTATATTCAAAAGATTCTTGGCTATTGTTTAACTGGCGATATATCAAAACAGTTATTTTTTATTATGAAGGGTGGAGGTCGAAACGGAAAGTCAACGCTTTTATCAACATTACTTTATGCTTTAGGAAGTTATGCTACAACACTTGATTCTGAGGGAATTGTAACAAAGAAGTTTGATGATGGTGTTAGAAACGATCTAGCCGGACTTAACAAAAAGCGATTTATTCAAATATCAGAACTTGACTCATCTAAACAGCTTCATATATCTGTTGTTAAAAAATGCACAACAATATCTCCTATGAAAGTTCGTTTCCTTTATAAAGAATTATTTGAAATGATGCCAACATTTAAAATGTTCCTTGAAACAAACCCACTTCCAACGATTAAAGGGGAGGATGACGGAACATGGCGAAGGCTAAGACGCGTTGATTTTGATTATCAATTTGAAGAAAATGCTACTATTCAAGATTATCAACATAAATATCTAAACCCTGAAATTGATGGAATATTCAATTGGTTGCTTGTAGGACTGCGCAAACTGTATGAAGAGGGTGAATGTATGCCTAATAAGGTTTTAATGTCTAATAAGGATTATAGAGACGAAGAGAACCCTATCACAGACTTTATTGATGAGTGCTGTGTTGTTGCGCCAGATATATATACACTTTGTTCGGATTTTAATAATTATTATAAAGATATATGCGATCAAACAAAACAAAAATATATTTTAGGTAAAAAACATATTGCATCATCACTTGAAGGGCATGGTATCAAGAAAATGCGCGTTACTGTTAGAAATGAAGAAGGCAATCATGGTAAATTCGCATATTTTGGTATTAAATGTATTAAAGATATATTAGGACAAAAAGATTGGGAGAGTTCAATAAATGCACCACATGGATATAATATTAATGGTGATTAAATTGGTGATTTTGATGATGATAGTTTTAAACTTTTGTCACCAAGATAAATCTTTTATTTTCAATGGTTTATGTTATATGGTGACAGAATGACAATATATATTATAGAAAAGTCGTATATAAATAAATATGTATATAAAGAGTTACTGAGAATTTTTTCATCACCATGTTTTTTATGGGTTAAGTTGTTGAAAATAAATGATTTAAGTTGTTTTTAGTTTTGTCATTGGTTTTTGTCACCTTTAGTATTATTATATATATAAAATTATAAGGAGGTGCAATGTGGGTAAGATTGAAAGAAGTATAACGCACTACTTGAATATAAAAAACGTAAGGGGGAGTGATGAAAATAGAAATAAAAAAGGAGAAATAATGAAAACGTATGAAATTAATAATCAATCAGAATTAGAACAGTTTAAAGATGAATATGGGTATAAGGTAAAGGGGAACTTAGATGTTAAATGTTCATTAGATATTAAGAAAAGATTGGCAAGAATTATGCTCAAAGTGTCATAGAGAATATGATGCTAAAAAGTTTGGAAAAATGGCGTGGAATAAAGGAAAGTTTGGTAGGCAACCTTGGCACAATATAAAAGGATTAAATAATGGAAAACCATGGAATAAAGGGATTAAAAATAAAGAAAATGTTATTTGTATTTGTGGAAAATCTTTTTACCCGCCAAAAAAAACATCTACATTTTGCTCTAAACATTGCGCCATGAAAAACAATAAAAGATCAGTAAAAGAGAATAATCTAATATAAGGAGGATGGGATGGGAAATGAACAAATGATAAAAGATAATGAGCATATCCAAACAGAAGAAATAGAAAAAGATATTCTTGATACTAAAAGAGAAATTGCTCAAATGGAACGAGAAGAAAAAGGTTATCGCTTGATAGGCGATAAAATGTCTCTCTTTTGTGCAGATGTAAGAGTTTCAGGGATTAAAGAAAGAAAAGAATTTATACACAAACTTGAAATATTGTTTAATGCTCGTATATGCGCCACAGCACCATTCCCGAATTGTAATGGAGCAAATGGATGTGATACTTGCGAGCATCAACCAATAGACTAACCCCTAACTAAATGGAGGTGTGGGATGGAAATAGAAATAAAAAATAGGTTTAACAGAAGTATTCTTTTATGCGGAGAATACAAAAGCATTAAAGATTGTTTAGAGAGAAACACAGGCGCAGACTTGACAAGCGCATACTTGAGAGGCGCAGACTTGAGAGGCGCAGACTTGAGAGGCGCAGACTTGACAAGCGCAAACTTGACAGGCGCAAACTTGAGAGGCGCAGACTTGACAGGCGCAGACTTGACAGGCGCAGACTTGAGAGGCGCAGACTTGAGAGGCGCATACTTGAGAGGCGCAGACTTGAGAGGCGCAGACTTGACAGGCGCATACTTGACAGGCGCAAACTTGACAGGCGCAGACTTGACAGGCGCATACTTGACAGGCGCATACTTGACAGGCGCAGACTTGACAAGCGCATACTTGACAGGCGCAGACTTGAGAGGCGCAGACTTGACAGGCGCAGACTTGACAGACGCAGACTACAACGGAGAAAAATTAACAAAAGAACCAATCCAAATCACAGGATTAAAATACTTTGTTTTTATTACTTCTGAACAAATCAAAATTGGGTGTGAGTTGCATAAGTCTGGTGAATGGAAGAAAT
>Ga0208902_1001511_pt1 | contig 11069 bp, 18 predicted proteins | sample AntAceMetag02UKH_FD_184767 | JGI IMG/M metagenome (GOLD analysis project Ga0208902, IMG submission 184767) | Saline lake microbial communities from Ace Lake, Antarctica - Antarctic Ace Lake Metagenome 02UKH (SPAdes) (version 2) | ecosystem: Environmental > Aquatic > Non-marine Saline and...
TGTGGATTCATCACCAACCTTCATGCAAAAACAATCGCCCAGGGAATGTGCGGGATCCGTGGAGAGAAGGAGTATCCGCCGATCATCCGATTCGGATGCCATAAGGAGAGCCACAGCGGCGGAGGTGGAGGTCTTCCCAACACCGCCCTTCCCCCCGAAGAAAAGGAGGTCAAGCGAGGGATTGACCTGAAATTTGGGCAATCGGCCTGGCATAATCCGGTCTCCAATCCGCCGAAGGAGGACTATTCCTCTTCCTCTGTTTCCATGCCTTCCTTACAAAAACCAACTACATCCAAATTCATATCGAGTCGAACATCGTAGAGATTCTTGTCGAACACGGTGGGATAACCCATTTTCTTAAGATATTCGTTTACCTCCGTGATCTCCACCTTACTGTCCCAGCCCCCCGCCGATTTTGATACCTTCAACAAACGTATCTGTTCCGCCGTACGGCCCAGCTCCTTCTTGCAGAACATCACGACCTTTTCTTTTGCTTCCGTTATTCCCGGCATAACATCCTCCTTTTTATATGTACCTAAGTGTTTGAGCGTTTTGACTTAAACACTGCCTTTTTTATGGCCGGCATCCACCCTCTTCAAAATCGCATCCTCCCGCCGCTTGAATTCATCCTCATCGATTTCGCCCATTTCTAGGAGCATCTGCGATTCGATCAGATCCGCCTGTTGCTTTGATCTATCGGTCACATTCTGATCGGCAACCTCCGCTATCTTTTCTGCAACCCACTTTACACCCTTGACAGGGCCTAAAAGCGGTGCACCTAGTATGTCAAGTATCAAACTCACTTCGTACTCCCTCGTTGGTCAATCCCAATGCACAACGATCTCTACAAAGTTAGACGGCTGAGTCGGCCCCACGTACTTGAATTGCATTCGTTCAGCGTAACGTGCAGATACTTCCTCAACCTTCTCATCAAATGCCGCTTGAACGTCGTGCTGAATCAAAAAAGCGCCATTTAAAATCATTCTGTCTCCGTAAAGCTTGTTCTTCTTGGCCTCCACGGAAAGAGGTTTAAAAAAATGAAAGAGTTCGTCCTCGGCGGCGGCGTTTTTTCCTTCAAGTGCCAGTTTGACTTTCTCGCCTAGTTCGATCTTCTTATCCCGGCCCCTGTCGGGGGGTAACGGGGCAAGCCGATCACGCATGCGTCTCAGGTCGTTTCTCTCCTCGATGAGTTCGTTGAAGATTTCATTCATGTCCTTCCAAATCACCCTGATACCGTGCTCGCTCTTATCGACCATGTACTCGAACTTATCGAGAAACTGCTTTCTCCTGGGAACCAAAACTTTCTTTTGGATGTCTTCAACCCTCTCTGCGATCGTGCAGAACTTAAAGGGAAGGATTACATAATCTTTCATCACGTGTTCATTAACTTTCTGCTGCGCGAGGAGATTTCCTCTGCTCACTTCGTATTCGATTACCGGGGAATCGCTCACAACCGCGGCAAGCCCATCGTGGCATACCGTATAGATCTTGTTTCCGGGACCGGACATCCCCACGGCATCGAATGTCAGATCGACATCCGACCGGATCAAGCAATACATGTATTGTCCGAACTTATTTTCCGTCATCCTACATCCTCAGAGTTACAAAACTGCACGGTGCGATAGGGCCAATATAACGAATCTTGACTTCACCCGAGTATTTATCCGCAAGGGCATCAGCAGCCTTGTTGAATTCGTCCAATTTATTTGAATCGACCAAAAAGGAAGCGTTGAGTATCATTTCATCCATATTGGATGGCATAACCTGGTACTCTTCACATAGTCGTTTAAGCGCCTTTATGAATTTGTTGCTCTCTTGTTCCTTTCGTTTGTGCAGCAAGCGAGAAACCAGCTCGCCGGCCATGATCAACTCATCTCTCGTCTTCTCACGAGAGAGTTCTTTAAGACGCTTTAATGTCGGATGCGATGCAGCAATCTCAGAAAATATGTGTTTCATATCCTTCCATAGCACCTCAAGCTCTATTTCAACCTTTCCACGAAGCACTTTGATTAATTTTTTAATTTGCTTTCGTTGTCCTTTTAGAAAGGAGAGTATTTCCTTCTCAGAGGGTGCCACCGTTCCAAATCGAATGGGTAGCATCGAATGCCTCTTTCCAACCTCTTCCAGAACCTTTGCATGGGCCTCCACGTGGTCTTTGTCTGCAGTGTATTCTTTCGCTGGAGAATCACTGACAACACAAGCTATACCCTTAGAACCTATTGTGTAGACGTCTTCCCCCTCGATGCCGATCTTGCCAAATTCCAGGCGGCCATCGGCAGCGATGATACCGTAGATATATAATCCATGAGTCATCAAGTCTCCAAGTCTTCAAGTCCTCAGGTCTGTAAGGTACAAAAACTTGCGCACTTACAGACTCGTTGACTTAGGCGCTTATCTAGCCTTCGCTCGCATGGCTGTCTCGGCGCGATAAAGACGCTGTCTTTCAAGTTCGATCCTCCTGCGTTCCGCCCGAACCCTTGCAATATACTGCTGATATGTTTCACCAGTCGGCTTGGGTTTTGAGGCAGTGACCATCGCTCCCTTCTTCTTCGCTTTCTTTTTCTTTGCAGGCTTCGTTGCCACTTTCCTCTTTGCCTTCTTCTTTTTCACTATTTTTCTCTTCGCCTTCTTTTTTGCCGGCTTCCTCTTCGTCCCTTTCTTTTTCGCTACCTTCTTTTTGGCTTTCTTCTTTGTTGCCTTCCTCTTCACCTTCTTCTTTTTTCTCTTCATTCTTCCCCCTCTCACTATGTTTGTTTCAACAAAGCGGAATACCTTCCCGCCGAATATCCAATCTAAAACACCTACTCACGTCCACGTCACTAAAAGCACTCCCGTCTTCAACGAATAGACTTAAGAGCAACTTGTATGAGTTGTTTACCTTCTCGAATATGGAACTATCACCTTTCGACTTGTCCGGATGGTGTTTTTTGGTCAGCGAACGATTTTTGGACTTTATGGCATCCAACTTCGTATCAGGTTTAACGTCAAAGAGCTTCATGGCCTCTTTCAACTCCCTGGCATCGAGCTTCTCTATGACAACGGTCCGAAAACTGTGCGGGGGCAAGGGCGAGAGGCATTTGAATTTGAGGCAGCGATCCAATTTCCTGTCAAGTTCATCCATCGCCTTGAAAAAATCATCTTCAGCGGATTTATTTATTAGAAAGGAGCTGTTTATAACCATCCTGTCTTCAAGCCTCTCATGATCCGCACGGTCTTGGCTCAACGACTCCAGATGTTCGAATATCACCTTTTCGACTTCAGTGCGCTTCTCCTCCAGCTTCTCCTCCAAACGCATTCCTATCGCCATCAGATCGCGTCCGTCGCGCTTATCCTGCGGCTGAGACTCAATCGTCTTCTTCATTTCCTTTATTTCCTCATCCTCCACCGCTATCTTTTTAAGCATGGTATCTACATCCCAGACCGCAACCACATCCACCTCGATAAAAGGTTTCATCTCATCGATTTCCTTTTCCAACTGTCCGCGGTAACGGCCCAATATGTTTACAACGTCATGTTCGTCTTCAACGATCGTACCAAACTTCACCGGCAATATGAATTGACGCTTCATCACCTGTTCCAATATCTTTTGATGCTCCAATAGCTTCGCCAGGAGATCCTCCTTGTCGCTTGGCTTGATCTGCCAGCCATTTGCTTTACAGATCGCCATTGCTACCCCGCCGTATGGAATGGTTGTGACAATTGAACGCTCACCATAAGGATTTGCGATACCAATATCTCCAAACTCGAGCCCTCGCTCGCCACCCACGACCCCCAAAAGATACAATCCCATTTTAATTTCCCTCCTTTTTGACTTCATTAAAAGCTGCCTCGAAGTGTATTTTTGTAATCTTTAGCTCCTTACAGTTTTTATTCGCTGCATCTTTGTGTTTGTCGATGAAGTTGCGGACGGCAGACATCGCTGCCCGGCGGCATATTGCCTCGATATCCGAACCCACCATCCCGTCAGTGCGCTCCACATATGTCTTGAGATTGACATCCTTCGTTAGAGGGCGTCCTCTCGTGTGGACTTCAAATATCTTTTCGCGTGTGGCACCATCCGGCTTGGGAACGGTCAAGATGAAATCGAAGCGCCCCGTCCGAAGGAGGGCAGGATCGATGATGTCCGGCCTGTTGGTCGCGCCAAGCACAACTACACCCTTGAGTTCCTCTATTCCGTCAAGTTCGGTCAAAAATTGACTCAGGACCCTTTGAGTTACTCCTGAATCACCATCCGTACCGCGCTGGGGAACTATGGAGTCCAGCTCGTCGAAAAATATGATGCAAGGGGAGGCCGCCTTGGCTCGCTGAAAAACTTGTCTCACCGCCTTTTCCGCTTCACCCACCCACTTTGACATCATCTCGGGACCCTTGATGGAGATGAAGTTGACACCGCTCTCGTTGGCGAGCGCTTTCGCGATCAAGGTCTTGCCCGTTCCGGGAGGACCCTCCAGAAGGATTCCCTTGGGCGGCTGTGCCTTCGCTGCCTCGAACAGGGGTCCGAATTTTAAAGGCCACTGGACTGCCTCTTTAAGGACCCTTTTCACATCGATGAGGCCTCCGACGTCCTCCCATTTTACGCTTGGGATCTCCACAAACACTTCGCGAATCGCCGACGGTTCGACCTCCTTTAGGGCCTCCGTAAAGTGGTCCTGTGTCACCTCAACCTCAAGAAATGTTTCCAATGGGATTTCATCCAAGGACACGCCAGCTTTACCCAGGACCTCGCGAAGGCAGGCCATTGCCGCCTCGCGTGCCAGGGCCTCCAGATCAGCCCCAACAAAACCATGTGTGATCTCGGCCATGCGTTCGATATCAACGCCCTCCGCGAGCGGCATGCCGCGGGTGTGAATATCCAGAATCTGTTCGCGCCCGTTGCGATCGGGAATGCCTACCCGAATCTCACGATCGAAACGTCCAGGCCTCCTCAGTGCAGGATCAATGACATCAGGTATGTTTGTTGCGCCTATTACAATTATTTGCCCTCGGGCCTTGAGACCATCCATTTGGGCGAGTAAAGTGGCTACGATGCGTTTTTCCACCTCGCCCTGAACCTCGGCTCGCTTGGGAGCGATCGCATCTATCTCATCGATGAAGATAATGGAGGGAGACGTGCTCGAAGCCTTCTCAAAATATTCTCTGAGTGCCTGCTCACTCTCTCCATAAAATTTATGTACGATCTCTGGGCCGTTGATGGTGTAAAAGTTGGCCTCGGTTTCATGTGCCACTGCACGGGCAATCAGTGTCTTTCCTGTTCCTGGCGGACCGTGGAGAAGGACACCCTTTGGGGCATCTATTCCTAAACGATCGAAAACTTGCGGGTACTTGAGGGGCAACTCCACCATCTCGCGGATCCGCTGGATCTCCTTTTCCAAACCCCCGATATCCTCATATGAGATTTCGAGCGGTCTCCGTTCCACGTCTCGATCCGGTGCTCCTTTTATGGAGATCGCAGTCTGGGACGTAATGAGCACAGGGCCGGAAGGGTCGGTGCTTATGACTTCGAAATCCCGACTGCGCGAGCCGAAAAGCACTGCCCTGACAGTATTCCCCTTCTGTGTGGGCAGGCCGTCCAAAAGGCGACCGAGATATTCCTCCTCGCCCTCGCGTCCCATGAACGTCTGGATAGGCTTGAGTACAAGCCTCTTGGCATCCGCGCAGGCGGTCCTGGCAACGCTCACCTTCTCGCCGATCCCAGCCTTTGCGTTGTCGCGCAATACGCCGTCGATCTGAATGAGCTTCTTGCCGCGCTCCTCCATATATGTGGGCATTAATTTCGCAACGGTCTCGGACTTACCCGTTATCCCTACAACATCACCGATGGCAACACCCAGTTTTTCCATATCATCGGGGTCGATCCTCGCCACACCGCGCCCCACGTCCTTGGCATGTGCCTCGGCCACTCTAAGCGTAAGTCCCTTATCTTTCCGTACATTGCTCTTTTTCTTAACATTCATTTCTCATTCCTCGTAAAAATGGGGACAAGGTACACTAAAGAAACAAGGCAAGGAAGGACATATGGTACATTCCACCTTGGTTCCTTTAGGTCTCGTCCCCAATTGTAAATTTTGGAATTCCATCTCTTGCGTCCTCCAAAAGCCCAAGAGCCCGGGCGTCCGGAAAAAGCACCTCAAAACCAAGTGCGTAAGTGTTTAAATCATTAAGTGCGCGAGTCCTCAAGTCATTGATCGACTTGCGCACTTAAACACTTCTACACTTAAGCACTACTTACTGGCCTGTGCCTCTTCGCCCGCAACACGCTTGGAAAGTGCAACTATCTCCGAGGATTTCACCATACCATCCTCTATCTTGACCGTGAGCAGGGTACCGCAGGTGTTGCACTTCACCTGTCCGTTGTACTCCGCATAGGATCTGTCCAGTCCGAAGTCGTGTCCGCAGCTTAAACATTTTATTTTCATGATGTGGCTCCTTTTTTGTACTCTCCCCACAGAGGAGGGGATATGAGGTTCAACAAATCCCCTGACCGCTGCATCCCGTACAGCTGAAGACGCCTTCTCCAATCCGGCCGCGCCCATGGCATTCGGAACAAACTTTGGCGCCCTTGCGAACGGAGACTACACCGCTACCTTTGCAGGCGAGGCAACTAAGGTTAGAAGACATCTTTCCTCTTCCGCAGCATATGAGACATGAAACTATGGGAGGATTGACTGAAATCGTTCCCTCTCCCTTACAAATTTGGCAGACTGTTCTCAGTTTCCGGTCCTGGCCCGTCCCGCCGCAAAACGCGCATCGGACACTCTTGATATTTTGTATCTTTCGCATCCTTCCCCCCTTGGCCTTTGCCCCTATAATTGACTGGGCATATTCTTCACCTATGCTCATCATTCCCCCCGTAAAGGGGCGTGGCCCCAACGGGGCTTTACGCCCTCAAGATTTCTTCTTGAATCTCAATTCAAAGATGCCGTTTTGATAGCGTTTTTCCACCGTGGTCTCATCGACCGGACCGGAGAGCAAAATCTCCTTTGAATATTTCTTTTTGCCCGTAGTGGAGAGGATGATGACATCCCCCTTCGCTTCATAGGCAACCTCCGACTCCTCCACACCGGGAAGCTCGGCAACGATTTGAACGGAACCCTCCTCATCGAAGACATCGACGATCGGCTCGCGGGTCTCTTCGACGACGGGCTTTTTTCTACCCTTCTTCTTGATATTGCCGAACGGTTCGACCACCGGTTTTTTAGATCCATCGGGGGCAATTCCGGTGCGTACGCGAAATCCAAAGATACCACCCAGGTCGTCGTGGCCCTTTACGCGAAAACGCCTTTCGCCTTGGATCTCGCCGCCGGCCTTTTCAAGCTTCTCGGCCATGTCGACCAGCTTGTTGAGACCTTTAAACAGGCCGCCCAGGGTACTCTTACCGAGGAAATCGAAATCTACTTCTTCCTCGTCCTTCTTATTTTCATCGTCAGACATAACACCTCCGGCACAGTTCTTAAGTGTTTATGTGTTCGAGTGTAGAAGTGTTTGAGTCAAAAACGAACACTCGACTTAAACACTTAAACACTCCTACACTTCCTTAAAATTCCAAATCCATCGAAGAGGTTCGTCGAGAACTCTCTCCCGAAGAGCCCTTCTTGCTAGAATTTCCCTTCTTGCGTCTATGGGGGAGCTGTTCTTTCATTCCCCTAAATGTACTCAGCATCTGTTCGTCCGCATATTTTAACTGTCGTTCGATTTCTGCAAGTTTGGCGAGCATAACCTCACGCTCCTTGAAGAGCCTGCTTCGATTGACAGCAGCATGGTGAAGTCTCGCACTGATCCTCTCATCCCCTGGCCGCGTTTTAACGTGCTGCATCGACTTAATTGAGCCGATATGTTTTACATTCATGCTGTTTTTCATTGTTCCCCTCCTAGTTCCCCTCCTATCTTATGATACTGCTTCAGCCGCGATAGCTACGGCTTCTTCTGCTTTTGGACGTTTTACTACAGGGTGAACCACACGCTTTGCACAGTGTTTATCGATAGCTTCGTTTATAATTTTACGTACACGGTTCACTGCAGAGGAGCTGCCGATTCGGGAGGTCTCCGAGGCGATGATATCGATAAAAATTTGCCGAAACAGCTTGTCCGCAGCGTCAACCGCCAATTTTCCTTTATGTACGGAAATACTCTTGGCCACCATGATACAGCCGCGAACCGTGGGGGCAAACTCGTATTCCCGTGAATCCCTAAGATCCCTCACTACGTTGACGATGCGCGTGGCATCATCCAAATGCAGCCTGGATTTCTTAGCGGTGATAGCGATCTCCGTATCACGGTCGAAATGTTCCAGGTCAATGGTGATCATACGGTCGCGCAGGGCATCCTGGCTGCGATGGACGCCAGCATATTCTTCCGGGTTGCTGGTAAAGATCGCTGCGAAATTTGGATGGACCTTCAGGCAATTTTGTCCGTCACCCGAACTCGTTGGGAGATCAAGTATTCCCTCTTGAAGGACGGAAAGGAGAATGTTATTCGCTTCCGGTCGCGAACGCGTATATTCATCATAGATTAAGGTCAATCCCTCTTTTACCGCTACGGTAAGACGGTTGTCGACCCATTCCTTTCTACCCTGCTCTTCGATCTTTAGTACGGAATGGATAAAGTTATCCCTGATCTTCTTTGAATAAAAGCCGGTCTCTCCACCCACAAGGCTGGTGGTGGTGTACTCCTCGTCACCATGAATCATCATCACGGGGCGGCGAATGAGCTCTGCGATACGTAACGCTAATGTTGTCTTGCCCGTGCCCGACGCCCCTCGAAAATGGAGGGGAAAACCAGCCCTGATGTAAGTTAACGCGCGATCGGTAATCTCCTTTATCAGGGGTGTTTCCACAAATCCTTTGGACGATTTTGGCGCCAAGGTTACGATCAATTCCGCATCCGTGTTGGACATAAAAACCTCCTTTTGACACATAAGTTGCAGGCGGCGTGTCGCAAAACACATTCGAGACCCGGCGCCCGAAGTTACGTTATTCGACTACTCCAGCCCCCTTGCACTGCAAGCAGGTGAGGCCGGTATCCTGCTGCATGCCGCTTCCACGACATGCAAAACAGAGCGTATATTTTCCTTTGTGTTGTGAAACCACGCCACGCCCCTTGCATGAAAGACAGGTGTTTCGCGTGCCGTGTTCCACACTCGAACCCTTACAATAGGCACATTTTATATAGGGCTTGAGGACATAGAGATCCCCCAGACCGCTACACACCTGACATTTGGAACCAGGTGCGAGGAGACCGAAGGGATCCAAACCCTTGCCTTTGCAAAATCCACACTTAATCTTCTCTACGTATTCCTTATGTGGTGGAAACTTTGTCTTTTCGTGCTCCGGCCTGATTGGCGGCATGTAAACCTCAAAAATTCATTGAAGATGTTAGGTAACCGCGCACTCCAAAGACTGAGTGCGCGGCCCCCACATCTTAAGTTCTAGTGCACACGCCTACGTTTCTTCCCCTGTTTAGTTTTCTTTCTCTTCTTAGGAGAAGATGTAGTAGTTGTGTAACGTTCTTCAGAGCCCCTCGTCGACATCGTCGGAAACTTCACTGCCTTGCGATGTCTCTGTATCTCGTTCATCGCACGTTGAAAGTTCCTATGACCCTGATCAAACTCCTTTCGCAGGTGCTTCATGTGTTTGTGAGTCTCATTAGCCAACTCACCACAAAAGTCACATATACCTTGATGGAATTTCTGACGCTCCCTGCGATCCCTCTTTTCATGGTCCTGAAGATTCTTAACGAAATTCCTTCGTTCCTTTCGATCTTCGCATGACATCCCCTGATGCTCACGCCGACAACTCTTCAGATAATCGTGAGTTTGATCGAATAGCCCTTCATTCTCCTTATGAATGTTTTTCATAAGTTTATGGCTATCGCCAAGGATCTTTCCAACGTCCTTAATACGATTGTCGAACGAAGTGATGAAATTTTCACCTAAGTTACCCATTTCTTCGGCAAATCCCATATAGATCACCCCCAATCATGGATTTAGATTTACATTGCCCTATGGACCACCGTTCGTTCCGGTGCAAGGATTCTCAAATCATCCCTGATCTGTCTCAGGACGTTTTTGAATCCCGGCACGGTGAGCGAATCTCGATTATCCAAAAGGGCATTCAACTTCCTTGTGAGCAGTTCATGCTCACGTTGAAACTGTTCTATGGTCTTCTTGATCTCTTTCATACTTGTTTCGATCTGGCGCTTTATGGCCTGCACTCGGGTAAGATCTGATGACGTTATCGCCACCTTGAGATGGTCGGCCGAGTGTTTTTGGTCCTCCAAACCTTCCTGGAGGGCCCTTTTGACCTCGATCTCGCGGCTATCCTGATGGGCTATGATTTCACCCATCATCAGCTCGAAATCATGTCGCCTGAGTGAAGCGTTAGCCGCCAGGACCTCTTGGAGCTCCACACGGATTTTGACCTGATCAAGACGGGCACTGTCTATCTCGCCATAGCTTTTTGCAATTATGGCCGAGACGTCGTCGATACGCGTTACATAAGCATCAACGACATCAGTTACCATCTTTCTCATGTCCTCAAGCGTTTCCATGATTCCAAAATCCTCCTCAAGTGCTCCTTCCATTTGGCTAGGCAAGCTCGTCGAGAGTCTCGAAGAGGTTGACTCGGCAAATGGGTAGATCGCCATTCACACCGGGATCAACCAAGGTTAGGCAGGCTGCGCTGACGTTGTGGTCAGGCCGATTGCCTCTGCATACTTCAGATACGTCTCAACACCTGCTACGACTACCCTGGCTTCGATCGACAGGAATTCGATCCCGACGAGCGACAGCCTTGCCCATGCATCAACCACTATTCCCTTGTCGAGAATGCGATCGATCACTTCCGCCAAACTTGAACTGGCCATTGATTTTTCTACTGGCATAATAACCCTCCGTCTTTTTTGTCCCGACGATCACCCGATAACACCATAGTCATCGGAGATATCGGCGCGTTTGCATCCTTGACTTCCCTCATGCAGGCTGCGCTGACGTTGTGGTCAGGCCGATTGCCTCTGCATACTTCAGATACGTCTCAACACCTGCTACGACTACCCTGGCTTCGATCGACAGGAAT